>BNJV01000472.1_pt1 | contig 307859 bp, 323 predicted proteins | sample 8540591 | NCBI WGS metagenome assembly BNJV01 (sample SAMD00202457, study PRJDB9452) | human saliva metagenome | host: Homo sapiens | reverse complement strand
CTTTAGTAGCTGCAATTGCGGCTTCGAAGTTTGGTTCAGAGTTGATATTGTCCACGTATTCAACGTAGCGAATCGTATTGTCAGTATCGAGGACAAAGACTGCGCGTGCCAATAGGTGCCACTCATTGATTAAGAGGGCATAATCACGTCCAAAGGAATGGTCGAAATAGTCTGAGAGCATGATGGCATTTTCAATACCTTCAGCACCACACCAACGTTTTTGGGCAAAAGGGAGGTCCATGGAAACAGTCAAGACAACCGTATTATCCAGTCCAGCCAGTTCTTCATTAAAACGACGCGTTTGAGTTGAGCAGATGCCTGTATCGATAGAAGGCACGACACTCAAGACTTTTTTCTTGCCATCAAAATCAGCCAGAGATTTTTTAGAAAGGTCTGTTGTAGTGAGAGAAAAATCAAGTGCCTTGTCGCCGACTTGTAGTTGTTTACCTGTAAAGCTCACAGGATTTCCGAGAAAAGTTACCATAAGATACTCCAATCTTTTTTCTTCCATTTTAGCTGAAACAGTCGGAATTTTCCAATGATTTGACCGGAAATGTGGGCATAGAAAAAACGCCAGCTCATGTGAGAATGACGTTTTTCAGAGGTTTATACTCAATGAAAATCAAAGAGCAAACTAGGAAGCTAGCCACAGGCTGTACTTGAGTACGGCAAGGCGACGCTGACGTGGTTTGAATTTGATTTTTGAAGAGTATTATTTTGCCAATCCTTCAGCAATCTTGTCAAGGTTGTATTTCATCATGTTGTAGTAGCTGTCGCCTTCTTTACCTTGTTCTGCGATAGAGTCAGTAAAGATTTGTGCGTAGATTGGGATGTTTGTGTCTTGTGAAACAGTTTTCATTGGACGGTCATCCACACTTGATTCTACAAAGAGTGAAGGAGTTTTTGTTTGGCGAAGTTTTTCAACCAAGGTCTTGATTTGGTCAGGTGTTCCTTCTTCTTCAGTGTTGATTTCCCAGATGTAGGCACTTGGGACACCGTAGGCTTTAGAGAAGTATTTGAAGCATCCTTCGCTGGTTACGATCAATTTCTTCTCAGCAGGGATGTTGTTAAATTTCTCCTTTAGCTTCCTTGTCAAGTTTGTCTAGCTTATCAGTATATTCTTTGAGATTTTTTTCGTAGAATTCCTTGTTGCTAGGGTCTTTAGCGCTCAATTGTTTTGCGATGTTTTTAGCAAAGATCATACCGTTTTCAAGGTTAAGCCAAGCGTGTGGGTCTTCTTTTGCCTTTTTCGTTTTGACCTTCAAGGTAGATAACATCAACGCCTTCGCTGACTGCAAAGTAGTCTTTGTTTTCAGTTTTCTTGGCATTTTCTACCAATTTTGTAAACCAAGCATTGCCACCTGTTTCAAGGTTGATACCGTTATAGAAAATCAAATCAGCTTGAGAAGTTTTCTTAACGTCTTCAGGGTAGTGGTTCGTATTCGTGTGGGTCTTGACCAACAGGAACGATACTGTGAAGATCAATCTTGTCACCAGCAATATTTTTAGTAATATCAGCGATGATTGAGTTTGTAGCAACAACTTTTAGTTTTTGACCAGAAGCTGCATCTTTTTTTCCACTAGCACATGCTACAAGAGCGATGACGGAAAGAAAGAGAACAAGTAATGTACCTAATTTTTTCATTAGATCCTCCAATTTATTGGGGTTTTGCCCCTTATTTTAACAAATGTTTATTTTTCAGTTTCAAATATCGTTGTTTTGGAGCGATAAAGAAGCTAATGAGAAAGAAACTAGCAGCTGTAAGCACGATACTAGAACCTGCCGCAACGTTAAAGCTATAACCGATAAAGAGTCCCAAAACTGAAGCTATCGCTCCAAAGGTTGAGGAAAGGAAAATCATGCTTTTCAGGCTATTAGCATACAGATAAGCAGTTGCAGCTGGGGTAATCAGCATGGCTACAATCAGGATAGTTCCGACACTTTGCATGGCTGTCACAGACACGAGAGTCAGGAGTACCATGAGAAGGTAGTGATAGAAATTGACAGGCATTCCCATGGCTTTAGCCAAGAGTTCATCAAAGGAAGTTATCAAGAGTTGCTTGAAGAAAATCCAGATTAACAAGAGAATGGCTGCTCCCAACACCCATAGTAATAAACATATCCGTATCTTGGACGGCCAGGATATTACCAAAAAGGATATGGAAAAGGTCAGTTGAACTTTTAGCGACACTAATCAAGATGATACCGAGGGCTAAGAAAGAAGAAAAGGTAATGCCGATGGCGGTATCGCTTTTGATAATCGAGTTCCCTTGATGTAGGTAATGATGATAGCAGCTAGCAATCCAAAGACAATGGCTCCGATAAAGAAGTCAACGCCCAAGATGAAGGAGAGGGCTACACCTGGCAAGACAGCATGTGAAATGGCATCTCCCATGAGTGACATCCCGCGTAGAATGATGAAACATCCTACAGCTCCAGCTACGACCCCGACGACAATGGCTGTTATCAAGGCATTTTGTAAGAAATGGAATTTTTGCAATCCATCGATAAATTCTGCAATCATAGGTCACCTCCATTGAAAAAGAGTCGATTACCGTAAGCTTCTTTGAGATTGGCTTCGGTAAAGGTTTCTTTGGTTGGACCAAAGGCAATCACTTCTCGATTGACAAGCAAGACTTGATCGAAGTAGTGGGGAACCTTGCTGAGGTCGTGGTGGACGATGAGAACCGTCTTCCCAGCTTTTTTCAGATCTCTCAGCGTATTCATGATGATTTCCTCACTGACAGAGTCAATCCCAACAAAGGGTTCATCCAAGAGGATATAGTCGGCTTCCTGTACCAAACATCTGGCAATCAAGACCCGCTGGAATTGACCTCCAGACAGTTGACTGATTTGCCGTTCAGCATAGTCAGCTAGACCGACAATTTCAAGGGCCTCTTGCACTTTCTTCCAATGTTTAGCCTTTTAAACTTCGAAAGAGAGGGATAGAGGGAAAGAGTCCCTAACGAGACACATTCCTTGACCTTGATGGGAAAGTTGTAGTCGATATTGATTTTTTTGTTCGACATAGGCGATTCGATGTAAGGATTTTTTTAACTTCCTTGTCATCGAGAAATGCCTGACCTTGATGTGGGATAATTCCCAGCATCCCTTTTTACTAGTGTTGATTTCCCAGCACCGTTTGGGACCAATGATACCGGTAATTGTTGGTCCGTGGAGCACTAGTGAAATATCCTTAGTGCCAACGTTTCTTTGTAGGAGACACTGAGGTTTTTCGATACGTATCATAAACTTGTATTCCTCCTGCCTCTTAATATACATTAAAAAAATTAAGTCAAGTTAATTTTTTTAAAAAAATTAAAAATAATAACTGAAAAAAATGATGGAAAGAGAAAGTTCATTTTTAATTGCATTCCCAGTTAATTTTTGTTAAGCTAAAAACAAGTACAAATGAAAGCGAGAACAAGATGACACGTTATCAAGATGATTTTTATGATGCAATCAATGGAGAATGGCAACAGACAGCTGAAATTCCAGCAGATAAGTCTCAAACGGGAGGTTTTGTTGATTTAGACCAGGAAATTGAAGACCTGATGCTGGCGACAACAGACAAGTGGTTGGCAGGAGAAGAGGTGCCTGAGGATGCTATCTTGGCAAACTTTGTCAAATACCACCGCCTAGTTCGTGATTTTGATAAGAGAGAAGCTGACGGTATCACACCTGTCTTACCACTTCTTAAAGAATTCCAAGAATTGGAGACTTTTGCAGATTTTACAGCTAGACTAGCAGAGTTTGAACTTGCTGGCAAACCTAACTTCCTTCCTTTTGGTGTATCGCCAGACTTTATGGATGCCAGAATCAACGTTTTATGGGCTAGCGCTCCAAGCACGATCCTTCCAGATACGACCTACTATGCAGAAGACCATCCTCAGCGCGAAGAGCTCTTGACTCTTTGGAAAGAAACCAGCGCAAATCTCCTCAAGGCTTATGATTTCTCTGATGAAGAAATTGAAGACTTGCTAGAGAAAAGACTAGAATTGGATCGTCGAGTTGCGGCAGTGGTGCTTTCTAATGAAGAAAGTTCAGAATATGCTAAACTCTACCATCCATATGCTTACGAAGATTTCAAGAAATTCGCGCCTGCCTTACCTTTGGATGACTTCTTCCAAGCCGTTCTTGGACAAGTACCAGACAAGGTTATCGTAGACGAGGAACGTTTCTGGCAAGCAGCAGACCAATTCTATAGTGAAGAAGCCTGGCCTCTCCTCAAGGCAACCTTAATTTTAAGTGTTGTGAATCTTTCAACCAGCTATTTAACAGAAGAAATCCGTGTCTTGTCAGGGGCCTACAGCCGTGCGCTTTCAGGAGTTCCAGAGGCCAAAGACAAGGTCAAGGCAGCCTACCAGCTAGCACAAGGTCCTTTCAAACAAGCCTTGGGGTCTCTGGTATGCCCATGAAAAATTCTCTCCAGAAGCTAAGGCAGACGTAGAGAAAAAAGTGGCAACCATGATTGATGTCTATAAGGAACGTTTGGCTAAGAATGACTGGCTGACTCCTGAAACTCGTGACAAGGCCATCGTCAAACTCAATGTCATCAAGCCTTATATCGGTTACCCAGAAGAATTACCAGAACGCTATAAGGACAAGGTAGTGGATGAAAAGTGCTAGTCTTTTTGACAATGCTCTATCCTTTGCGCGTGTGGAAATCAAGCACAGTTGGAGCAAGTGGAACCAACCTGTAGACTACAAGGAGTGGGGCATGCCTGCTCATATGGTCAATGCCTACTACAATCCACAGAAGAACCTGATTGTCTTTCCAGCAGCTATTTTACAAGCACCTTTCTATGACTTGCATCAGTCATCTTCTGCTAACTACGGTGGTATTGGGGCAGTTATTGCCCATGAAATTTCCCACGCCTTTGATACCAACGGAGCATCCTTTGATGAAAATGGTAGCCTCAAGGATTGGTGGACAGAGAGCGACTATGCTGCCTTCAAGGAGAAAACACAAAAAGTTATTGACCAGTTTGATGGACAGGATTCTTATGGAGCAACCATCAACGGTAAATTGACTGTATCAGAAAATGTGGCTGACTTGGGAGGAATCGCTGCGGCGCTTGAAGCAGCTAAGAGAGAACCAGACTTCTCAGCAGAAGAGTTCTTCTACAACTTCGGTCGCATCTGGCGCATGAAAGGTCGTCCAGAATTTATGAAACTTTTGGCTAGCGTTGATGTGCACGCACCAGCTAAACTTCGTGTCAATGTGCAAGTACCAAACTTCGATGATTTCTTTACAACCTATGATGTCAAAGAAGGCGACGGTATGTGGCGTTCACCAGAAGAGCACGTGATTATTTGGTAATGCAAAAGAGGTCAGTAATTAGAAAAAAAGGCATCCAATCAGGTCTGAAAAACCTTGACTGGGATGCCTTTTGTAATAGAAAAGACTTTGCTGGATAGTTTACTTAAATTGCGATAGTCATTATCATCAAAATCTTGCTAGAAAAAAGGATTAAAAGTTTTTTCGTGAGCGATAGTAGTAGCTGGACCATGTCCTGGATAGACATCGTAGTTTGGTAGGGTGAAGAGTTGGGTCTGGATACTGTGAAGAAGTTGCTCCATACTACCAGTCGGAAGATCGGTTCGTCCGATGGTTTCACGGAAAAGAGCATCTCCTGTCAAGACTAGGTGAGCATCAGGAAAGACGATAGAAACGCCGCCGATAGAGTGACCTGGTGTTGGCAAGACGGTGAAACGAAATTCCTCCAGTTGATATTCCTTATGAAAGACAAAGGTGTGTTCAGCAGGTTCTGCGACCACATCTGCCATATCATCGTGACGAGGGAGACCAGAGAGGTTATCGACAGGAGTATAGAGCCAGCTAGCTTCGCTCTCTGCGATATAGACAGGAGGATTGCCAAAAGTTTCGCGAACCAAGTCCAGACTCATGATATGGTCGTAATGGGCATGGGTCAAGAGGATAGCGCAGATCGGTTTATTGATCTTCTCGATTGTCTGACGAATGGCTTCCCAATGGCTACCAGGATCAACAACGATGAGGTGCTTTTCTCCTTCTAGGTAATAGGTGTTTTCATAGGCAACAGGATTCACAGTTTTATGGATTTTCATATTAGCTCCAATCTCAAAGAATGTACTAAATTAAGTATAGCACAGTTAGGAAGAATAGGTAAGGATTTAAAATGAACTTAAAAACCAGCATGACTAGATGAAGACAGGCTGGTTATCAATTTATCAATATTGGAGAGGTGTCAATTGCCCTTCATAGGTTGCATAAACTCCGTCATTAGCTTGTTTGATAGATGTGATGTTTAGAGTGCCACCGTAGTTGGCTTCTCGTTTGTCGCTATATTCACTATAACTTATCCTATTGGGCAGGTTCTGGTCGTTAGCATAGTATTGAACGACTGTTTTTTTATAGCTTTGCTGGCTGAATAGGAACAGGCAGCTAACTCCTAACACTAGGAGAGCAAAGATAGAAATAGCAGTTTTTTTCATAGGCGTTCTCCTTATAAACTAAAGGATAAAAGAAAGTATCTTGAGGATTTTAATTCCAAAATCCAGTCAAGGTACCAGTGTATGTGACACGAGTTTCACCGTTTATCTTTCGTATATTCAATGGAATTGGGGAAGTCAGAAAGTCTTTCGGTTACAATATGGTTTCCGTTCTTCTATCTCTCCTTCTATCACCTAAGTTTTAAATCTAACTTCGTAATATATTATAGACCAATAATTCAGAATTATCAAGCAATTCTGAATTATTTTTTTCTTATTCTGTTCCAATCTAGTTTTCATATTCTTAAAAAAGTGATAAAATGGTAGGAAGAATTGGAGAGTAGAGATGCCAAAAGAAGTGAATTTGACGGGCGATGAGGTTGTCGCTCTAACGCAAAAATATTTATCAAAAGAAGATGTCGCTTTTGTCCATAAGGCCTTGGTCTATGCTGTTGAATGCCATAGTGGTCAATATCGTAAATCAGGTGAACCTTATATCATTCACCCTATCCAAGTAGCAGGTATTTTAGCCAAGCTCAAGCTGGATGCTGTAACGGTAGCTTGCGGTTTCTTGCATGATGTGGTGGAGGATACAGATGTGACCTTGGACGATTTGGAAAGAGAGTTTGGCCCTGATGTGCGCGTGATTGTCGATGGGGTTACCAAGCTTGGTAAGGTCGAGTACAAATCGATCGAGGAGCAGTTGGCTGAAAATCATCGCAAGATGCTTATGGCCATGTCTGAGGACATCCGTGTTATCTTGGTCAAACTGTCAGACCGTTTGCACAATATGCGGACCTTGAAACATCTTAGAAAAGACAAGCAGGAGCGTATTTCCAAAGAAACCATGGAAATCTATGCCCCACTTGCCCATCGTTTGGGGATTTCCAGTGTCAAATGGGAATTGGAAGACCTATCTTTCCGTTATCTCAATCCTACGGAGTTTTATAAGATTACCCATATGATGAAGGAAAAGCGCAGAGAGCGTGAAGCCTTGGTGGATGAGGTGGTCACAAAATTAGAAGACTATACGACAGATCGTCACTTGAAAGGGAAGATTTACGGTCGTCCCAAACATATTTACTCGATTTTCCGCAAAATGCAGGATAAGAGAAAACGGTTTGAGGAAATCTATGACCTGATTGCCATTCGTTGTATTTTAGATACCCAAAGTGATGTTTATGCCATGCTTGGTTATGTGCATGAGCTTTGGAAGCCAATGCCTGGTCGTTTCAAAGACTATATCGCTAACCGCAAGGCCAATGGTTACCAGTCTATCCATACGACTGTTTATGGGCCAAAAGGGCCGATTGAATTCCAGATTCGAACCAAGGCCATGCATGAGGTGGCTGAGTACGGGGTTGCGGCTCACTGGGCTTATAAGAAAGGCATTAAGGGGCAGGTCAATAGCAAGGAATCTGCTATTGGGATGAACTGGATTAAGGAGATGATGGAGCTTCAAGACCAGGCTGATGATGCCAAGGAATTTGTGGATTCAGTTAAGGAAAACTATCTGGCTGAGGAGATTTATGTCTTTACCCCAGATGGTGCTGTCCGTTCTCTTCCAAAAGATTCAGGACCGATTGACTTTGCCTATGAAATCCATACAAAAGTCGGGGAAAAAGCAACTGGTGCCAAGGTCAATGGTCGCATGGTTCCACTGACAACCAAGCTCAAGACAGGGGATCAGGTTGAAATTGTCACCAACCCCAACTCCTTTGGACCGAGCCGTGATTGGCTCAATATGGTCAAGACCAGCAAGGCGCGTAACAAGATTCGTCAGTTCTTTAAAAATCAAGATAAGGAATTGTCTGTCAACAAGGGTCGTGAAATGTTGATGGCTCAGTTCCAAGAAAACGGCTATGTGGCCAATAAATTTATGGACAAGCGCCACATGGACCAAGTTCTACAAAAGACTAGCTATAAAACAGAAGAATCCCTCTTTGCGGCTATTGGTTTTGGAGAAATCGGTGCGATTACTGTCTTTAACCGTCTGACTGAAAAGGAACGCCGTGAGGAAGAACGTGCCAAGGCCAAGGCTGAAGCAGAAGAACTTGTTAAAGGTGGCGAGGTCAAGGTTGAAAATAAAGAAACCCTCAAGGTTAAGCATGAAGTGGAGTGGTCATTGAAGGTGCCTCAGGCCTCCTAGTGCGGATTGCTAAGTGTTGTAATCCTGTGCCTGGTGATGACATTGTTGGCTATATTACTAAGGGTCGTGGTGTGGCTATTCACCGTGTGGACTGTATGAACCTGCGCGCACAAGAAAACTACGAGCAACGTCTCCTTGATGTGGAGTGGGAAGACCAGTACTCTAGCTCAAATAAGGAGTATATGGCCCATATCGATATTTATGGCCTTAACCGTACAGGACTGTTGAATGATGTACTGCAAGTTCTCTCAAACACAACCAAGAATATATCAACAGTCAACGCCCAACCAACCAAGGATATGAAATTTGCCAATATCCATGTGTCCTTCGGCATTGCCAACCTCTCTTACACTGACTTCGGTCGTGGACAAGATTAAGAGTGTGCCAGAAGTCTATTCTGTCAAACGGACAAACGGCTAATTGGCCTAGCTCTTACTAGAAAGGCTATTATGAAAATTATTATCCAACGGGTTAAAAAAGCCCAAGTGAGTATCGAAGGTCAGGTTCATGGAAAAATCAATCAGGGGCTCTTATTACTGGTGGGTGTTGGACCAGAGGACCAAGAGGAAGATTTGGACTATGCTGTGAGAAAGCTTGTCAATATGCGGATTTTTTCAGACGCAGAAGGCAAGATGAATTTGTCTGTCAAGGATATTGAAGGAGAAATCCTTTCTATTTCACAGTTTACCCTCTTTGCGGATACCAAGAAAGGCAATCGTCCAGCCTTTACAGGTGCAGCCAAGCCTGATATGGCATCAGATTTTTATGACGCTTTCAATCAAAAATTAGCGCAAGAAGTGCCCGTTCAGACAGGTATTTTTGGAGCGGATATGCAGGTTGAGCTGGTCAATGATGGACCAGTCACCATTATCCTTGATACTAAAAATAGATAAGAAAAACCAAATCCAGCCGGCTTGGTTTTTCTCATCTATCATAAAATACTCCAAAATGCAATCTGTTCCTGATAGGCCTTGGGGAAATCTTGTTTCAGGCTTTGGCTTATGCGATAGGAAGGGATGAAATGTCCTAGGATTAGGAGAGTGCCCTGAAGGAAAAGTGGGAAACCACTTAAACATATCAAGGAGAGAATCATCAGGCTATCCCATAGGAGGATTTGTAAGGCAAAACGCCAGAATCTCGGTCTAATCTGGGAATAGAGTTGACTAAAGTGGTCACAAAGCTGGTTGGACAGATAGGTCAATAGCACAGGATGAAAGAAAATGAGCCAACCGCTATAAATCAAAGTCCAATCCCAAGTAAGTCCCTCTTTAAATGTCAAAAATGCCAGCATGATTCCATCAATAACAAGGAGATCAATGGTTTTGATAAAGATGATTTTTTTCATGCTAAAACCTTCTTTTCCTTAGAGACATTCCCACAAAGAGATATGTTTGTTGTAAAAGTCTAGATAGTTTTCTCTTAGGTAGTCCGCCGTCCTATAATATAAAGTAGAATGACAAGCAGTGATGATTGGCATAAGAGAGGCAAAACGCTGAGAACTAGCGAAGGCTAAAAGGACAAAAAATAGAAAATCAATGGAGAGAACCCCTAAATAGTAGAAGCGAATCTTTTTATTGATTTGAGGATAAATCTCAGCGAATTGATGTTTGAGTTGGACAACCAAGCGAAATAGCAGGAGTCCCTGAGTAAGGATGAAAATAAAACCAGTGAGCAAGAGCCAGTCGAAAGCTGTCTCGGGTCTAGTAGTAAAAAATGCAAGTAGTAGCAAATCGCTGACTACGATGGCTACAAAATGGATTCTATAGAGTTTTTTCATGACAAGACCTCCCTCTTTTATCTAGCTTCATTCTACTCCAAAAGAATGGGAGTTACAAGTAAAATGATAAAAAATTTTAGTAAGGAGATTCTATTAGATTTCTTTATTTGAGTTTCCTTCTATTATCTAACTTCTTCATCATTCCAGACAAATAAAGCTCCGATTGCATTGAGGATATAAAAGATGTATTTTCCGATATTGGCAAAATTTCCTTGAATACCAGCCTTTGTCAGCTGCACAAAATTGTAAATCAACCAAAAGCCCCACTGAGTTGTTAATTTCAATGCGTTCAATGCATTGGCAATGAGGGACAGTGCAAAGGCAATAGTTGTCACGTAGGCAAGGAGATTCATCTTTTCTCCATAGCCGATATAGTTGGTCACAAAGGCAAAGAGGAAGGCGATGATGGAAATGATGATGGCTGCCAATTTTCCCTGTTTTTGGCTCATTTGGTTGGGTCTGCCTTCTTGCGAAGCTTCCCATTTCTTAATAGCAAAGGTATAAATGAGGAAGGTGACGGGATAGGTAATGATGGTCGCCTTATTTCCAAGGATATAATCAATGGTACCAGACAAAATCGTATTGACAATACCAAAGTAATTTCCCCATTTGCTTAATTTTCCCGTGAAACGAGTGGACAACATGGAAATCCCAACATTGGTTACGGAAATTAATTCAAAGGGAACAAGGGCAGTCCAGGGGCCCCAATCTACGAATTTATCGAGACGAGAGTTGAGGTAACCAGATGCAATCGCAATTCCAACGACCAAAGCAACCCCGAAGAGGTCAAACCATTTGGATGTCGCAAAAATTTTTAGCGATTTTTTCATATATTAAGATATATTTCTTTTTTTTTACAAATATTCTACAACTAAATGAAAATAAAATCAAATGATAGAAATAAAACCCTGAAAATAAAATTTTCAGGGGTGGTTGGGGTACTTGAGAAATTAGTCGATTTTTTCGACATAGAGTTGTTTGGCAATGTCCATACCTACTTGTAAATCCTCTTCTTTACTGAGGATAGTGAAAGTATTGCTGAAGCCATCAAACTGCTTGACTTGGAGAGGATCACCGATGTGAAGTGAGTGCTTATCCAGATAATGGAGAATGTCAAAACTATCGTGCACACGAGTCAGGCGGTAGGCACCAGCTTCCTTGATGTCAGCTAGTGGGAGGTTATTGATTTCAACCAGGAGTTCTCCCTTGGCAGGAATAGTTCCTCCGTGAGGGCAGGTTTTGGGGAATCCAAGCAATTTTTCCAGTCTCTCCACGAATAGGTCAGAGACAGTATGTTCCAATACCTCAGCTTCCTCGTGAATCTGGTCACTCGTATAGTCTAAATGATGAACTAGAAAAACTTCAATCAAGCGATGCTTACGATAAAGCTCAGAGACCAATTTGAGACCGAGATCAGTCAGTAGATAGCCACATTCCTTGTCCTTGAGGATGAGATTTTCGCTCTTCATCCGTTTAATCATTTCAGTTACGGCAGGGGGAGATACTTGCATGCGAGCCGCAATTTCCTTGTTGGTAATCTTATGCAGGTATGTGCCAATTTCATAAATACATTTTAGATAATCTTCTTTATTCGGGGTCATTCGTTTCCTCTTGTCTAATATCTTTATCTAGTATATCAAAAAAAGCTAGATTTCTCTAGCTGTGACTTTTTATGTTATACTTATTGCAAGAGAAAAAACGAGGAGATGGATATGACGAAAATAGCTCTTCTTTCAGATATTCATGGAAATACCACCGCCTTGGAGGCTGTTTTGGCAGATGCTCGGCAGCGAGGAGTGGATGAATACTGGCTTTTGGGAGATATTCTTATGCCAGGAACAGGGCGTAGAAGGATTTTGGACTTGTTGGCTGAGTTACCGATTACAGCTAGAGTTTTGGGAAACTGGGAAGACAGTCTCTGGCATGGTGTCCGCAAGGAATTGGATAGTACTCGTCCTAGTCAACGATATCTCTTGCGTCAGTGCCAGTATGTTTTAGAGGAGATTTCCCCTAGAAGAAATCGAACTGCTCCACAATCAACCTCTCCAGCTTCATCGTCAGTTTGGGGATTTGACGGTGGGAATTAGCCATCATCTGCCTGATAAGAACTGGGGGCGAGAGTTGATTCATACTGGAGCACAGGAGGATTTCGACCGTTTGGTGACCAATCCGCCTTTTGATATTGCTGTTTATGGTCATATTCACCAGCAGTTGCTTCGTTACGGGACTGGTGGCCAATTGATTGTCAATCCAGGTTCGATTGGCCAGCCTTTCTTTCTAGATGCCCAGTTACGGAAGGACTTGCGAGCCCAGTATATGATTTTGGAGTTTGATGACAAGGGCTTGGTAGATATGGACTTCCGACGTGTGGACTACGATGTGGCAGCTGAATTGCAGCTGGCTAAAGATCTTAAACTTCCCTATTTTGAGGTGTATTATGAAAGTCTGGTCAATGGTATCCACCATACTCATCATCAGGAATTTCTGAGTGAATTGGCCCAGAAAGAGGGTTATGATAAGGAATTAGATGCCTGGTTGAAAAGTGGTAATGATTGACATTACAACTAAAAAGGGTATAATAAAAGAAAAAGAAGAGTAGAGGCAGGGGAGCCTCGTAAAAAGGAGAAGAGGATGCAAATTCCAAGTAGATTTACCATTGCGACTCATATGCTGATAATCATTGCCCTCAAGGGGAAGGAAAGCAAGGTGACCAGTGATTTTTTAGCTGCTAGTGTCGGGGTTAACCCTGTCATTATCAGGAAAACTTTGTCCCAGTTGAAGAAGGCAGAGCTGATTTCAGTCGCGCGTGGAACAGGTGGGACAGAGATTGTTAAGGATCTCAAGGATATTAGTTTATTAGATGTTTATCAAGCGGTTGAGTGTCTTGGAAAGACAGGTCAACTCTTTAGTTTCCATGACAATCCAAATCCAAATTGTCCAGTTGGAGCTCATATTCATGATATTTTGGATCAAAAATTGGAGAGAATTCAGTTGGCTATGGAGGCTGAACTTGGTCAGACCAGTCTAGAGCAAGTCGTGGCTGATGCAGAGAGTCAAATGAAGGATTAAGAGGGATAAATGCCCTCTTTTTTCGCCAGATAATTATGATAAAATGTAGTTATTAAAGGAGGAAGAAATGTATCTCGTTATAGGAATTATATTGGCCTTTATAGTGTCATTTTGGAAGGATAATAGAAGTTTGTGGAATCCAGTATTATTTTTATTATCCCTCATTTCAAGTTATATTTCTCTATCCCACCTTCTTTATAAAAATGGGTATGAGAATATTCAGTTAGCTTTTTATGTAGTTACCTTTGTTTTACTCCCGTTTCTGATTTTTTTGAGTGGTATCTTTTTAATCTATAATGGCCTTATCCTGCTGAAGCGAGAGGGACGTTTAAAAGCCAATTATCTTTCAACGCTTTTTGGAATAGTCATTTTGGTATTTTTTCCCTTGATTTCATTTCGACTAGGAGATCGAAATGAATTATTTCATACACATCACTTTCTAAACATTTTATTTGTATTAATCGTTTATTCTTACTTTATTTTTGGTTTTGCGTTCGTGGGTTTTATGTTGTACTCTATTTTATATCTCTTTATTCCTAAGAAGAAGCATTATGATTTTATTATCATTCACGGTGCTGGTTTATTAGGCGGAGAAAAGGTAACACCTTTGCTGAAGAGGAGAATTGATAAGGCAGTAGAAGTTTACCACAAGTCTAAGAATTCTAACATAAAAATTATTGCCAGTGGTGGTCAAGGAGCAGATGAAAAGATTTCTGAAGCGCAGGCCATTTATAACTATATTTTAGAAGAGACAGATGTCAGTAAGGAATCTGTTCTTCTTGAAGATAAGTCCAGAACAACCTATGAAAATTTATTGTTTTCAAAAGAAATTGGAGAACAATTGGTTGAAAATCCGTGTTTCCTCTTTGTTACAAATGACTATCATGTCTTTCGCACTAGTACCTATGCTCGTAAGTTAAATATGAAGGGAGATGGACTCGGATGTAGGACAGCAGGCTACTACATACCATCTGCTTTTATTCGGGAGTACGTGGCTCTATGTGTCAAAATGAAATGGCTCTTCCTCGCCTTTTATGTTCCTATATTAGCTATCATTTTGCTAGCCTATAAAGGGGTTATTTGGTAGTTAGATTTTATTAACACTCTTTTAAAATCTCTTCAAACCACGTCAACTTTATCTGCAACCTCAAAGCTGTGCTTTGAGCAACCTGCGGCTAGTCTCCTAGTTTACTCTTTGATTTTCATTGAGTATAAAAAAGACTTAGAATGCACATGAAAGTATGTATTCTAGGTCTTTTGTATTCATTTGATTTTTGAAAGGTACTATCTATTTTTCCAGACTTGGTAACGGGTATCAATCAATAACTGAGTAAGGCGTCCCATGGTTTCCCTTTCTTCTGGAGTGAGGGATTGCGCTTGGACAAAGAGATGATGAATGTGTTCAATAGCCTGAAGGAAGACAAGTCATTGATGGAGCTAATGCCAGCATCAAGAATGGTGCCAAAGAAGAGGTCGAAGTAGAGCTGAAGTTCCTCATCAGGGACTGTGGACACCCATTCTTTGAAGGTCGTGTCGACTTGTTGGCTATCGCTATTGGTCTTATCCAGTTGGACAAAGTGTTTGTTCTCAATTTGCCAGCTAAAAGTATCGTGCTGGGCGATACCACCCAAGGCAGTACTGTGCACGATGATTTGGTAGGCAGGAATTTCTAGCATCATACCGATAATAGAACCTTGTGGGATAAAGACCTTGGTTCTATCCATTATTCTTTGATAGCTCTCGCTTTGTGTCAGTTCTTTGTGGAGACCAGGCGCATCAAAGGTATAAACTGCTGTGATCTGATTTTGCAAGTTTTGCTCAATTTGACTAGCAGCATAGATGGCTAGATTTCCTCCCTTGGAATGCCCAGCCAGAATGACCTTTTGCTTAGGATGATGGGCAAAAAAGTTTTTTAAATAGGAGAGGGCGTGCTTTTGAGCAGGAATTTCCTTCATATAAGTCAGGTGGAAATCTTCCTTCCAGCCAATGATACTGTCATCAGTCCCACGAAAAACAATCAGATAGGTATCGAGAGTGAGGCGGTAGGTCATAGCCGCAAATTGCTTTTGAAGTTCAGTGTCGATGTCGTTGATAAAATGGGAGAGTTTGCAATTCTTGAAGCGTTTGTGTTGAGCCAATTCATCCAACAACTGGAGCCGATTTTTATTGGTCAACATGTTCGATTCTCTTGGAACCTGAGGTGCAAGGGCTAAAAGACGCTGAGGACTTGTGGAGACCAGATTATCAAAGGAGAGGTAGGTGGTTTCTGTTAAGGCTAAAACATCTAATTCATTCAATGGAAGGTCGTAAAAGGAATCGTGCGCTACATCTTTCAGATAGTCAAAAATATTGGCCATAAGAGCTCCTTTCTTTTTATTTATCTTATCACAATCACATAGAATTTACTAGTTGGTTTGTACGAGCTCTCTACATACCGACCTATAATGGTATGATTCAGACACATAGAAGACAGTTTGCTTTTATTTCAAACCTCTAAACATACTTGTTTGTATCTGTTTGTCGTCAATCCCATTCTCTTTTAAGAAATTTTTCATCTCATTTATATCATCAGGTTGGCCGGTTAAGAGATAAATAGCTTGGTTACCGTATTTCACAACCGCATTTTTTAAAAATGCTTGGCTTTGAGAAAAGGTTTCGCTAGTTTTATAAGTTAGATTCGGATTATTCTTACTAAGCTCTCTTAACTCATTATCAAAAATGTTTACTCCTTTGTCTAAATGATTAAGAATGATGGAGCGCTTACCAGCCCACTCTTTCACAACTGAACGTAGAGTAGAAATGCCGACATCAGAGGCAAAACAAACCAGTGCTTGGTCATTGTCTTCAACAGATAAAGATGACTCCAGCCAACTCATCTCAATTTTACTACCAGCTGGTAAATGTGTTAAGGTTTCCTTAAACACGCTACCACTATTATGGGTTACAATAAGAATTTCATCCTCATCAGGAGTGGAAGCAAGGGTTAGCCATCGGCTAGCCTGATTCTCCTTTACTGGACTTTTGTCTGGACCAAACGAGCTGTCAGGAAGCTTAAACTGAGCATAGGAGCCAGCTTTCCATATTTGATTTTTTGGTTTTGTGATGTGAACTAAATACAAATCTCCGCTGGGATTTTCAATGGATTTTATCGATAAAGTTTGACTTCGTCCAAGATAGGTAATGATTCCCCAAGATATAAAGCCGAGCACTCCAAGTGTAGTTAGAATAATTATGAACATTTTTTTCCCTCGTTTCATTTTTAACTCCTATAGTGTAGTAATTTTCTATGAATGAATAATATTTTTTTTCATTCAATAATTTCCAAAAAATAAAGAAAAGATTTCTTTATTTCAGTATTCCTTTAATGAAGTTGGTTGCTAGTATTTCTACAGTTTTGCTAATATCTGGAAAAATCATTTTCTGTGATATGCATATCCATGTAGTAAAAATAGGTTGTAAACTTGTAAAAATATCTTGAATTTTTTCTGGAGAATGTCCTTCAGCCTGCAAACGATGAGTAAAGGTTTTCACGAGAAATTGATGAAATGGATTCGTGACTTTTCCTTCTTCTGAGGAATAGTAGCTATGCAACTCATCTGCTATGGCAGGATTGTACCATTCTGCAAGGATTTTATTGGAAGAAACGAGTGCTCTGGATTGAGCAAAGAGTTGACTAATAAGATCAATCATATCAATTTCCCAATCCAGTTCTTCGATCATAGTTTGGCGAACACGGTTGTTTTCATCAATATAGATATCTAAAAAAATAGCTTCTTTACTTTCGTAATAGTTATAAAAAGATCCGACTGCCATATGAGCTTGTCTAGCAATTTCTGAAATTCCTGTCGCCTTGTATCCTTTTTTTGAAAAAACTTCATAAGCTGCGGATTTCAAAGCCTGTTTTTTGTCCAATTTGATTCACCTCTTTTCTGAATGAATATTAAACCTTGTTCATTCATATCTTAACAAATCTTTTTCAGATTGTCAATCTGAAAGCTAGAACTTTTTACGGATACTACTCGATAAGGAGCTTTTCAATGTTAGAAGAGTATAGAGTGTCGTTTTAACTACACTCAAGGTTTGGAAGAATAGATATAAATTTTGGTTAAGGGGATGGATAAAAGGACTGAAATGAAGGTTGAAAAAATTAAAAATAAAAGGGTAGGGCTGGCACTATGTCTGAAAATAAGGTATGATATCAATGGGGTTATTCACTATCTGTTTTTGAGCTGTTGTGACAAGGAAATGTCAAAAAAGTATTAGATACTAAGCCCTCTATTTATACTAAAGGATTTAAGACTCCTAAAATTAGCAAAGGAGAATCAGATGCACAAGATTTTATTAGTAGAAGATGATCAGGTCATTCGTCAACAGGTCGGGAAAATGCTCTCTGAATGGGGATTTGAAGTGGTCTTGGTAGAAGACTTTATGGAAGTTTTGAGTCTTTTTGTCCAATCGGAACCTCATCTGGTCCTCATGGATATTGGGCTGCCCTTGTTTAATGGTTATCACTGGTGTCAGGAAATTCGCAAGATTTCCAAGGTGCCTATCATGTTTCTGTCTTCCAGAGACCAGGCTATGGATATCGTTATGGCAATCAATATGGGGGCGGATGACTTTGTGACCAAGCCTTTTGACCAGCAGGTTCTTCTCGCCAAGGTTCAGGGCTTGTTGCGCCGTTCCTATGAGTTTGGGCGTGATGAGAGTTTACTGGAATATGCCGGCGTTATCCTCAATACCAAATCCATGGATTTACATTATCAAGGGCAAGTCTTGAATTTGACCAAGAATGAATTCCAGATTTTACGGGTTTTATTTGAGCATGCGGGCAATATCGTAGCGCGTGATGACCTCATGCGTGAACTTTGGAACAGTGACTTTTTCATTGATGATAATACCCTCTCAGTTAATGTGGCTCGTTTGCGTAAAAAATTGGAAGAGCAGGGCTTGGTAGGATTTATCGAGACCAAGAAAGGGATAGGGTACGGACTGAAGCATGCTTGATTGGAAACAATTTTTTCTAGCCTATTTGCGCTCTCGTAGTCGTCTGTTTGTTTATCTATTTGCTTTAACATTTCTGGTTTTGCTCTTTCAGTTTTTATTTGCTAGTTTAGGAATTTACTTTCTCTACTTTTTCCTCTTGTGTTGCTTTGTAACCATCTTATTTTTCACTTGGGACATATTGGTGGAGATGCAGGTCTATCGCAAGGAAGTTCTCTACGAGGAGAGAGAAGCCAAATCACCGTTGGAAGTAGCTTTAGCAGAAAAATTAGAAGCGCGGGAGATGGAACTTTATCAGCAGAGGTCAGATTCAGAAAGAAAACTGACGGATTTGCTGGATTACTATACCTTGTGGGTCCATCAGATTAAGACCCCCATTGCAGCTAGTCAACTCTTAGTTGCAGAAGTAGCCGACCGCCAACTAAAGCAGCAGTTAGAACAGGAAATTTTCAAGATCGACTCCTATACAAACTTGGTTTTACAGTATCTGCGTTTAGAAAGTTTTCACGATGATTTGGTCTTAAAGCAGGTTCAAATCGAGGACTTGGTTAAGGAAATAATTCGTAAATACGCTCTTTTCTTTATTCAAAAAGGCTTAAATGTCAATCTACATGATCTTGATAAAGAAGTCGTGACGGATAAGAAGTGGCTGTTAGTGGTCATTGAGCAAATTATCTCAAACAGTCTCAAGTACACCAAGGAAGGTGGTCTGGAGATTTATATGGAAGGCCAGGAACTCTGTATCAAGGATACAGGAATCGGGATAAAAAACAGTGATGTCCTCCGAGTCTTTGAACGTGGTTTCTCAGGATATAATGGACGCCTAACTCAGCAGTCATCTGGACTTGGACTTTACCTATCTAAGAAATTTCTGAAGAACTGGGGCACCAGATTCGTATCGAGTCTGAGGTTGGAAAAGGAACGATAGTGCGAATTCAGTTTGCTCAAGTGAACTTAGTCCTTGAGTGAGAAGAGACAATGAGTTTTTACCCAATCTCTTTTTGCTATATTTCAGGATATTTGAAGACTGTTTTTTACAAAACCAATAATAGAATTTTTAATACGGAATATAGTATAAATACTGGTTCAAAGTGAAGTTTTGTATGCTTTATACTTTTGTTGAGCATAAAATCTATAAACTAAGGGTGAATTACAAAAATTAATTTGAGATGAAGTGAATTGTAGACTTGGGAAATGTCTCCTATTCGATTTCAGAATGAATCGTTGATACAGGATTAAAAGAACTGCAGCTTTCTTTTTATTTTGAATGAGATAGGTGTATATAGATTTGTGTAACTGGTGTAGAACTGTTTCCAAGAATTTATTGAATGTATCGAATACACACATTCTATTGATTTTGAACCAGTTTTTAATTTCTAAATGTTATAATAGTTTTATCAAGTAAAAGGAGACTGCCATGATTGGAGACAATATAAAATTCTTACGAAAATCACATAATCTGATATAACCAGAATTTTCACGGATTGTGGGTGTCTCACGAATTACATCTATCAAAGAAACATGGGATAGACCTATATTTTACAAAATAGCAAATTATATTTTGAATGATAGTAAAAACGGCAGTACTTGTGTGATTTACAATTATTGCACTCAATGTCCGAGTATCGCACTATCTGAAATAGGGAATAGTAGAGATTGTTCTGCGATATGTAAAAAAACGCATTAGCAAGGAGTATCGTATATGCTACCATATCTTAAAACTATTAGATGGTATCTCTTCTTTAATTTTCTTTTTGGTGTAGTATCGAATATCTGCACAGCTTTGTTACCGTATTTCACGCAGGCATTAATCAAAGGGGATTATCAAGTAGCTCTATATGGTTACTCTATGTCAGTGGCAGGCTATTTGAGTTGTAACTATATCCAAATGATACTTGATTGGAAGCAGGGGATTATCTTTTCGACTACTTTGAAAAATGAGTGGTTTCGTTCACTTCTGGGACTCAGTCACCACGATTTCAAGCAGAAAACAGTAGCAGAGTATATTTCCTATCAATCTAATGACCTAGATTCGTTGGAAAAGGATTACCTTCCTCCATTGATGAGTTTTATCAAACAAATTTTACGTATCATCATTTACGCTTTCATTATTAGCAGAACAATTAATCCTATTGTATCACTGATTTTAATCTTTTCTACTGGAATTAGTATTCAAATTCCTAAAATCGTTGGGAAGTTGACCGCTAATCGTAGACAGGTTTACTTGAAAAAACAAGGAGATTACTATCGAACTTTGGAGGATTTGCTCATGGGACATCATTTGGTAAATAAACTAACTATGTCGCATTTTTTGAATCAACAAAAGAGCTCTCTAAAGAATTTGCAGGATAAGTATTTTAAGTATGGTTTGACAAAAATTACAGGCATATTATTGACAGGTGTTTCTTTTGAATTCATTAGTCTTGTTCTGTTTATTTATTTAGCCTACTCTCTATCTCACCAGCAACTCGGTATTCCTGAGGTGGTGGCGAGTTTCGGATATATTAATGCTTTTTCTGAACCAATACAGGAAATCCTTTATGATTTACAAATGTTAGAGTCCGTAAAGCCTGTAATCAAGAGTTTTCAAAACATTGTTGGGAGACCCGTTTCAGTTCAAGCACCTCAACATTCTTTTGATACGATTACTTTGAAAAACATTTCCAAACAACTGGGAGAATCAAAATTGATAATTACTTCCGCTACGATTCAAAAAGGGGATAAAATTGCGCTTATTGGTAAGAATGGGTCTGGAAAAAGTAGTCTTCTCAACATTTTAAATGGAACAGATGAAGATTTTGAAGGACAAATTGTGCTAGATGGGCTTGTTTTGGACCATCTTTGGGGAAGATTCGGTATGATTCTGCAACAAGAACATACATTTATTTCGAGTTATGAAAATAATGTAACACTATTCAATAGTTTCAATGAAAAATTCAGAGAAGAAGATTTTGAAAAAATTCCACCACAATCCCTGTCAGGTGGTCAGCAACAACGAATGTATTTAAATCGTGAGAAAAATCGTAAAAATCCATTGCTTATCCTAGACGAACCTTTCTCTGCCTTGGATACTAATCAGTTTAAAATGGAATTGGAAAGAGTTCTGGAACTACCAAGTGCCGTCATTGTTACTTTACATCGCCAAAAACGAATTATTAAGTAAGTTTGACCAAGTTTGGGAAATTAAGAATGGAGAACTTGTAATTTTGAAATAGCTAAATTATAAAGAATAAAAACGCATAGTATTATAGGACTGCACCCCAAAAAGTTAGACAGAAAAAAATCTAACTTTTGGGGTGTTTTTATTATGAAATTAACTTATAATGATAAAGTTCAGATCTATGAACTTAGAAAACAAGGATATAGCTTAGAGAAGCTTTCAAATAAATTTGGGATAAACAATTCTAATATTAGGTACATGATTAAATTGATTGATCGTTACGGAATAGAGTTCGTCAAAAAAAGGAAAAAAATCGTTACTATTCTCCTGATTTAAAAACAAGAAATGATTCATAAAGTCTTACATGAAGGCTGGACTAAAGATAGAGTTTCTCTTGAATACGGTCTCCCAAGTCGTACGATACTTCTTAATTGGCTAGCACAATACAAGAAAAACGGGTATACTATTGTTGAGAAAACAAGAGGGAGAGTATCTAAAATGGGACGTAAGCCAAAAACGAGACCTGAAGAGAGGACAGAATTAGAACGTCTTCAAGCAGAAAATGAGTACTTGAGAGCGGAGAATGCCATTCTAAAAAAGTTAAGAGAACTCCGATTGAAGGAGGAAAAAGAGAAAGAAGAAAGACAGAAATTGTTCAAGAATTAATGACTGAGTTTTCGTTAGATATTCTTCTAAAAGCCATTAAACTAGCTCGTTCGACCTACTACTATCACTTGAAACAACTAGACAAACCAGATAAGGACCAAGAGCTTAAAGCTGAAATTCAATCCATTTTTATCGAACACAAGGGAAATTATGGTTATCGTCGGATTCATTTAGAACTAAGAAATCGTGGTTATCTGGTAAATCATAAAAGAGTTCAACGCTTGATGAAAGTACTCAATTTACAAGCAAAAATGCGACAGAAACGAAAATATTCTTCTCATAAAGGAGATGTTGGTAAGAAGGCAGAGAATCTCATTCAACGTCAATTTGAAGGCTCTAAAACAATGGAAAAGTGCTACACAGATGTGACAGAATTTGCCATTCCAGCAAGTACTCAAAAGCTTTACTTATCACCAGTTTTAGATGGTTTCAACAGCGAAATTATTGCTTATAATCTCTCTACTTCGCCTAATTTAGAACAAGTAAAAACGATGTTGGAACAGGCATTCACAGAGAAGCACTATGAGAATACGATTCTCCATAGTGACCAAGGCTGGCAATATAAACACGATTCTTATCATCGCTTCCTAGAAAGTAAGGGAATTCAAGCATCCATGTCACGTAAGGGTAACAGCCCAGACAACGGTATGATGGAGTCCTTCTTTGGGATTCTGAAATCGGAAATGTTTTACGGTTATGAGAAGTCGTTTCAGTCGCTTAAGCAATTGGAACAAGCTATTGTAGATTATATTGATTACTACAACAATAAACGAATTAAGGTAAAACTAAAAGGACTTAGCCCTGTGCAATACAGAACTAAATCCTTCGGATAAATTAATTGTCTAACTTTTTGGGGTCAGTACAAGGAGAGATACCGTTTTTCATTCTTCGGATAAGGAAACAAAAATTTCTTGCTTTCTCTATCTGTTCAATTGATAGATTTCGTCAGAGAAAGACTGTAAAATTTTTGATATAATGTTAAGGATGGACTGACGGATACTTAGAGGATAATTTTTCAAAAAGAATTACAGGTGAGAAGAAAAAAATATGTAAGATTGGACAGAAGTCTCTCTACCATCATCCATGCAGAAACAAGATTATATGAAATAAAAGGAGTAACCAATGTCCGGAAATTATTCAACACGTGAATACCGTGAGAAATTATATGATGATCTTCATGTTCGATTAAGAGATACAGTGATTTTGATGTGTGCGATTTTTATTGCCTCTATCGGCCTAAATATGAATTCAACAGCTGTCATTATTGGAGCTATGCTGATTTCCCCTCTTATGACACCGATTGTTGGACTCGGATTTGGTTTAGCTATTTTTGATACGCGTTTAATCAAGCAATCTCTAGAGGTTTTATTTACTCAAGTATTGGTTAGCTTGCTTGTCTCGGCTCTGTATTTCTGGATTTCTCCCTTATCTTATGAAAGTAGCGAATTGATTGCACGAACTTCTCCAACCATTTGGGATGTTCTCATTGCTATTGCTGGTGGGATAGCAGGCGTAATTGGTTCAAGGAAAAAAGAAGCAAACAATATCGTGCCGGGAGTAGCTATTGCAACAGCTCTGATGCCACCTATCTGTACTGCAGGTTACGGTTTAGCTAATGGAAATGTACGATTTTTATTTGGAGCTCTTTATCTTTTCTTGATCAACTGTGTCTTTATCATGCTAATCAATATGGTTGGAACAAGAATTATGATGAGAAAATCTCCCTTAAGTTCATTTAAAGAGCTAAACATTAAAATGAGAATTGGGTTGATATTCTTGATTGTATTATTGATTCTTCCGGCTAGTTATTCAGCAGTCACTCTGACGATAGAACAAGCGCGAAAAGAAGGTGTCAAACAGTTTGTAGGAAAAGAGTTTGCCAATCATACGGTTATCAATCAAGTCTACAAGTCAAGGGACAATGAATTGATCTTGACGGTTGTTGGAGATCCGATTTCAGAAGAAGAATTAGAAACGCTCCATCAAAAACAAGCCTCTTACGGTATTCAATCTGTTCAATTGAAAGTCAATCAAGTTCATAATTCGACAAAATTAGACAGTGATACGACCAAGGAATTTTATGAAAACATTAACAAGTATATCGATCAAAAACTCTCTGAAAAAGATCCACAAAAAGATCTCGTAAAAGAAGTAAAAGAAAATGAAGCAGACAAGGAATGAGGATATTGACCTTGTCTAACTCATGAAAGCAAATCTTGTGTGGTGGTTTGGTCAATCACTACTAGCTCGGGTTAAATAATACTCTTCGAAAATCTCTTCAAACCACGTCAGCGTCGCCTTACCGTACTCAAGTACAGCTTGCGGCTAGCTTCCTAGTTTGCTTTTTGATTTTCATTGAGTATAAAATATAAAAAGCAACAGCTGTTTCAGTTGTTGCTTTTTAGGTATCTAGGATTTTATCCTAGGTTTTATCTCTTATTTCTCAACGCGTGACTTGTTGGCGATATCAGCTAGGATAGCTTGAACAAAGTCATCAACTGAGACAGTTTGTGTTTCTTTTTGGCCATAGCGACGAACGTTAACAGTTCCGTCTTCCATTTCCTTGTCCCCAACGATTAATTGGTAAGGAATCTTGCTTGTTTGTGAAGCACGGATCTTGAACTGCATTTTTTCATTGCGTTCATCTACATCTGCACGGACACCGCGGTCACGGAGTTTCTTAGCTACTTCCCAAGCATAGTCCACGTGTTTTTCGTTAGATACTGGGATGAGGGTTACTTGGTGTGGTGCAAGCCATGTTGGGAAGGCACCCTTGTAGTTCTCAATCAAGATCGCTGTGAAGCGTTCCATAGTTGAGATAACCCCGCGGTGAATCATAACTGGACGGTGCTCTTCACCATCAGCTCCGATATATTTGAGGTCGAAGCGTTCTGGAAGCAAGAAGTCAAGTTGGATAGTTGAAAGGGTCTCTTCTTTACCAAGGGCAGTCTTAACCTGGATATCCAATTTTGGTCCGTAGAAGGCTGCTTCACCTTCGGCTTCAAAGTAGTCAACGCCCATTTCATCAAGAGCTGCACGAAGCATGGTTTGGGCATTTTCCCACATCTCATCGTTATCAAAGTACTTATGAGTATCTTGAGGGTCGCGAAGAGAGAGACGGAAGCGGTATTCAGTCAAGTTGAAATCTTCATAAACATCGATAATCAACTGAAGGGCACGTTGGAATTCTTCTTGGATTTGCTCTGGAGTAACGAAGAGGTGACCGTCGTTGAGTGACATTTCACGTACACGTTGAAGACCAGTGAGGGCACCTGATTTTTCATAACGGTGCATCATACCGATTTCAGCGATACGGATTGGCAATTCACGGTAAGAGTGAACATGGTGTTTGAAGACTTGGATGTGGTGTGGGCAGTTCATTGGACGAAGGACAAATTCTTCCCCGTCACCCATGTCCATAGTTGGGAACATGTCTTCTTGGTAATGATCCCAGTGACCAGAAGTCTTGTAAAGTTCAACAGAAGCAAGTGGTGGAGTGTAGACGTGTTGGTAACCAGAAGCCAACTCTTTGTCTACGATGTAGCGTTCCAATTCACGACGGATAGTTGCACCATTTGGCAACCAGAATGGAAGTCCTTGTCCAACTTCTTGAGAAATCATGAAGAGGTCAAGCTCTTTACCAAGTTTACGGTGGTCACGTTCTTTGGCTTCTTCACGCATTTGAAGGTAGTTTTTCAAGTCTTTCTTGTCGAACCAAGCTGTTCCGTAAATACGTTGCATCATAGCGTTATCGCTATTTCCACGCCAGTAGGCACCAGCAACGTTAAGCAGGTGGAAGATTTGGATACGACCTGTTGTTGGGACGTGTGGGCCACGGCAAAGGTCTACATACTCACCTTGACGATAGATAGTTAAACCGCCTTCGTCTTCAGAGTGTTCTTCAATCAATTCCAACTTGTAAGGATCATTTTTGAAGATTTCACGTGCCTCATCTTTCGTCACTTCTTCACGAATAGATGGGAAGTTTTCTTTGACGATTTTTTGCATTTCTTCTTCGATACGTGGAAGGTCTTCGTTAGAGATTTGACCAGCAGTATTATCTGTATCGTAATAGAAGCCGTCTTCGATGGCTGGACCAACTCCCAAGTGAATGTCTGGGAAAAGACGACGAGCTGCTTGGGCGAACAAGTGAGCAGCTGAGTGACGCAAGATTGGAAGGGCATCTTCGTGATCAGGTGTAACAATTTCGATGCTTCCATCTTCAGTGATAGCACGAGTAGTGTCGATGAGTTTGCCGTTGAATTTACCAGCCAAGGCTTTTTAGCTAGGGAATTGCTGATAGATTGGGCAATTTCAAAAGTTGTTACGCCAGATTCGAATTCACGAACAGCGCCATCTGGAAAAGTAATGTTAATCATGATGTTCTCCTTACTTATATTATTGACGAATGTGTTAACCCTATTCTGAAAACAGGGACAGAGGATTGTGAAAGCTAGAAAAACAAAAAGCGACATCCTCGAAAGGACGTCGCAACGTGGTTCCACCTTCATTTATGTACCTCAAAAGAGAGGGACACCTCTGATTGGCTCTAACGTGGCCACCGTTTTATGTTTTCATAAAAACTCAAGAGTAGTATCAGTTTAGGCTTTCTATGCGTTTCCAGCAACCACGCACTCTCTAGTAGAAAGGGACTAAGTGACTTGTCTCTATGGATTATTATAGCATGATTGTGAGATTTTTCAAGGATTTTGTGAAAGTTTTTTGTTTTTCATTTTTGTAGAATATGCTTGATGCCAATACCGGAAGCCATGCCCACCAGAGCCAAGGTTTCATAGATTAGCAAGTAAATTAGTATAAACTCACCAAAAGTTATGATAGTAAAGCAAAAGAGCAGTCCGTTACCAATTAACCACCAAAGTGAAAAACGGAAACGGTAGCTATAGAGTAACGATACAATCAAGATTACCAGCGGTGTAAAGAAGAGAAGATTGTTTATATAGAGTCCCTTGAGTGTAAGAGGGTCAGAAACAACTAGCAAGAACAACTCATAAAGCGGCCAATAAAAGAAAAATATGACCAGATAGTAGGGGAGATGGGAATAGAATCTAGGCATGATAATCACCTCGTTTAAAAACAGATAACTTAGATTTCTTGCTATGATTATTATAGCATGTTTAAAACAAGAAAGTAAATCTGTTGACAAAGAAGTTAGTTATTGGTAGAATAGGGATTGTCGTAAAGACAAATAACTTCTTCTTGGTTACAGGCATGCCAACCTGTCACTCGGATGAAGCCAAATAAAAAGGAGAAACATCATGGCAATCTCAAAAGAGAAAAAAAATGAAATCATCGCACAATATGCACGTCACGAAGGTGATACAGGTTCAGTAGAGGTTCAAGTTGCTGTCCTTACTTGGGAAATCAACCACCTTAACGAACACATCAAACAACACAAAAAAGACCACGCTACTTACCGTGGATTGATGAAGAAAATCGGTCGCCGTCGTAACTTGCTTGCATACTTGCGTAAAAACGACGTTAACCGTTACCGTGAGTTGATCAACTCTCTAGGACTTCGTCGCTAATCTTGCGTCTAAACCGTTTCTATACTTCGTTGGCTTCGGCTCGATGTACCATTAGTACAATCTTCGCCTCGTCGCCTAGTCTATAAACGGTTTATCCAGCAAGACTGGAGCTCTCTGATTTTCAGAGGGCTTTTTTATTGAGGTTTTATCGGTCACAATTTTGGAGACTACAAAAACCTCAAATGGTATCAGCTAATTACACCATAAAGGTGCGCAGCTACTCGGCTTGAAAAGCCGAGTAGCTGTCTGCAAGCCCCCTCGGAGAGCCCACACTTACGAAGTAAAGTATAGTATGTTATACTTTACATGGAAGTAGTCACCGAATTCCAGTTAGAAATTACTTTGTAACTACGTTTTGAGGAGGAGTAAAATGCTTTCCTATGTTCGACATTACCCACTAGCGATAGCTAAATTAATGTGTCTGTGCTTCCCTAAAAATCTGCTGATTTATTACTGACCAATACAGGAGGTTTTTTATGGGACAGACAATCATATCTGCTATTGGTGTTTATATTTCCACCAGTATCGATTATTTAATTATTTTATTTATTTTATTTGCACAGCTATCACAGAATAAACAAAAATGGCATATTTATGCGGGGCAATATCTAGGCACAGGCTTACTTGTAGGGGCGAGTTTAGTTGCTGCTTATGTCGTTAATTTCGTGCCTGAAGAATGGATGGTTGGATTGCTTGGTTTAATCCCTATCTATTTAGGGATTCGCTTTGCAATTATTGGAGAAGGTGAGGAAGAAGAGGAAGAAGAGGAAGAAATTATTGAAAGATTAGAACAAAGCAAGGCAAATCAACTGTTTTGGACAGTTACATTGCTGACAATTGCGTCTGGCGGAGATAATTTAGGTATCTATATACCTTATTTTGCTTCATTAGATTGGTCACAGACCCTCGTGGCCTTGCTTGTGTTTGTAATCGGCATAATTATCTTATGCGAGATTAGTCGGGTGTTATCCTCTATTCCGTTAATATTCGAGACAATTGAAAAATACGAGCGAATCATTGTGCCCTTAGTATTCATTCTACTTGGACTATACATCATGTATGAAAATGGCACGATAGAGACTTTTCTGACCGTGTAGATTTTTTTGTTTCACTAGGATTTTATCCCGAGCTCAAATTGGCTCTCTGATTTTCAGAGGGCTTTTTATGTTGTCACTTTACCTCGATATACTCAAGTATAATCTTCGGTTACGGTTCCTAGCACTATAAAACCAACTATATTCATTTGTTCTCATCTTGTTCCATTGTTGAAAATATGGTATACTTTTCATGAGAATTTTCTAAATTTTTAAGATTCTATCAAAGGAGGTTTTGCATGCTTTCCAAATTTTCTGGAAGCCGACAAGACCAGCAATTTGTGTTACTTTTTAGTTGTTTTTGCTAGGTATTTTAGGGATTTCTCTTTCTAGCAGTTTCAATGGGATCTGTTGCGATTGATCTAGGAGATACCTATCGGATTATTTTGAGCAGGTTGGGATTTCCTCTTGAGATAGGAGAGGTTTCCAAGTCGACTCTTGCCATTGTATGGAACATGAGATTCCCCCGAGTATTGTTAGGTCTGATAGTGGGGGCTGGTCTTTCTATGTGTGGTAGCGTGATGCAGTCTACAGTGAACAATCCCATCGCTGAGCCCTATGTCTTAGGAATCTCTGCGGGTGCAACTCTAGGTGCAACCTTGAGCATCATTCTTGGTTTAAAAGTGATGATTAGCCTTGGAGCTTTTCTTGGAGCTATTTTGGCAACAATTGCTGTTCTCATCATTGCCTCTATGCAGGGAAGGATGACAACATCTAGTCTGATCTTATCAGGAACGGTGGTCAATGCTCTCTTTCTAGCTTTTTCAAACTTTATTATCTCAGTTGGCGCTAATGCGGATAGTGTGATGACCATTAAGTTTTGGACCATGGGCTCGCTCGCTGGGACTTCTTGGGCAGACTTGGTCCTGCCAACTATAGTAGTAGGAATAGCCTTTCTATTTTTTTCTACCCAGTATCGTGTTTTCAATGCGATGATGATGGGAGATGAGACTGCTTTAACTTTGGGGATTCCCTTACGCTTTTATTGGTATCTTTATGTGACAATGGTGGCTGTGCTGACAGCAGTCTTAGTGGCAACCTGTGGGATTATTGGTTTTGTCGGTCTGATTACTCCACATTTAGCTCGAGGATTAGTAGGAACGAATTACAAGAGGCTTTTTCCTGTTGCAACCTTGCTGGGTGCCCTCTTTGTCATCTGGGCAGATGTACTCTCTCGTATCATCATTCCAAACGCAGAGCTTCCTATTGGTATTTTCACAGCCTTAGTAGGTGCTCCCTTCTTTATCTACATTGTTGGAGGTAGGCGAAGGGAGGTGAGGGTCTGATATGGACTTGATTTGTCAGGATATCCATTTTGGACTAGGAGAGAAAAAAATCCTCAAAGGAGTCTCTCTTAAGGTTGAAGGGCATCAATTTCACACGATATTAGGACCAAATGGAAGTGGAAAAACCAGTCTACTTAAACTCCTCTATCGTCAGGAAAAGGCGGATAAAGGCTTGATAAGTCTAGATGGAAAGCCTCTGGAACAATGGACGCTCAAAGAAACAGCCAAGCAAATGGCAGTTGTCACCCAGTTTAACCAGCTGCAGTTTGATTGTACAGTTGAAGAAATCGTCTTGCTGGGAAGAACTCCCCACCTCTCTTTTTTACAGAAGGAAAGGGAAAGAGATTATGCCCTCGTTCAAGATGCTCTCGTTAAGGTGGATATGCTTGAGAAGAAAACTCGTCTCTATTCGTCTCTGTCAGGGGGAGAGAAACAACGAGTCTTATTAGCCCGCGCCTTGGCGCAAGAACCGACTCTCTTGCTCCTGGACGAACCAACCAATCACCTGGATATCAGGTATCAGCTAGACTTGTTAGCCATTGTGAAGGAGCTTAAGGTCAATGTTCTAGCTGTCCTGCATGATATTCAACTTGCTTGTCGCTATTCGGATTATCTCTATCTGATGAAAGAGGGGGAAATCCTTTACCAAGGGACTCCAAAGGAGACCATCACCCCTGAGTCATTGCAAACTGTATACGGAGTTCAAAGTCAGGTGACTTGGACCGAGGATCAGCAAGCTATGATTCACTATTTATAAGAATGAAAAGGAAAACAAGATGAAAAAAACACTAAGCATTTTACTGGTAACAGTAGCTACCTTAACTTTGGCAGCTTGTGGTAACACTACTACAGAAAAAAGCTACCACACAGTCTAGCACAGAAACAAGTCAAAAGGCGAGCACAGAGACGACTTATCCACTAACGGTCAAAACCTATGATGCTAAAGGAAATGAAGTCGAACAAGTCTTTGACAAGGCACCTGAAAAAGTTATCACCAACAATCTTTCAACCACTGAAATCTTATTGGAGTTAGGCTTGAAGGATAAAATTGTTGGCATGCTTAACCCTGATAATGCTGTGACGGACAAATACAAGGACGCGATTGCGACTATTCCTCAAATTGGGGATAAAAAAACAGTCTCACAAGAGACAGTCCTTTCTTATGAGCCAGACGCTGTGATGGGTCGAAACATGATGTTTTCTGAAAAATCCTTGGGGACAGTTAGCACTTGGAATGAAAACAAAATCCCAGTTTATACTCAAAAAGCTTCTCTCTCAACAATTCAGCAAGATTTGGGGAATATCGTAGAAGATGTCAAAAATCTTGGAATGATTTTTAATGTTCAGGACAAGGCCAATGAATACGCAGCCCAATTACAAACTAAAATTGATGCTGTTAAGAAAGCAAACCCAGCAAGTCAAGGTGAAAAGAAAAAGGCTTTGATTATGGTTGCTTATAATGATGAAACCTTCGGTGCCTACAAGTCTGCTTTGCAAGAAAGTTTGCTGAACCAACTTGGTTATACAAACGTTGCTACGGGGACATCAGGATTTGACCTTGGAAAAATCTCGTGTCAATGGATCCTGAATTGATTATCTATGTAACTCAGCGATCGCAATCAAAAAAATTGGATGAAAAAAAGCAGTAGAGTTGATGAAGGCAAATGCTGTTTTGGAAAGCGTTCCTGCTATTAAGAATCAAAAAAATCATGACCATCTCTTACGATGAATTGATGGACTATGGTCCAGCAGTGATTGATTCCCTTGAGAAAATCAATGACTTTATCAATAAATAATGAGTTTGATTGGGAAGGAATTCAAGTCAAAATCAGCCTTCCTTCTAACTACGACCCCAATCAAACCTATCCGGCTATTTTATTGAATGATGGAAACTTGGATTTCCTATCTTCACTTTCAGAATCTGTGATTTTAGTGGGCTTGACCTCTAAAAATCGCCTAGATGACTACACTCCCTGGAAGGCAGCTACTCTGAGAGATGGAGCCCCAGATTTTGGTGGTCAGGCAAAAGCCTATCATAATCATTTATTTGGAGGTCTTTTAGATAAGCTGCAGTCGCTTTATCGCTTGGATGAAAATCGCCTTGCTTATGGAGGTTATTCACTAGGTGGTTTGGCGGCAGTCTACAGTCTTTTCAGCTTTGACAAGGTTTCCTGTGTCTTTTCAATCTGCGGTTCCTTTTGGTATCCTGATTTTGTGACTTACTGCAAGGAAGAAAATGTGAAAAATCTAGACTGTTTGCTGTATTTACAGAACGGTCAAACAGAAGGAGCTCATCATAGCAATCGCTTGGCTCAAGCACCCGCCTATGCTGAGCAGACCCATACCGGTCTTCAGAAATGCTATCCGAACGGTCAGTTTGTCTTTGATCCCTATGGACACCATGAACAAGTGGATGAACGATTTCTAGCCTTTTCCAGCTGGTTGGCCCAAAAATGGAAAATCGAATAAAAGATTTATCCCTTGGCTTTTGCCAAGGGATTGTTGTATTTTTTTAACCAAGGTTTTCTCTTTTTTTATCTGGATTCCAGACGAAGCTTGCGATAAAGCTAAAGATGATGGTTAGGATAGCGAGGATAATTGCAAGGATGAGGGCAGGGATGCGGATAAACCACCAGAGTGGGTTTGGTTTTTTATCATTGTGCCATTGTTTGGTTTCTTCATCCAGACGTTGGAATTCTGTTTGTATACGATTGGCGACTGTTTCAATGCCTTCATCATTCATTTTCTTGATATCTGAGATATCGATTGGATTTCCAAAGTTCATATCGACACGCTCACGGCTAACCAATCCCTTCAAACTCATGGGACCTGTGTAGGTAACCGGCATGATACGGACCTTGGCCATTTTGGCAATCAGGGCTACGCCACCCTTGACATCGTTTGAGTGGCGGCTACCACTTGGAAACATGATGAGAGAGCGGTCACTTTTTTTGAGAACATTGATAGGGTATTTGATAGCAGAAGCACTCGGATTTTCTCGGTCGATAGGAAAGGCACCACACATACGAATCCACCAACCAAAGATACGGTTAGTAAAGAGTTCTTTTTTGGCCATAAAGATAAATTGTTTTGGCTTGGTCGCAAAGGCCATATAAACAGGATCCCACCAGGTGCGATGAGGTGCAACCAGAATATAATTTTCATCTTGATTAGGAATTTTATCAGTATTATGATAGTGGGCATTGCCATTGATGGACCATAGGAGCAATACAACTAATCCGCGTAAATAAGTATAAAACATGCGATCTCCTTCGATTGTTTTCTTGTTATTATTATACCTTATCAAAGAAGGGCTGGCAAACTTTTTCCCTTGACGGTAACTTCTAAAACTAACTTCCAGTTTCCCCCAACCTAGCTTTTAGTATGAGAAAAACGCGTGAAATCAGTGGGAATTCGTCTGAGACTAACTTCCACTGGTTTTCTTTTTCTTGCTATATAAGGGTTCAAAAGCGAAAAGACTCAGAAAAAAGTGCATGACAAATAGCCCTAAAACAGAGTCGTCTTAGAGTAAATTCTAGTTGCTAGCGTTTAGTGTGAGACTTTTCGATGGTGATAAGATGTGTAGTTAGAGGGAAAAATTCCCTTATTTCAATAAATCAGGTGATAAGTGTGTGTCTTCTGGTTTGACAAATTGACAACCCAGAAGAGCAGCGATGTCCTCGCCAAAGGTGAAGGTGAAGACGTCGTAAGCAGATTTTCCTTGAAACTCTTCTCGTTTCAAGGAATTGACATGGGAAATAACTAGATTGACGTCTTTCTGAGTCAGCTGGTCAAAGGAAGTGCCCTTGGGAAGAATGGCTCGCAAAACCGTATGGTTCTTCTCAATCCTCCCCTTCTGGTCAGGACGGCTAGGGTCGCAGAAGTAGAGGTGAGACTTACCATCAATGTCTCGCTCAAGCTCCTCCACATAGGAGAACTCAGATCCGTTGTCCGTGAGAATGACAGGGAACAGCTGATGAAACGCAACCCCTCCGTCCATGACTCTTTCTTTCAAAGCAGCGAATTTAGTGGCGACTTCCAGAGCAGTCTTGTTGTCCAAAAGCAAGGCGAAGAGGAAGTTGCAGAAGGAAACGTTGAAGGTTAGCAGTAGTTTTCCACCAGGTCTGCCGATGACCGTGTCCATTTCCAACCATTTGAAGAAATCATCTGTTTCTCGTAACTCTTGGAAATCTTGGTAGGTCCGCCCAATTTTCAACTCTTTGGGAATAGCTACTTTTCTGGATTTTCTGCGTTCCTTGAACTTGACCATCCGAGGGAAATCAATGGGCTTGGCTGTCAGATATCCCAGTTTGGCATGCCGATACACCGTAGCTTTCGACACAGGTAGGTTATGTGTCTGAATGATATGGTAGATGCTTTGTTTCTTCTGGATGCCTAGGGTTAAGACCTTGTCCATCTGATAAAAACTTTCCTTGTTTAGGGGAATGCCCTCTCTGGACTCCCTCAACATAGTCTTGTACTGTTCCTGCGCCTTTTTCGCGTAGTAAAGATAGCGGTTAAACCCACAATCCGTCCTCTTTTTTGGACAGTTGTTACAGACATAAGGAACTTTTTTGAGAAGTGGGCAATCCGTGCAATCAGATTTGACGGATGTTGGATGCATGATACGATTGCGCTTGATTTCCTTTTGAAATCGTTGACGGGTCTTTTTCCCATCTTCTCAGCGATGGAACGGAAAGTCTCCTGTTGGCTGATTCCAGTTTGGATGTCAATACGATCTTCTAGAGTGAGATGTTTTTTTGTTTTTTTCGTCATGAGGTGCCTCCTCACGAAAAAAGTCTCAGACTTAATTCTAGCATAATTCGTCGTCTGAGAGTAACTTCCAGTTTTGGGAGAGATGGAAGTTACTTTGAGAAGTTACGTTTTTCCCTTGACTAGGTGCATATTTGGGATGAGATTAGAATTCTTTTAGAAAAAATGATATGATAGAATTTATGGATAAAAATAAGATTATGGGATTAACCCAAAGAGAAGTCAAGAAAAGACAGGCTAAGGGCTTGGTCAATGATTTTACTGCTTCGGCCAGTACCAGCACTTGGCAAATCATCAAACGAAATGTCTTTACCCTTTTTAACGCTTTGAACTTTGCCATTGCTTTGGCCCTTGCCTTTGTGCAGGCTTGGAGCAATCTGGTCTTCTTTGCCGTTATCTGCTTTAACGCTTTTTCTGGGATTGTGACCGAGCTGCGGGCTAAACACATGGTGGACAAGCTCAATCTCATGACCAAGGAAAAGGTCAAGACTATTCGTGATGGCCAAGAAGTGGCTCTGAATCCTGAAGAATTGGTGTTAGGAGATGTCATTCGTTTGTCTGCAGGAGAGCAGATTCCTAGCGATGCCTTGGTTTTGGAAGGCTTTGCGGAAGTCAATGAAGCCATGTTGACGGGGGAAAGTGATTTGGTGCAAAAGGAAGTGGATGCCTTGCTTTTGTCAGGAAGTTTCCTAGCTAGTGGGTCAGTTTTAGCTCAAGTTCACCATGTAGGTGCAGACAACTATGCTGCCAAGCTCATGCTGGAAGCCAAGACTGTTAAACCTATTAACTCCCGTATCATGAAATCGCTGGACAGGTTAGCTGGTTTTACTGGGAAGATTATCATTCCTTTTGGTCTGGCTCTCTTGCTAGAAGCCTTGCTTTTAAAAGGACTGCCTCTCAAGTCATCCGTTGTAAATTCATCGACAGCCCTACTGGGAATGTTACCCAAGGGAATCGCCCTTTTGACCATCACTTCGCTCTTGACAGCGGTGATTAAGTTGGGCTTGAAAAAGGTCTTGGTGCAGGAGATGTACTCTGTTGAGACCTTGGCGCGCGTGGATATGCTCTGTTTGGACAAGACGGGCACCATCACCCAAGGAAAGATGCAGGTAGAGGCTGTTTTTCCGCTGACGGCAACTTATGGTGAAGAGACTATTGCCAGCATTTTGGCCAGCTACATGGCCCACAGTGAGGATAAATCCAACTGCCCAAGCCATTCGCCAGTGTTTCCAAGGCCAAGTAGCCTATCCTATGCTCTCTAATCTTCCCTTCTCTAGCGACCGCAAGTGGGGAGCTATGGAGTTAGAAGGTTTGGGAACAGTTTTCTTAGGGGCACCTGAGATGTTGTTGGATGCTGAAGTTCCTGAAGCTAGAGAAGCTCTTGAACGAGGCTCTCGTGTCTTGGTCTTAGCGCTCAGTCAAGAAAAACTTGACCATCACAAGCCACAGAAACCATCTGATATTCAGGCTCTGGCCTTGCTGGAAATCTTGGACCCTATTCGGGAGGGAGCAGCAGAGACGCTGGACTATCTCCGTTCTCAGGAAGTGGGGCTCAAGATTATCTCTGGTGACAATCCAGTTACGGTATCCAGCATTGCCCAGAAGGCTGGTTTTGCGGACTATAACAGCTATGTAGATTGTTCGAAAATCACGGATGAGGAATTGATTGCTATGGCGGAGGAGACAGCTATTTTCGGTCGTGTTTCCCCTCATCAAAAGAAACTCATCATCCAAACACTGAAAAAAGCGGGGCATACAACAGCTATGACAGGGGATGGAGTTAATGATATCCTGGCCCTTCGTGAGGCGGATTGTTCTATCGTAATGGCTGAGGGAGATCCTGCGACTCGTCAGATTGCCAATCTGGTTCTCTTGAACTCTGACTTCAATGATGTTCCTGAGATTCTCTTTGAAGGTCGTCGCGTGGTCAATAACATTGCCCACATCGCCCCGATTTTCTTGATAAAGACCATCTATTCTTTCTTGCTCGCAGTTATCTGTATCGCCAGTGCTTTACTAGGTCGGTCTGAGTGGATCTTGATTTTCCCCTTCATTCCAATCCAGATTACCATGATTGACCAATTTGTGGAAGGTTTTCCACCATTCGTTCTGACTTTTGAGCGAAATATCAAACCTGTTGAGCCAAATTTCCTCAGAAGATCCATGCTTCGTGCTCTACCAAGTGCTCTCATGGTTGTGTTCAGCGTTCTTTTTGTGAAATATTTGGAAGTAGCCAAGGTTGGTCTGAGTTAGAAATTTCAACTCTCCTTTATTATCTACTGGGGTCAATTGGTTTCTTATCCGTATTTAGAGCCTGCATGCCATTTACCCTATGGCGTGTCCTCTTGATTGTTTGGTCAGTAGGAGGCTTCCTAGCCACAGCTCTCTTCCCAAGAATCCAAAAACTGCTTGAAATTTCAACCTTAACAGGACAAACATTACCTGTTTATGGTGTCATGATGTTGGTCTTTACCGTGATTTTCATCCTGACTAGTCGCTATCAAGCCAGAAAATAAAGAAAGGCTGCAATCTGTGGATTGTGGTCTTTTTAGGTGCAAGTTTGCTAGCTGAAATGTGGTATAATAAGAGGTAATAGAGTTTTGGAAAGTGAGAGAAGATGATTTCAAAGAGATTAGAATTAGTGGCTTCCTTTGTGCCACAGGGTGCCATTTTACTAGATGTAGGGAGTGACCATGCTTATCTGCCTATCGAGTTGGTTGAGAGAGGACAAATTGAAGGTGCCATTGCAGGTGAGGTGGTGGAAGGTCCCTACCAATCTGCAGTCAAAAATGTTGAGGCTCACGGTCTAAAGGAGAAAATCCAAGTCCGTTTAGCCAATGGGCTGGCAGCTTTGAAGAGGCAGACCAAGTGTCTGTCATTACCATTGCTGGTATGGGTGGTCGTTTGATTGCTAGGATTTTAGAAGAAGGCTTGGACAAGTTAGCTAATGTAGAACGATTGATCCTCCAACCCAATAATCGTGAAGACGACTTGCGCATTTGGTTGCAAGACAATGGTTTTCAGATTGTGGCAGAAAGCATTCTAGAAGAAGCTGGTAAGTTTTATGAGATTTTGGTGGTGGAAGCAGGACAAATGAAGCTATCAGCCAGTGATGTTCGCTTTGGTCCTTTCTTGTCCAAAGAAGTCAGTCTAGTATTTGTTCAAAAATGGCAAAAAGAAGCTGCTAAGCTAGAATTTGCTCTCGGGCAAATTCCAGAAAAAAATCTGGAGGAACGTCAAGTTCTAGTAGATAAAATTCAAGCCATCAAGGAGGTACTCCATGCTAGCAAGTGAAGTAATTAACGCATATGAAGCCTTTTGCCCTCAGGAATTTTCCATGGAGGGAGACAGTCGTGGCCTGCAAATTGGCACTTTGGACAAGGATATCCAAAGGGTCATGGTGGCTCTCGATATTCGTGAAGAAACGGTGGCTGAAGCCATTGAAAAGGGTGTAGACTTGATTATTGTCAAGCACGCGCCAATTTTCCGCCCCATCAAGGACTTGGTATCTAGTCGTCCACAAATCAGATTTACATCGACCTCATCAAGCATGACATCGCAGTTTATGTCAGCCATACCAATATTGATATCGTTGAAAATGGTCTCAATGACTGGTTCTGTCAGATGCTAGGCATTGAGGAGACGACTTATCTACAGGAGACAGGTCCTGAACGTGGAATTGGACGTATTGGGAATGTTCAGCCTCAGAATTTTGGGGATTTCGCCCAACATGTCAAGCAAGTCTTTGGATTAGATAGTCTTCGAATGGTGCATTATCAAGAGAGTGATTTTCAGAAGTCTATTTTAAGAGTGGCCATCTGTGGTGGTAGCGGGCAGTCTTTCTATAAGGATGCTTTAGCTAAGGGAGCTGATGTCTATATCACTGGTGACATTTACTACCACACTGCCCAGGATATGCTGTCTGATGGCTTGCTAGCATTGGACCCAGGTCACTATATTGAAGTGCTTTTTGTGGAAAAAATCGCAGCACTCCTTAATCAATGGAAAGAGGAAAAAGGCTGGGAACTAGAGATTTTACCTAGTCAAGCATCGACCAATCCTTTCCACCATATCTAGTTAGAAAGTGAAAACAATGAAAAAAGTTGCCATTATCGGAGCAGGGATTGTGGGAGCAACAGCTGCCTACTACCTCTCGAAAGAAAGTGACCTAGAGGTGACCGTCTTTGACCATGGACAAGGTCAGGCTACCAAGGCCGCAGCAGGAATTATCAGTCCTTGGTTTTCCAAACGCCGCAATAAGGCCTGGTACAAGATGGCGCGCTTGGGGGCTGATTTTTATGTGGATTTGTTGGCTGATTTAGAAAAGTCAGGGCAAGAAATCGACTTTTACCAACGTTCGGGAGTCTTTCTCCTGAAAAAGGATGAAACTAAGTTGGAAGAACTCTATCAACTATCCCTCCAGCGTAGAGAAGAATCTCCCTTGATAGGCCAGTTAGCCATTTTGGAACCAAGCATCAGCAAATGAATTATTCCCTGACTTGCAGGGATTTGACCACCTGCTCTATGCTTCTGGTGGAGCGAGAGTAGATGGTCAACTCATAGTGACTCGTTTGCTAGAAGCCAGTCAGGTCAAGCTGGTCAAAGAAAAAGTGACTCTGACACCTTTAGCATCAGGTTACCAGATTGACGAAGAGGTGTTTGATCAGGTTATTTTGGCGACGGGAGCTTGGTTGGGACACCTGTTAGAGCCTTTAGGTTATGAAGTGGATGTCCGTCCTCAAAAAGGGCAATTACGAGATTATCAACTTGCCCAAGACATGGAAGCTTATCCTGTTGTTATGCCAGAAGGGGAGTGGGATTTGATTCCTTTTGCAGGTGGGAAATTATCCCTAGGTGCTACCCATGAAAATGACATGGGATTTGATTTGACGGTAGATGAAACCTTACTCCAACAAATGGAGGAGGCAGCCCTGCCTTGCTATCCTAGTTTAGTAGAAGCTACCAGAGCTGGTGAGCGTGCGGGAATCCGTGCCTATACCAGTGATTTCTCACCTTTCTTTGGGCAGGTGCCAGAATTGGCAGGTGTCTATGCAGCCAGTGGACTAGGTTCATCAGGCCTCACAACTGGTCCTATCATTGGTTACCACCTAGCACAACTGGTACAAAGCAGGGAAATGACCTTAGACCCTCTAAACTACCCAATTGAAAACTATGTCAAACGAGTAAAAAGCGAATAATACTCAATGAAAATCAAAGAGCAAACTAGGAAACTAGCCGCGGGCTGCTCAAAGCACTGCTTTGAGGTTGTGGATAGAACTGACGAAGTCAGTAACCATACCCATGGCAAGGCGAAGCTGACGTTGTTTGAAGAGATTTTCGAAGAGTATAAGCATTTTACTGAAATTTTATCCTACCCCCTAGGATTGTAAATGACATTCCCTATCAAAAATGGTAAAATAAGAAAAAATCTGAGAATCGAGGAAAGAAGATGCAAGAAAAGATGATGCAAGAAAAGATTTTGGTAACGGGTGGAGCAGGTTTTATCGGAACCCACACAGTTATTGAGTTAATCCAAGCAGGTCATCAGGTTGTTGTGGTGGATAACCTTGTTAACAGCAATCGAAAAAGTTTAGAAGTTGTTGAAAGAATTACAGGAGTTGAAGTGCCTTTTTATGAGGCGGATATCCGTGATACAGACACCCTCAGAGACATTTTCACACAAGAAGAACCAACAGGGGTCATTCACTTTGCTGGTTTGAAGGCTGTTGGAGAATCTACCCGTATCCCTCTTGCCTATTATGACAACAATATCGCAGGAACTGTTAGCCTTTTGAAAGTCATGGAAGAAAACAACTGTAAAAATATCATTTTCAGTTCTTCTGCGACAGTTTATGGAGATCCTCATACAGTGCCAATCTTGGAAGATTTCCCACTTTCAGTGACTAATCCATATGGTCGCACTAAGCTTATGCTAGAGGAAATTTTGACGGATATTTACAAAGCAGACTCAGAATGGAATGTAGTCTTGCTTCGTTACTTTAACCCAATCGGAGCGCATGAGAGTGGTGATTTGGGAGAAAATCCAAACGGTATTCCAAACAACCTCTTGCCATATGTGACTCAAGTAGCCGTTGGAAAACTAGAGCAAGTGCAAGTGTTTGGAGATGATTACGATACGGAAGACGGAACGGGTGTTCGTGACTATATCCACGTTGTCGATTTGGCTAAAGGTCACGTTGCAGCTCTGAAAAAAATCCAAAAATGCTCAGGTCTAAACATTTATAACCTTGGAACAGGGAAAGGCTACTCAGTTCTTGAAATTATCCAAAACATGGAAAAAGCAGTGGGACGCCCAATTCCTTACCGTATCGTAGACCGTCGCCCAGGGACATCGCAGCCTGCTATTCAGATCCTGCAAAAGCCAAAGCAGAACTCGGCTGGGAAGCGGAACTCGACATCACCCAAATGTGTGAAGACGCATGGCGTTGGCAAAGCAAGCATCCAAATGGATTCGAAGACTAAGATGGTGATATCAATCATTGTCCCCTGTTTAAACGAAGAGGAAGTACTTCCTCTTTTTTTATCAGGCTTTGGAAGCGTTACTTCCAGATTTGGAAACAGAAATCGAGTATGTCTTTGTCGATGATGGATCAAGTGATGGAACCTTGAAACTCTTAAAGGCCTATCGGGAACAAAATCCGGCAGTGCATTATATTTCTTTCTCACGAAATTTTGGCAAAGAAGCTGCTCTATATGCAGGCTTGCAGCATGCGACTGGAGACCTAGTGGTGGTGATGGATGCAGACCTCCAAGATCCCCCTAGTATGTTGCTTGAGATGAAAAACTTACTAGACCAGAATGCAGATTTAGACTGTGTTGGAACACGAAGAACCAGTCGGGAGGGAGAACCCTTCTTTCGTAGTTTCTGTGCTGATATCTTTTACCGCCTTATGCAAAAAATTAGTCCAGTAGCCCTGCCGTCAGGTGTTCGTGATTTTCGTATGATGAGAAGGTCTGTAGTCGATGCCATTTTAAGTTTGACCGAGTCCAATCGTTTTTCTAAGGGACTATTTGCCTGGGTCGGCTTTAAAACCCACTATCTGGACTATCCAAATGTCAAAAGGCAGGCTGGCAAGACTAGTTGGAGTTTTAGGCAACTCTTTTTTTACTCCATTGAAGGGATTGTTAACTTTTCAGATTTCCCTTGATTATCGCCTTTGCGGCTGGTCTCCTATCTTGTTTTATTTCTCTGCTTATGACCTTTTTTGTTGTGGTGCGGACTCTCATTTTGGGCAATCCGACATCAGGTTGGACCTCTCTGATGGCTGTTATTCTCTTTCTTGGAGGCATTCAACTCTTGACCATTGGGATTCTCGGCAAGTACATCAGTAAGATTTATCTAGAGACTAAAAAAAGACCACTTTATCTTATCAAAGAAAAAAGCGACCTTCCTTATTTTACAGAAAAAAATAAAGTGAAAAAGACTATAATTTTACATGGAAATGTGCTAAACTAGAGGGAGTGGATTATCGCCATTGATTTAGGCTTCCTGGTTTCCAATCAGGGCACGAGTTGGGCAATTTTTAACAGCCTCTAAGACATCCTGACTAGGAGAAATTTCTTTTTCCAGTTGGTCAGGGTCATCGTAAAAACGCACGATTCCATTATCGTGGTAATCAAATAAATCAGAATAAGTTTGGCAAAGCCCACAGGCGATGCATCGTTCAGGTATAAGTGTGATTTTTCATATTTATATTGTAATAAGAAAAAGTAAAAAAACAAGGAGTAAGGTATGGCAAAAGAACCGTGGCAAGAAGATATTTATGAAAAATCAAGAAGAAACAAGATCAGAACGTCGTAAGAGAACTCACAGGGTAGAGATGTATGGCCAATCGTGTCTTGACGATCCTAGCCAGTATTTTCTTTGTAATTGTGGTGGTAATGATTATTGTTCTCATCTATCTATCATCGGGTGGGAGTAATCGCACAGCAGCCTTGAAAGATTTTCATGATTCTGATGCAAATGTAGTACAGATTTCATCTTCTAGTAGTTCCCATCCTGAACAGAGTTCAGAATCTTCTTCTGAACACTCGGAGGAAGCTACAGATCCAGAAGGGACGACAAAAGTCTTAGCTGGAGAAGGAGAAGCAGCCATTGCCGCTCGCGCTGGGATTTCGATTGCTCAGTTAGAAGCCTTAAATCCTAGTCATATGGCTACAGGGTCTTGGTTTGCTAATCCAGGTGATGTTGTTAAAATCAAATAGGAGTTGATATGAAAACAATTCAAATTGCTATTGACGGCCCTGCTTCAAGTGGTAAGAGTACGGTCGCAAAGATTATTGCCAAGGATTTTGGTTACACCTATCTAGATACAGGTGCTATGTATCGTGCGGCGACCTATATGGCTCTCAAGAACCAGTTAGGAGTGGAAGAGATTGAGGAGCTTTTAGCCTTGTTGGACCAGCATCCAATCAGTTTTGGACGTTCAGAAACTGGAGAACAGCTTGTCTTTGTAGGAGATGTGGATATTACCCATCCTATCCGTGAAAATGAAGTGACCAATCATGTTTCAGCCATTGCGGCAATTCCTCAAGTGCGTGAGAAACTAGTTTCCCTCCAACAAGAAATTGCCCAGCAAGGTGGGATTGTCATGGATGGTCGCGATATTGGGACTGTTGTATTGCCACAAGCAGAATTGAAAATTTTCCTAGTAGCTTCTGTTGATGAGAGAGCAGAGCGCCGTTACAAGGAAAATATTTCCAAGGGAATTGAAACAGACCTTGAAACTCTAAAAGAGGAAATTGCTGCGCGTGACTACAAGGATAGTCATCGTGAGACTTCACCTCTCAAACAAGCAGAGGATGCTGTCTACCTTGATACAACTGGTTTGAACATTCAAGAAGTAGTTGAAAAAAATCAAAGCAGAAGCTGAAAAAAAGAATGTAAATGTAGAAAAAGCCGATAGATTGATATCGGTTTTTTTCTAAATTTGTCAAAATGCTGATTTTAAGGTATAATAGTTGCTGTTCGAGAAATTTTGATTTTCAAAGAATAGTGAATGTTTATAAGGAGAAACCATGAACAACCTACCAAATTGCCCAAAATGTAACTCAGAGTATGTCTACGAAGACGGTGCCCTACTGGTTTGCCCAGAGTGTGCTCATGAGTGGAATCCTGCTGAAGTTGCAGATGTAGAAGAGGGCCTTGTTGCTATCGATGCCAACGGAAATAAATTGGCTGATGGTGATACTGTAACCCTCATCAAGGATTTGAAAGTAAAAGGTGCGCCAAAAGATTTGAAACAAGGGACGCGCGTGAAAAATATCCGCATCGTAGAAGGTGACCACAATATCGACTGTAAAATTGATGGCTTTGGTGCCATGAAACTCAAATCAGAGTTTGTGAAGAAAATTTAAGCATGTCAAAACACTATAAACTTGTATTTTATAGCCGTATCTTCTTGTTTCTAGCGGCTTTTACGGGAGTTTATCTTGAAATCGCCAAGCATGGTGGATTTGGGATGTTGCTCTATTATACGGTTCTGTCAAATCTGTTAGTTGCGATTTTTACGCTCTATCTTCTAAAGGTTATGAGCCGTTTAGGTGAAAATTGGCAAAGGCCAAGTCTCTTGCGCTTAAAAGGTGGGGTCACCATGAGTATCATGATTACCTGTGTGATTTACCATTTCCTCTTAGCGCCCATTGCGACTAATTTCTATACTCTGGAAAATTTCCTTTGCCACTATATCGTTCCCCTTTGGTTTTTAGCGGATACCCTCTTTTTTGACAAACAGGGTCAATACAAGATTTGGGATCCAGTTGTGTGGACGATTTTACCCTTGCTTTATATGATTTTTGCTCTTTAATGGCTTGGTACTGAAACTTGATGTTCCTAATTCTAAGGTCAGTCCCTTCCCTTACTTCTTTTTGAATGTAAACAAGGGTTGGGATGTCGTGTTCAAGTGGTGTCTGATTATTTTTGTTGCCTATATGGTGGCAGGATTTATCTTCTACTTTATCAAGCAAATCAAGAGAAAGTCATCCTAAGACACAAGGGATTCATTTTCGAGTTTAAGAAGGAGTCTATACACCAAAGAGGCTTCTTCTTTTCTTGCTTGTTTGATAACTATCAAAAGAGACAGAAGATTAAGAGAAAATATAGAAAGAGATTTCATGAAACAATTTTTAGAACGGGCCAGTATTTTGGCTCTCTCCCTCGTTTTGATTACATCCTTTTCCATCTCGAGTGCCCTGCCAGCCATGTTTGACTATTATCAAGGTTATCCTAAGGAACAAATTGAGCTCTTGGCGAGCTTGCCATCCTTTGGAATCATGATGATGTTACTACTAAATGGTTTCTTAGAAAAAATATTTCCTGAGCGATTACAGATTAGTTTGGGATTGTTAATTTTATCACTGAGTGGAACAGCACCCTTTTGGTATCAAGCCTATCCCTTTGTCTTTGGAACACGGATTCTTTTTGGTTTGGGTGTAGGGATGATTAATGCCAAGGCCATTTCCATTATTAGTGAACGCTATCAAGGAAAAACGCGAATTCAGATGTTAGGGCTACGCGGTTCTGCAGAGGTTGTTGGGGCTTCTCTCATCACCTTGGCAGTCGGTCAGTTGTTGGCCTTTGGTTGGACAGCTACTTTCTTAGCTTATAGTGCTGGATTTTTGGTGTTGACCCTTTATTTGCTCTTTGTCCCTTATGGAAAAGAAAAGAAAGAAGTCAAGAAAAAAACGAAGGAAGCAAGTCGATTAACTCGGGAAATGAAGGGCTTGATTTTTATCCTAGCTATTGAAGCGGCAGTTGTAGTTTGTACCAATACGGCTATTACTATTCGTATTCCAAGTTTGATGGTGGAAAGAGGACTTGGAGATGCCCAGTTATCTAGTTTTGTTCTTAGTGTCATGCAGTTGATCGGGATTGTAGCTGGTGTGAGTTTCTCTTTCTTGATTTCTATCTTTAAAGAGAAACTGCTCCTCTGGTCTGGTATTACCTTCGGCTTAGGGCAAATTGTGATTGCTTTATCTCCATCCTTGTGGGTAGTAGTGGCAGGGAGTATACTGGCTGGTTTTGCCTACAGTGTAGCCTTGACGACGGTCTTTCAACTTGTCTCTGAACGAATTCCAGCTAAACTCCTCAATCAAGCAACTTCATTTGCTGTATTAGGCTGTAGTTTCGGAGCCTTTACGACCCCATTTGTTCTAGGTGCAATTGGCTTACTAACTCACAATGGCATGTTGGTCTTTGCCATTTTAGGTTCATGGTTGATTGTAACCTCTATCTTTGTCATGTACCTACTTCAAAAGAGAGCTTAGGATTGGTTTCCTAAGTTTTTCTTTCGGGAATTTTGTACCCATACAGTATTTATTTTAGGACCTTGTCTACAGATTATTTTCTTGATAAAATAAAAGTTATGACGAGATATAAAGCAACTATTTCCTATGATGGTTACGCCTTTGCTGGTTTTCAGCGCCAGCCTCATGCGCGTAGTGTTCAGGAAGAAATTGAAAAAACCTTGACCAGGTTAAATAAGGGGAAGCCATTACTGTTCACGGTGCTGGTAGGACAGATAGTGGGGTTCATGCTTTGGGACAGGTGCTTCATTTTGACCTGCCTTATCAAATGGATGAGGAGAAACTCCGTTTTGCTCTAGACACTCAGTCCCCTGGAGATATTGATGTGATTTCGATTGAGCTTGTGGCGGATGATTTTCATTGCCGTTATGCCAAGCACAGTAAGACCTATGAGTTTATCGTGGATAGGGGCCGTCCCAAAAATCCTATGCGCCGTCACTATGCCACTCACTTTCCCTATCCACTTGATGTGGAACGCATGCAGATTGCAATCAAAAAGCTAGAGGGAACCCATGATTTTACCGGTTTTACAGCCTCTGGGACTAGTGTAGAGGACAAGGTTCGTACTATTACAGAAGCTAGTCTCAGGGTTGATGAGACAGGCCAGTTTTTGACTTTTACTTTTTCAGGAAATGGTTTCTTGTATAAGCAGATTCGCAATATGGTGGGGACACTGCTCAAAATCGGCAATAACCGCATGCCAGTAGAGCAGATTGACCTCATCTTGGAGAAAAAGGACAGGCAGCTTGCAGGTCCCACTGCAGCACCAAATGGTTTATATTTAAAGGAGATTCGTTATGAAGAATAATCGTATTTTAGCACTTTCTGGAAATGATATTTTTAGTGGTGGTGGTTTGTCCGCGGATTTGGCTACCTATACCTTGAACGGCTTGCATGGCTTTGTAGCAGTGACCTGTTTGACAGCCTTGACGGAAAAGGGCTTTGAAGTCTTTCCAACTGACGATGCCATTTTTCAACATGAATTAGATAGCTTGCGTGATGTGGAGTTTGGGGGGATTAAGATTGGTCTTTTACCAACTGTCAGTGTGGCTGAGAAGGCCTTGGACTTTATCAAGCAACGCCCAGGAGTGCCTGTGGTTCTGGATCCTGTCTTGGTCTGCAAGGAAACTCACGATGTGGCTGTTAGTGAGCTCTGCCAAGAAATGATTCGTTTTTTCCCTTATGTCAGTGTGATTACACCTAATCTTCCTGAAGCAGAATTATTGGCTGGTCAGGAAATCAAAACCTTGGAAGATATGAAAACTGCAGCTCAGAAATTACATGACTTAGGAGCACCAGCAGTCATTATCAAGGGAGGCAATCGACTTAGTCAGGACAAGGCTATGGATGTCTTTTATGACGGACAAACCTTTACAGTGTTGGAAAATCCTGTTATCCAAGGGCAAAATGCAGGTGCAGGTTGTACCTTTGCCTCAAGCATTGCCAGTCGCTTGATTAAAGGTGATGAACTTTTACCAGCAGTAGAGAGTTCTAAAGCTTCGTTTACCGTGCTATTGCACAAGCAGATCAATATGGAGTAAGACAATATGAAGCAAACCAAAACAACTAAAATCGCCCTCGTATCCCTCTTAACCGCCCTTTCTGTGGTTCTAGGTTATTTCTTGAAAATCCCAACACCGACAGGCATTCTAACTCTTTTAGATGCGGGTGTCTTCTTTGCGGCTTTCTACTTTGGTAGTCGTGAAGGAGCGGTAGTCGGAGGACTAGCAGGTTTCTTGATTGACCTCTTATCAGGCTATCCTCAGTGGATGTTCTTTAGCTTGGTCAACCATGGCTTGCAGGGATTTTTCGCAGGATTTAAAGGCAAAACTCAGTGGCTAGGCCTTATTTTGGCAACTATTGCCATGGTAGGGGGTTACGCCTTGGGTTCAACTTTAATGAATGGCTGGGCGGCAGCTCTACCAGAAATCCTACCAAATTTCATGCAAAATATCGTGGGAATGGTTGTAGGGTTTGTGCTTAGTAAAAGTATCAAGAAGATTAAGTAAAGAGGCTGAGTCACAAGTCTTTCAAATTAGAAAAACGCATAGTATCAGGTGTTGAACCTTGATACTATGCGTTTTATTGTGGGAAGATTTTCGAAGAATTTTAATCAAAATAAAGCAAGTCTTTGCTGGTGTTTGTAAAGAGGTCAAAGCCATCCTTGGTAACAACACCGCAGTCTTCGATACGGACACCGACTTTACCAGGGATATAGATACCTGGTTCAACAGAGAAGCACATGCCTTCTTCGATGACCATGTCGTTTCCTTCCATGATAGATGGGAATTCGTGGACATCCATACCGATACCGTGACCAAGACGGTGGTTGAAGTACTCGCCGTAACCAGCTTTTTCGATGACCTCACGGGCAGCACGGTCCACTTCATGGGCAGTCACACCTGGTTTGATAAAGTCAAGAGCAGCTTGTTGGGCTTCAAGAGTCAAGTTGTAAATGTCTTTCTTGAATTGGTCTGGTTTGCCAACTGCGACTGTACGAGTCATATCTGACGCATAGCCGTTGACTAGAACACCAAGGTCAAAGAGGAGAAGGGCGTTATTTTCAACTTTGTTTGCTGCTGGAATACCATGTGGATTTGCAGCATTATTACCAGTCAAGACCATGGTATCAAAACTCATTTCATAACCTTCACGCTTCATAGCAAAGTCAATTTGGGCGATGATATCTGTCTCAGTCTTATCAAGAGAAATATTGTCAAAACCAACATTAACAGCCTTGTCCGCATAGAGACCTGCAACCATCATTTTTTGCACTTCATCAACTGATTTGATGAGGCGCATGCGTTGGATACGAGGAGTGAGGTTTTCAAACTCAGCAGTTTCAAAGACTATTTTCAAGCCATGATATTTTGTCAAGATGAGATTGTCAAACTCAACAGCGACACGTTTGAAATCAAGCTGTGGAAGAGCATGTTTCATTTTTTGCCATGGATTTTCAGAATCCACATAGCCCACAACTGGGAAGGAAACAGTGCTAGTAGCACGCTCAACTTCAAGGGCTGGGACAAAGAGGAGGGGTTCTTGATCTGCTAGGACAAAAAGGAACATTTGGCGTTCATGGGGATCACTGTAAAAGCCAGTGAGGTAATTGATTGTGACGGGGTCAGATACGACAGCGACGTCTAGTTTTTCTGATTCAAGATATGTTACGATTTGTTGTAATTTAGACATATGCTACCTTCTTTCTACTCCTCTATTTTGGCAAAAAAAGAGAGAAAATGCAAGGGAGAAGGGTAAAAGAACAGCTAAAAAGAACTCCGATAAGATAGGGAGTTCTTTGATATCATTTTACTTTGTTTAAGAAAAGTCAGCCTTGCTTTTGACGTCGCTGTATTCTTCAGCGATTTCTTGGCTGAGGATGTCCTCATAGGCAGGAAGTTGGATATCCTGACCGTATTTCTTCTTGAGGGCAGTAGTGACCAGGCGATAAGCTAGATTGGCATTACGAGAGAGGATAGGCCCGTGGAAGTAGGAACCAAAGACATTCTTATAATGAACCCCTTCGCCGACTTTTTCTTCGTTGTTTCCATTTCCATAGACAACCTGTCCCAGTGGTTTTTGGTCATCTGAGAGGAAGGTACGGCCCTGATGATTCTCAAATCCATAGTAGGTTTCATTGAAATCTTCATTGTGAATCTTGATGTCACCCGATAAAACGGTTATTGGTCTGGTTGAGGGTGTAGTGGCCCATGACACCTAGCCCTTCGATGCGTTTGCCTGAAGCTTCAATATAATATTGGCCCAATAGTTGGAAACCACCGCAGATAGCCAGAACCACACCGTCGTTTTGGATGTAGTTGTCAATGCTTTTCTTTTTTTAGCAGGTAGGTCGTCTGCAATGATACTCTGTTCAAAGTCTTGACCGCCACCGAAAAAGGCAATGTCGTAGTGATTTTCATCAAAGTCATCATGGAGAGAAACGATGTCAACCGTTACATGGGCTCCTAGTTTTTCAGCCACATACTTGAGCATGAGAATGTTTCCATTGTCCCCGTAGGTATTCATGAGATTTCCGTAGAGGTGGGCAATATTGAGCTGATAGGGGTAATTGCCAGCTTTTGAGGAAAGTGAAGTATAAACCATTAGTTCATCTCCTTTCTAACAATCTGACGACTAGCCAGCAGTTCGCGGAACTCCAGCATAGCAGTATAGGTAGCCAGAATATAAGCATGCTTGCAGTCTTGGTTCTCAATGGTCTTAAGAACTTGCTCCAGACTACTTGTTTCAGTGATTTTATCAGCTGGATAGCCTGTCACTCGTAGACGACGAGCGATTTCAGAATGGCGAACACCGCCAGCGTTGATTTCAGGAATGTCCATCTCAGTGATTTGTTCAAAATCAGCATCCCAGATCCAGCTGGTATCAATTCCATCTGCATAGTTGGCATTTAGGAGAACAGATAGACTAAATGGATAAGGTGCTAGTTTAATCATTTCGATAGCTTGGGTCGCACCGACTGGATTTTTAATCAAGACGAGGGTGCATTCCTTGTCACCGATATGGAAGGTTTCCTGACGACCAAAGACAGCACGGCTCTTATCAAATCCTTGCTTGATTAGTTGTGAATCTGCACCAAGGAAACTGGCGATGGCAACTGCAGCTAAGGCGTTGTAGATATTGTAGAGACCACCGATTTGAATGCCATATTCTTGTCCGTCAATGACAAAGCGAGAGCGATTGTTGGTCAACTCAACCAAGTCTGTCAAGCGATAGTCTAAATCAGGACGTTTACATCCGCAGCCTTCACAGATATAGGCACCCAAGTTTGCATAGGTATTATGCTCATATTTGAGGATGTCTTGGCAGTCAGGACAGAGAATCCCTTCTGTATTATAGTGAGCCAGCTGGGCTGGCCCTTTCTCCAAGTCAAAACCAAAATACTCTACAGGATTTGGAATAGCTGGCTTGTAAAAAAGTGGACTGTCTCCATTAAGGAGAACAGTGGCAGTAGGCACCTTACGAATAGCGTCCAAAATCATCTTGTAAGTTGTGTAAATCTCACCATAGCGGTCCATCTGGTCACGGAAGATATTGGTGATAACAAATAAGCTTGGCTGGATATAGTCGCAGATACGAGATAGACTGGCTTCATCGATTTCTAGAACGGCAATATTTTTCCCAGTTTTTGAAGATTTGGCTGTTAAGAAGGTTGTCGCAATTCCTGTAATCATGTTGGCACCGCTTGGGTTGGTCAGAACTTGACCATAAACCTCTTTTAAAATGCCGACAGTGAGGGCAGTTGTTAGGGTTTTTCCATTTGTTCCAGTGACCACGACAATCTCGTAGTTCTTAGCTAGGTTTTGTAAAATATCTTTATCAAATTGAAGGGCGACTTTTCCTGGAAGCGTACTTCCACGTCCAAGACGGCTTAAAATGAAGTGGGAAGAGCGTCCAGCTAGGAGGCCCAAAGTAGTTTTTAATTTCATGTTTCTATTATATCATAAAAGAGGGAAAAGACAGATTTGATACTCAATGAAAATCAAAGAGCAAACTAGGAAGCTAGCCGCAGGCTGTACTTGAGTACGGCAAGGTGAAGCTGACGTAGTTTGAATTTGATTTTCGAAGAGTATGAGATTTCGAAGAAGCAAAAACAGCCCAAAGAGGGCTGTTCAATACGATTAAATCTCAACTTAAATCGCAAACAAGTCATTCAAGTTCTCAGCCAAGGTTGGGTGAGTGAAGATTTGTTTTGTGAAGTAAGTGTAAGGAATCTTGTTGTCCATAGCAACAGTGATGATGTTGATGATTTCTTGAGAACCTTCTGAGAAGATGCTTGCTCCAAGAATTTCTTTTGTTTCAGTATTAACCACAGCTTTGAAAGCTCCACGAAGGTCTCCATTTACGTGACCACGAGGCATTGCTGCAACAGGAATTTCCTTAACGGCGTATGGAAGTTTCAAATCAGCTGCTTGGCTTTCAGTCAAACCGACTTGTGAAAGTGCAGGTGTGATAAACATGGTGTTTGGTACATTGAGACGGTCTTCAAGCGTGTAGCTACCATCTCCAGCAAGGTAGCTGTAGACAACACGGAAGTCATCAAGTGAAATGTAAGTAAATTGAAGGCCACCGTTGACATCTCCAACTGCAAAGACACCAGGAACGTTTGTTTGACAATGTTTGTCTACTTTAATAGCACCACGTTCAGTTAGTTCAATATCTGTATTTTCAAGTTGAAGTGGTTCTACATTTGGTTTGCGTCCAGTTGCGTAAAGAAGGGCGTCGAAACGGTAAGTTTCGTTTTCGGTTACGACAAGGACTTGGTCACCGTCATTTAATTTCAGTAGTACGGATATTTTGAAGCAATTCAATACCGTCTTCTTCCATGTATTGTTTAGCAAGAGCTGCGATGGAAGGTTCTGCACGAGGAAGGAAAGTATCCAAGGCATCTAAGACTGTAACCTTGCTTCCAAGTTTGTTGTAAAGGCCAGCAAATTCAAGACCGATATTTCCGCCACCAAGGACACCAAGTTTTTCAGGTAATTTGTCCAAGTTTTGGATACCTGTTGAGTCAAAGACGTTTTTGCTTGTAGCAAGTCCAGGGATTGGCAAGACGTTTGAAACAGCACCAGTGTTGATGACGATTGTTTCAGCAGTCAGTTCTTTCTTTTCATCACCAGCTTGGATTTCGATGACTTTATTTGAAAGGAAGTGAGCTTCCGCATCAAAGATATCGACGCCAGTACCAGCAACAGTCGCATAGTTTTTACCGTTAAGGCGACTAGTGATGGTGTTTTTGGTAGCAATGACTTCTTCAAAAGACAAGTCTTTCTCAGCAGCAACTAGCAAAGTTTTAGTTGGGATACAACCAATGTTGATACAAGTTCCACCGTACATAGCTTTGCTACGTTCAACGAGGGCAACTTTTTTACCAGCTGAAGCCAATTTACCTGCTAGTGTTTTACCAGCTTTACCAAATCCGATAACGATTAAATCATAAGTTAACATTTAGAGTTCCTCCTATTCGAATTTCATTCTAGCACAAGAAAAAAACTTTTGCACAATTCTGCTACGCTTTAAAAAAAGTTTATGAAATAGTGGAAAGTTTAACTTTATTTTTTTCAGAAAAAAATCGTTTACATGACATTATCTACGGATTTAACTATCTTTTGCTCTAGTCTTGTGTTATACTAGATAGGTTGCAAAGAAAACAGTACTTTTCTTTTGTGGAAAAGAAGCAACACGATTTTATATCCAGTATATGAAAATACGTCATAAAAAGAAAAGTATAAACTAAGCTCTATAGGGTGGCTTCGCACCACCTTTAGAAAGAAGAATAACGTGAAATTTAATGAATTAAACTTGTCTGCTGATTTGCTAGCAGAGATTGAAAAAGCTGGTTTTGTAGAAGCTAGTCCGATCCAAGAACAAACTATTCCCTTGGCCCTTGAAGGCAAGGACGTTATCGGTCAAGCTCAGACTGGTACAGGAAAAACTGCAGCCTTTGGTTTGCCTACCCTTGAAAAAATCCGTACAGAAGAAGCGACCATCCAAGCTTTGGTTATCGCTCCAACTCGTGAACTCGCTGTCCAAAGTCAAGAAGAACTCTTCCGCTTTGGTCGTAGTAAGGGAGTCAAAGTCCGTTCAGTATATGGCGGATCAAGCATTGAAAAACAAATTAAGGCTCTTAAATCTGGTGCCCATATCGTGGTGGGAACACCTGGTCGCCTCTTGGACTTGATTAAACGCAAGGCCTTGAAATTGCAAGATATTGAAACTCTTATCCTTGACGAAGCGGATGAAATGCTCAACATGGGCTTCCTTGAAGATATCGAAGCTATCATTTCTCGTGTCCCTGAAAACCGTCAAACCTTACTTTTCTCAGCAACTATGCCAGATGCCATCAAACGTATCGGTGTTCAGTTTATGAAAGAACCTGAGCATGTGAAGATTGCGGCTAAGGAATTGACAACAGAATTGGTTGACCAATACTATATCCGAGTTAAAGAACAAGAAAAATTTGATACCATGACTCGTCTCATGGATGTGGAGCAGCCTGAGCTTGCTATCGTATTTGGTCGTACAAAGCGCCGTGTAGATGAATTGACTCGTGGTCTTAAAATCCGTGGCTTCCGTGCAGAAGGAATTCATGGTGATTTGGACCAAAACAAACGTCTTCGTGTCCTTCGTGACTTTAAAATGGCAATCTTGATGTTTTGGTTGCGACAGACGTTGCAGCGCGTGGCTTGGATATTTCAGGTGTGACCCATGTCTATAACTACGATATTCCACAAGATCCTGAAAGTTATGTTCACCGTATCGGTCGAACAGGTCGTGCTGGTAAGTCAGGTCAGTCTATTACTTTCGTTTCACCTAATGAAATGGGTTATCTACAAATTATAGAGAACTTGACCAAGAAACGCATGAAAGGTCTCAAACCTGCAAGTGCAGAAGAAGCTTTCAAGCTAAAAAACACGTAGCTCTCAAGAAAATCGAACGTGATTTTGCAGATGAGACTATCCGTGCCAACTTTGAGAAATTTGGTAAGGATGCTCGTAAGCTAGCTGCCGAATTTACTCCAGAAGAATTGGCAATGTATATCTTGAGTCTGACTGTTCAAGATCCAGATAGTCTTCCTGAAGTAGAGATTGCACGTGAAAAACCACTGCCATTTAAACCATCAGGTAATGGCTTCGGTGGTAAAGCTAAGGGAGGTCGTCGTGGAGATGACCGTCGTGATAATCGCCGTGGAGACAACCGTCGTGGTGGTCGTCGTGATGATTTCAAAAAAGGAAGTCGTGGCAATGATCGTTTTGATAAGGAAAAACGTTATCGTAAGGATAATAAAAAACCACGCAATACTTCAAGCGAAAAGCAAACAGGCTTTGTTATTCGTAACAAGGGCGATAAATAAGAAAAAGCGGTTCAAAATGAATCGCTTTTTTATATAAGGAGACCGAATGGAAAAAGAAAGATAAATAAAATAGATATATTATCTTCTTGTAATATTATAATACACAAAAAAATAGGGGGCTTGTCAATAGAAAAAGAAGCAATTTAATTAAAAAAATATTCTTGTTTTTTAATTGCAATTAAATAAAGCAATTTTCAGATAATAATTGAAAATTCAAGCTGTTTATGTTATAATGATAGCGATTAAATTCGAGGTGAAAAATGGCACATTTATTAGAAAAAACTAGAAAAATTACTTCTATCCTGAAGCGCTCAGAGGAGCAGTTGCAGGAAGAACTTCCCTACAATGCGATTACCCGTCAATTGGCAGATATTATTGACTGTAACGCCTGTATCGTCAATAGCAAGGGACGTCTCCTTGGTTATTTCATGCGTTACAAAACCAATACAGATCGTGTAGAGCAGTTCTTCCAGACTAAGATTTTCCCAGATGACTACATTCAAGGTGCGAATATGATCTACGATACAGAAGCCAATCTGACAGTTGATCATGATTTGAGTATTTTCCCTGTGGAAAGTCGTGCTGACTTTCCAGATGGTTTGACGACCATTGCACCAATTCATGTATCAGGGATTCGCCTTGGTTCTTTGATTATTTGGCGCAATGATAAAAAATTCGAAGACGAGGACTTGATTCTTGTTGAGATTGCCAGTACCGTTGTTGGGATTCAGCTCCTCAACTTCCAACGTGAAGAAGATGAGAAAAATATCCGCCGTCGTACTGCTGTTACCATGGCGGTCAATACCCTTTCTTATTCAGAACTACGTGCTGTTTCAGCAATTTTAGGAGAATTAAATGGAAATGAAGGGAAGTTGACTGCGTCAGTGATTGCAGACCGTATCGGAATCACCCGTTCTGTAATTGTCAATGCCCTTCGTAAACTTGAGTCTGCAGGGATTATTGAAAGTCGCTCACTTGGAATGAAGGGAACCTATCTTAAGGTCTTGATTTCAGATATTTTTGAAGAAGTGAAGAAAAGAGATTACTAATGGCTAAAGCTTTGATTTCGATTGATTATACAGAAGATTTTGTTGCTGATAGTGGAAAATTGACAGCAGGTGCTCCAGCTCAGGCAATTTCGGATGCCATCAGCAAGGTAACTCGATTAGCTTTTGAACGAGGAGATTACATCTTCTTTACAATAGATGCTCACGAAGAAAACGATTGTTTCCATCCAGAAAGCAAGCTATTTCCTCCTCATAATTTGATTGGGACTAGTGGACGGAATTTATATGGAGATTTGAGGATCTTTTATCAAGAACATGGTTCAGACAGTCGTGTCTTTTGGATGGATAAACGCCATTACTCTGCTTTTTCAGGGACTGACCTGGATATCCGTCTGAGAGAGCGTCGGGTTCAGACAGTCATTTTAACAGGAGTCTTGACAGATATCTGTGTCCTACATACAGCTATAGATGCCTATAATCTAGGATATGATATCGAGATTGTTAAACCAGCTGTTGCTTCCATCTGGCCTGAAAATCATCAATTTGCCCTAGGTCATTTCAAAAATACACTTGGAGCTAAGTTAGTAGATGAAAATCTAAATGAACTTTCTGAGTAATTTGGTTGATGAAATGAAAAAAATTGAAAAAAAGTGTTGACAAGCATCCTAAAAGTTGATATACTAGTAAAGTAATCGACGCGGGGATGGCGGAATTGGCAGACGCGCAGGACTAAGGATCCTGTGACCGCTTTAGGTCGTGAGGGTTCAAGTCCCTCTCTCCGCATAGGATAAGAGTTAGCTTAGGCTAGCTCTTTTGTTTTTATTGGGCTTATAATATCTATGGTGGGCGTCCATCGCTTTCAGATAAATTTCTCCTAATTCTCTCTACTTTTTCCGAATAAATAGATAGAGCCATAGAATCTAGTGAACCTAGATTTAAAACTATGGTATAATGAAAGGAGAAGAAGTATGACTGTACGTCATCCGGGCATCAGCCCAACCAATGATTTGGTTGCTAAGAAAATCTTTAGCAATCCCGAAATCACTTGTCAATTTATTCGCGATATGCTGGATTTACCAGCCAAAAATGTAACCATTTTAGAAGGGAGCAATATTCACATCTTGCCTTCCCTGCCGTACTCGGCCCAGGATTTCTATACCAGTATAGACGTCTTGGCGGAGTTGGATAATGGGACGCAAGTAATTATTGAAATTCAAGTTCATCATCAGAATTTTTTCATCAATCGCCTGTGGGCTTACCTGTGCAGTCAGGTCAATCAAAACCTCGAAAAAATTCGACAACGAGAAGGAGATACTCACCAGAGCTACAAACACATCGCACCAGTATACGCTATCGCAATTGTGGATAGCAACTACTTCTCAGATGACTTGGCTTTCCACAGTTTAGTATGCGCGAGGACACGACAGGTGAGGTCTTAACTATCACAAACAATGGACAGGAACACCATCTAGTCAAGATGGCATTCTTGGAATTAAGAAAGTACAGAGAAACCAGCAAGGATAGCGTTCGCAAACCGTGGTTGGAGTTTTTTGGGAATAAACCCTTTACCCAGCAACCTGAGCGAGCCATCAGTCAGGCAGACCAACTGCTAGACTATAAGAGCTGGTCCGAGGAGGACAGGAAAATGTTTAGTCAACTACGTATGCGCGAAGAACAAGCGTTATTGGCTCAGGATTATGCCTTGGAAACTGCTAGGGCTGAAGGTCTTGAACAAGGTCTTGAACAAGGACTAGAACGTGGGAAACTTTTTGCTTTTCTGGATATGGTTCGCCAAGGTCTTCTGGCACCTGAGGTTGCCAGTCAGCAACTGGGCATGACCGTCGCTGAGTTTGAGGCGTTATTGAAAGATTAAAACCATCACAAACAATGGACAGGAACACCATCTAGTCAAGATGGCATTCTTGGAATTAAGAAAATACAGAGAAACCAGCAAAGACGAGGTTCGCAAGCCGTGGTTGGAGTTTTTCGGGAATAAACCCTTTACCCAGCAACCTGAGCGAGCCATCAGTCAGGCAGACCAACTGCTAGACTATAAGAGCTGGTCCGAGGAGGACAGGAAAATGTTTAGTCAACTACGTATGCGCGAAGAACAAGCCTTGTTAGCACAGGATTATGCCTTGGAGACTGCTAGGGCGGAAGGTCTTGAACAAGGACTAGAGCGTGGGAAACTTTTTGCCTTCCTAGATATGGTCCGTCAAGGTCTCCTGACTTCTGAAGTTGCCAGCCATCAATTGGGCATGACTGTTGCTGAGTTTGAGGCATTGTTGTAAGACTAGTACTAACGGTCAAGATGGCGTTCTTGGAACTAAAAAATACAGAGAAACCAGCAAAGACAAGGTTCGCAAGCCGTGGTTGGAGTTTTTCGGTAATAAGCCTTTTACCCAGTAATAAGCTTTCATCAATCCGCTGTCTATAAAATGTAAGGATAGGCAGTCTACTATTTAAAATAAAATAATGACAGATTTTTCCGAAGCAAAAAGGTAAGATCTGTTTTTTTATTTATATTAAATTTTTATAGTTTAGACATTCGAAATATAAGTATAATAACACTTGCATATATATATATATAATTCTTGAAAAATGCTCATAAACACGATTGTTGTAGTATTTTTATTTTTGGACACTTTTTTATGAAAAATGCTTGCTTTTTACACTGTGAAAGTATTAATATAGTGTTGAGATATTATGTTTCAAAGCGTGTTAGCTAATCAGTTGAAACAATGAAAGGATATACTTATGTTTGGTAAAAAGCGTGACGATAATGGTGAAAAAGTTTACCGTTATTCTATAAGAAAGTACCATTTTGGTGCTGCGAGTGTGGCGATTGCAGCGCTCATATTTTTTGCGAATGGAGTAGCTAAGGCGGATATGGCCGTCTCTCCTGCAACAGCCAATAGTACACATCAGACAGCCGCTGGTGGCGGAGGAGATTCGTCGGGAGATAGTGGGTCAGCAGGTGATCCTAATGATCAAGCTACCACTACAAACTCAACTTCAGAGGTGACAACTCCTACAAGAGCTGGAATAAGTACAGGAACTACAAGTGTAGAAAATCCAGTAGTATCAGATTCATCAAATCATAGCGAAAATGTTGAGTCTACAACAAGTAATGTATCTGAGAAAACAGAAATACCTACAGTAACTACTGGCAAAGCACAAGGTGATGTAACCTCTACTGAAGCTAAAAAAGTAAATGTTACTGACTTAAAAACAGCTTTAGAGGAATTGGAAAGCAAAGTAGCATCTATAACTGATGAAGCTAAAAAAGCGAAGCTAAATGCAGTGATTGCAGAAGCTAAAAAAGTTTTAGAAGATAAAAATGCTACACAAGAACAAATAGATTCACAAGTGACTCTTGTGAAAGACGCTGTTAAATCAGTTCAAGAAGTAGCTAAAAAAGGAGATGAGACTAAACCGTCAGAAGAAAATCGCAGTGCTACGGTAGAAGCTCCGAATAGAGAAATAACAACACCTGCTAGAAGTCCTCGAGGAAGAAGAGGAAGAAATACAGATGTTCAACCAAAATCTGCTGGTGGTTCAAATCTAGAAGCAGAAACTGCACCGGAAGCATTACCAACCTACACAAACGGTGCAGGCACATATAAGTTAGCTGAAGAAATGAAGAATATTGTTTCAATTATGAAGGCTAATGGTGCTGATGAAACAACGATAGCTGCTGTCAAAGCTAATTATGACAAGTTGAACGACACACTAGGTGCTCATGAAGATGGTGTTTTATCGGAGGCTGATTTTGCGGCGGCTACAGCTAATTTAACAGCCGCTAGAGATGCTGTTGAAAAGGTTTTAGATAAGAAATTTGAAGAGTACGCTCGTACAGTCAATCCAGATGCACGAAGCCGTCAAGCACGTCAAGCTCGTGAAACTGGTAGGAATTTCCAAGATTCTAGAGAGTATTATTTTGAGGATGGGAAAACGGGCATCTCACCTTATAGTAAATACACCTATGTATTTCACAATTATCGTCCGACAAATATTTTAGATTTTGAACACCAACCGATTAGTAATGCGGAAAAATACATCCTTGCTAGAGTAGCACCGACTGATAATGGATTTTTATGGACAATTTCCGTGAATTCAGGTCGTTTTAGTAATACGACAAATGACAGTTACTGGTTTACAATCCCGAAAGGTCAGACTTATAAAGCAGGAACTGCTAGAGTAGATGCGCAAAGTTTACAAGGTTCTACTCCGTATTATGGAGATGGAACGATTGAAGGAGCAATGAGACAAGCAGGGCTCCGTGCTGTTAATAGGGGAGCAAACCTTAAAGGGGTAGTTCGTTATGGTAAAGTCGGAGCTAATGCTTATTGGACGGATGACTTTAAATCTCTAGCTACACAATCTGTAAATGCTTTAACTGATAAAGGATTGTATCTTCCTACGTTAGCACAAGATTCTGAGAAACAACTTGCTCAAGCTAAATTTGATAAGATTAATAAAAAGGGTGGAGATCTTTTCTATTTTGAGCAACCGGATAATGTTTTCAAATATACCATCACATTTGAAACAGAGGGCGCTCCAAATGATCCAGATAAAAATGATCCAGAAGAATTAGTTTATGCAGCAGGTTTTAAAGGGGTTACTCGTGCAGATAAGGTATATCGTGTACTTGTAAACCAATGGCACGCGGTAACAGATTCAGAGCGTAGAGATATTGACCGCTATAGAATGACCTTGAAAAATGGCGGTACATTCATTGTTGAACAAGGGAAGTACTATAATAAACTTTGGCCATATGCTGATGCGTTAGGTCCTAAAGGTTGGTATGGAAGTAAAAATTTAAATTCGGATATTAAAAAGGTTGACGGGATTATAACTGCAGGCGATCAATCTAACTTTACGGCAATAGATTTCTTCTCATATGTAAATTATAAGTTGAGAGATGGTAAAGATTTTGAGGGAATGAAATTTGAAGCAAATAATCATGGTCAAAAATTTACTTTCTATAGAGAAGATGGTACGGAAATTACCACTAAGCAATTAGGAGCTGAAGCTGGAGGAACTCCAGGGGAACACGTTTTCTACTATAAACGAGTCTTTACAAGTGATGGTTCTTCGGATAATGGTAAATTCAGATTCTTAGTTAAGCCGAACAACCCAGTGTTTAACCCAACTATGAAACTTGCTGGAGATAAACAAATATTAACAGCAAGCGGTGGAACAAAGGGTATTCCAATGACTTTATTCCGTGAATATACAGATGCCACAGGTACACATGTTGTTCCAGTAGAAACAAAAGAGGCTGATAATAACGGTACAGTAACCTTTAATGGAGAGAATAATGGTGGTGTAACACTTGAAAAAGGAAAATACTTCGTTCGTACTGTTATTAATACGGATTCATATAAAGATTATAGCGGTAAAACTCAAACTACTTTAGAGTCTGATCCAGCAACAGAAGATAAAAAAGTTCGAAGTAGTAGAGCCACCAGTTGTAAAAATTAATGGTAAAAAATTAACTGAAAAATGCTGAAGATAATCAATTTATTATTTATAAAGGTGCCAACTTTAATCCTACTTTCCAAGTGGAAAATGACGGAAAGCAAGTTAACTACTTAAAAGCAACGAATATTCCAAATGGTGTATGGTTTAATAATGTCAATGGTAGAGACCAAGAAAAAACCAATATGGCATCGGGTTCAACTTTTACATTAGCAAATAATACTGTAGATAATATAGCTAAAAATGGAGAAGCGACTGTAACGGTTCGTAACCATAAAAATCAAGAGAAAGTTTATAAATTCAAGTATATTATTGCGGATGTACAACCAAAAGACACTCCAAAAGATAAGTTAGTTGGAGAAACGCTTGGTGACCCACATAGCTTTGTTAAAGCGGTTGTTAATGGAAATGAAGGAGACCAATACTTCCCTGGTGGCATGTCATTTACCTGGGAAACAAATAATAACCAAGCTCCTGGTAATAACACAGTTCTAGGAGAAGCAGGACGAATTACTAATTACAATGCTAAGGTAACTTTTCCAGCTAATGGCCCTTATGAAAAAACAATCGATAATGTTAGATATACGATTTATGGCCCTAGTCCTAAAAAAATTCCTGTAACCTTTAATGTAACAGATAATGTCGCGCCTACAGTAAAAAAATTGTTGATAAGACAAAAAAATAATACTGAAACAGTTTTAACAGATAGCGTCTCAGATGCACCAACTATTGATGTTTATCGTGGAGCAACTCTTGAATTACCATTGAAATACTATGATAATGCGACTACGGGTAGAGTGAACATTAGTTATGTGAATAATGACGGTATACCTCGTGGAGTATGGTTCAATAAAGATATTAATGATAATCGTAATGTAGATATCAAAGAAACTGGGAAAACTCAAAATACCGAAGGAAACTATACCGTTATTGGACGTGTTGATGCAACTGCTCGGTTAGGAATTTCAACAGTTACATTGAAAGTATCCGATGCAGCAAGCGGAGATGCTAATCAAGGAAATAGTAAAGAAGTAAAATTCCGTGTTCGTGTACTAGATCTTGACTTTGAACAAGGTGAATCTGCACAAGCAGGGGTTTCAAAAATTACGAAAGAACTTGAAATCAATCAAGCTACAGGAGATCCAAATAATTACTTAACAGTTAATGATGGGGCACAAAGAAGCGATAGCTTGTTCCCAACTGGAATGACATTCCGTTATATCAGAGATACAGAGTATAGGACAAACTTAACTTATACAACACCTGGTAAACATATTGAAAAAGTAGCTGCCTTCTATCCAAAAACATATGTTCCAACAAATGGTGAATCCGTTACTGCACCAAATGCAACGGGTGATAAGGTGGGTGAAATCCTTGGTCGTGCATATGTTTCTAGAAATATTGAATTCCAGGTAAAACCAACAGCTCCGACTGTGACAGCCAAAGAAAATGGTGATGTAGTCGTTGCACATACAAACCAAACAAATGTAAATAAATTAAGTTTCACTTATACAGATGTTAGTGGAGCTCAACAAACGGTTACTGCGACTAAGAATAGAAATAGTTGGACCTTAGATAATACATCTATAGATGGTGTCACCATTAATGCAACTAGCGGTGAAGTAACGATTAAAGACCGCGCTGTCCGTGATGCTACTGACGTGACTGCTAAAGTGGTCACATCAGATGAGGTTAACAGTAATAATACTACAACAGCCTCAGGAGCAGGTGAAAGAGTAGCGCCTGAGTTTAGCTTTGATGGAACAAATACAACACTTGAAAATGGAGCACGTACAGTTTATGTGACTCCAACAGAAACTAATTCGTTCAAACTAGGTACTGTAACAGATAATTCTAAAAAAATAATTGAATCAAGATTGTCTTCTGATTTAGATTATGGATTGTCTTATGAAGGTAAGTTAGTCAAAACTGCTAATAGAGAAGAAACAGCACCAAAAGATATTGTCATTACTGGTAAACTTGATAGAACAAATAAATCGAATAGTGGTAATAGATGGAATGATGGAGATCAAATAGTAACACGTTATGTTGTTGCAACTGACGCTTCAGGTAATGTATTAAACAATCCAACCAATACACCATCTAACCCTACACGTGTTGTTTTCAAAGTATTGACACAAGCGACTAAATATACACCGCAAGTAGCAACTCAAGCAATCAACAAAGATATTACTGCAAATGGTGCAACTCTAACAGATACTGAGTTTAATGCTATTAAATCAAAAATTAAATTTACAACTACTAAAGGTGCTGTCAAAGTAGCTTACGATACGACGGATATGGCTATTACTATGAATGATCGTGGAGCCATCAAACGTAATTCGGATGGTACTTATTATGTCGGTGCGACTGTGACTTATCCTGATAAAACAACGGATACAATTCAAATTCCTGTTGAAAAATCGGATAAACTACCGCCAACTGTAAAAATGAATGGTATAGATTTGACGGAAACTGCAGATGATAACCATTTCATTATTTATAAAGGTGCTAAATTCAATCCAACATTTGAAGTGAATGATAATTCTGGTACTACAACCTATCTGAAAGCAGAAGGTATTCCAAATGGTGTTTGGTTCAATCGACAAGGTGAAAGAGATTTTCCTAAGGAGAATATGCGTAATGGGACACAATATCAATTATCGACAAACAACACTGTTGATAGTATTGAACCTTTAGGAGACCATGAAGCGCGTGTTATTGTAAAAGATGCCTTAAATAACGAAAAAACCTACAAGTTCAAGTATACAATTGTAGATGTTGATGTAAAAGATAGTCCTAAGAATGTACGATTAAACTCACAATTAGGTCAACCACAACGTTTCTTAACAACTACGGCAGCCAATAGAGTTAATTCAGGTGATAAGTATTTCCCTGATGGTATGCGCTACAAATGGATTAAGAATAATCAAGATGTAGTACAAACGACACCATTATCGAAATCAGGAACGATTACTGACTATAAAGTAGTAGCTGAATTTGCAAATGGCGAGAGAACTTATACTAAAAATATTGATGGAAAAAATGTTACAATTTACGCGCCTGCTAAAATTGAAAAAACGGTAACCTTTATTGTAACGGAAGATTCTCCTCCAACTGTGAAGATGACAAATCCATCGAATAATCAAATAACTGAATTATCAGGAGATGATTCAAACTCTCCAATCGTGACTATTTACCGTAAGGGTCAATTAAATATTCCGTTAAGCTTCTATGATAATGAAGCAACTGGACGTGTAAACCTTCAATATGTAGAAGGATTACCGAAAGGTGTCTCATTTGGTGCAAATAATACGGTTTCGGTTACGGGCGCAGTGGCAAATGCCAATAAAACACATATAATTTCTGGACGTGTTGATCCGGATGCAAAACTAGGAATGTCTACAGTAACTATGAAAGTATCAGATGGTGCTAATGGCGTAGATTCTGGAAACCAAGGAGAAGTGAAATTCCGTATCCGTGTATTAGATGTTGACTTTGAAGAAGCAAAATCAGCAGAAGAAAATCGTAGTTCAATTACAGTAGAAGTGAATGTTGGAGAACAAATTTCTGATCCAAACTATTATTTAACAGTAAATGATGGAACAGTTCGTAGAGACAATAGAGACTATAGAACAGAAGGCCCAGAACTAGATAGATTCCCAAGTGGGATGACATTCCGTTATGTAAGTAGTGATGGAAGTTCAACAACTCGTAAACTTCAATACGATGCTCCAGGGCAATATACTGTTAAAGCAAGAGCTTATTTCCCAGGAAATCATGCGGCAACAAATGGGGTTAGTGAAGTAGTTTCTGGACAAACTGGAGATAATGCTGAAATTAATGGACGTCGTTATATTGAAAAAACAATTGTCTTCAGAGTAAAACCAACAGCTCCTGTAGTGACACCGCAAGATAACGGTGATGTAACAATTACCCAACGAAATGAAACGAATGTAAATCGTCTAAGTGTAACCTATACCACACAAGGGGATAATCCAGAAGAAGTAACCTATACTGCATCTAAAAATGGTACTACATGGTCGTTTGTTGATGGAACTCCAATTTCTATTGATGGAGCGACAGGTACTATTAAAATTAAAGACCGTTTAGTTCAAGATGGTTCTACAGTTAAAGTAAAAGCGATTGTATCTAGGGATACAGGTGATGTTGCTAGTGATGAAGCTTCTGGTGATGCTAAACCAGGAGATGCGCTTTATCCAACAATTGATTTCCAAAATGAAGAAACAGATTCTTCAGGCAATCGTGTGGTATATATCACGCCTACTGAAACAACAAATCTAGATGTTGCGACTGTTAGTGATAATTCTAATAAGTTATTAGAAGCAGTATTCTTTGATCAAGGAGCAAAAGTAACAGACCTTGGGAATTATGGTATCACTTATAATAAAGTTACACGAAATGGGGATACGATTACCAATGCACCATATACATTAACAGTTACTGGTACATTAAATAGAGAAAAATCTGCAAATACAGTCTGGAATGATGATGATGTCATTACAACTCGATATGCTTCAGCGATGGATGCTGCAGAAAATAATATTAAGGATAAATCAGGAAGTAGAGATAATGTTGCTTCGAATCCGTATCGTGTTGTTTTCAAAGTTAGAACACAAGCAGCGAAATATACGCCAACAGTAAGCAAATCTAAGATTGAACGTGATATTACACAGGCAAACGCTACAATTACAGATCCTGAATTTAACAAAATTAAAGAAACATTGACATTCTCTTCAACACGTGGCGAAGTGAAAGTTAAGAAAGATACAACAGGCTTAACATTTGAAATAAAAAATAGAACAGTCCAAGCCAAACAAGATGGTTCATTGTATATAACAGCTACAGTTGTCTATCCTGATGGTTCAAGAGATGATATAGATGTTCCGTTGGATACAACAGATGCGAATAAAGCAAAACCAGCTTTAACCACTAAAGAAGTGTCTATTAAAGCAGCTAAAGCTAAGGAGCAACAAGGAAGTGTACCATCAACTGAATATAATCGAGTATTGAGCAATGTTACAGTTCCACAAGGACAACCACAACCAACTGCTAAAGAAGTGAAAAACAATGGTCTTATTAGCGAAGTAGATGGTAAGAAAGTTGTTACTGTAGGGTTAACGTTTAAAGATAATACCAAGAAAGATGTTACAGTACCGGTCTTAGAAGTTAAACCAGTTGATATTACAACAACATTTAACGAATTGGATAATTCGGTAACGGTTAAACCGAATACAAGAGTAGAAGAGGGCGATAAATTACATGTAACAATTCGTGGCGTTGGAATGGAATTAACCAAGACAGCAACTGGATATACAAGTAATCGTGACGACCGTGAGTTTACAGTAAGTGATGATGGAAGTATTGCGATTAGACTGTTGGGAAATGAAACATTCCAAGCAGGAGATCGTGTAGTAACACGTCACGAAAGCAATAAGAACGGAAAAGTCGATTCATACGAAACAGAAGCATTCGCAGGATTGAAACCAGTTGAGAAAGTTCCAGCGATTAATCTAACGAATCTAACTCCAAAAGAAATAGAAGCTGTCAAAGCAGCTGTGAAAAAAGCTAACCCATCAGTTAATGTTTCAGAATTACAAGTAGCACCAAATGGAGACGTAACATACACTCACCGAGGCGAAGGCGTAGGAGAGAACGATTCAGTACCGACTTTAAACTTAAGAGAGAATGTTCGTCCAGCAACTAATGCTGAACGTTATAATCCAAAAGCCAAACCACAAACAGTGGATAATGGACAGGTTCCAGATGCCGAAGGAAGTGTAGAGAAGACCGGCTTACCTGCGGATACAACCGTTAGATGGAAGACCCCACCAACAGTGACAACTCCAGGAGCAACAACCGGTACAGCCATCGTCCACTATCCAGACGGAAGTGAAGAAGAAGTCGAAGTACCAATCACGGTCAAAGAGCAAAAAGAAACCTACACTCCAAAAGCCAAACCACAAACAGTGGATAATGGACAGGTTCCAGATGCCGAAGGAAGTGTGAGAAGACCGGCTTACCTGCGGATACAACCGTTAGATGGAAGACCCCACCAACAGTGACAACTCCAGGAGCAACAACCGGTACAGCCATCGTCCACTATCCAGACGGAAGTGAAGAAGAAGTCGAAGTACCAATCACGGTCAAAGAGCAAAAAGAAACCTACACTCCAAAAAGCCAAACCACAAACAGTGGATAATGGACAGGGTTCCAGATGCCGAAGGAAGTGTAGAGAAGACCGGCTTACCTGCGGATACAACCGTTAGATGGAAGACCCCACCAACAGTGACAACTCCAGGAGCAACAACCGGTACAGCCATCGTCCACTATCCAGACGGAAGTGAAGAAGAAGTCGAAGTACCAATCACGGTCAAAGAGCAAAAAGAAACCTACACTCCAAAAAGCCAAACCACAAACAGTGGATAATGGACAGGTTCCAGATGCCGAAGGAAGTGTAGAGAAGACCGGCTTACCTGCGGATACAACCGTTAGATGGAAGACCCCACCAACAGTGACAACTCCAGGAGCAACAACCGGTACAGCCATCGTCCACTATCCAGACGGAAGTGAAGAAGAAGTCGAAGTACCAATCACGGTCAAAGAGCAAAAAGAAACCTACACTCCAAAAAGCCAAACCACAAACAGTGGATAATGGACAGGTTCCAGATGCCGAAGGAAGTGTAGAAGACCGGCTTACCTGCGGATACAACCGTTAGATGGAAGACCCCACCAACAGTGACAACTCCAGGAGCAACAACCGGTACAGCCATCGTCCACTATCCAGACGGAAGTGAAGAAGAAGTCGAAGTACCAATCACGGTCAAAGAGCAAAAAGAAACCTACACTCAAAAAGCCAAACCACAAACAGTGGATAATGGACAGGTTCCAGATGCCGAAGGAAGTGTAGAGAAGACCGAGCTTACCTGCGGATACAACCGTTAGATGGAAGACCCCACCAACAGTGACAACTCCAGGAGCAACAACCGGTACAGCCATCGTCCACTATCCAGACGGAAGTGAAGAAGAAGTCGAAGTACCAATCACGGTCAAAGAGCAAAAAGAAACCTACACTCAAAAGCCAAAACCACAAACAGTGGATAATGGACAGGGTTCAGATGCCGAAGGAAGTGTAGAAGACCAGCTTACCTGCGGATACAACCGTTAGATGGAAGACCCCACCAACAGTGACAACTCCAGGAGCAACAACCGGTACAGCCATCGTCCACTATCCAGACGGAAGTGAAGAAGAAGTCAAGTACCAATCACGGTCAAAGAGCAAAAGAAACCTACACTCAAAAAGCCAAACCACAAACAGTGGATAATGGACAGGTTCAGATGCCGAAGGAAGTGTAGAAGACCGGCTTACCTGCGGATACAACCGTTAGATGGAAGACCCCACCAACAGTGACAACTCCAGGAGCAACAACCGGTACAGCCATCGTCCACTATCCAGACGGAAGTGAAGAAGAAGTCGAAGTACCAATCACGGTCAAAGAGCAAAAAGAAACCTACACTCCAAAAAGCCAAACCACAAACAGTGGATAATGGACAGGGTTCCAGATGCCGAAGGAAGTGTAGAGAAGACCGGCTTACCTGCGGATACAACCGTTAGATGGAAGACCCCACCAACAGTGACAACTCCAGGAGCAACAACCGGTACAGCCATCGTCCACTATCCAGACGGAAGTGAAGAAGAAGTCGAAGTACCAATCACGGTCAAAGAGCAAAAAGAAACCTACACTCCAAAAAGCCAAACCACAAACAGTGGATAATGGACAGGTTCCAGATGCCGAAGGAAGTGTAGAGAAGACCGGCTTACCTGCGGATACAACCGTTAGATGGAAGACCCCACCAACAGTGACAACTCCAGGAGCAACAACCGGTACAGCCATCGTCCACTATCCAGACGGAAGTGAAGAAGAAGTCGAAGTACCAATCACGGTCAAAGAGCAAAAAGAAACCTACACTCCAAAAAGCCAAAACCACAAACAGTGGATAATGGACAGGTTCCAGATGCCGAAGGAAGTGTAGAGAAGACCGGCTTACCTGCGGATACAACCGTTAGATGGAAGACCCCACCAACAGTGACAACTCCAGGAGCAACAACCGGTACAGCCATCGTCCACTATCCAGACGGAAGTGAAGAAGAAGTCGAAGTACCAATCACGGTCAAAGAGCAAAAAGAAACCTACACTCCAAAAAGCCAAACCACAAACAGTGGATAATGGACAGGTTCCAGATGCCGAAGGAAGTGTAGAGAAGACCGGCTTACCTGCGGATACAACCGTTAGATGGAAGACCCCACCAACAGTGACAACTCCAGGAGCAACAACCGGTACAGCCATCGTCCACTATCCAGACGGAAGTGAAGAAGAAGTCGAAGTACCAATCACGGTCAAAGAGCAAAAAGAAACCTACACTCCAAAAAGCCAAACCACAAACAGTGGATAATGGACAGGTTCCAGATGCCGAAGGAAGTGTAGAGAAGACCGGCTTACCTGCGGATACAACCGTTAGATGGAAGACCCCACCAACAGTGACAACTCCAGGAGCAACAACCGGTACAGCCATCGTCCACTATCCAGACGGAAGTGAAGAAGAAGTCGAAGTACCAATCACGGTCAAAGAGCAAAAAGAAACCTACACTCCAAAAAGCCAAACCACAAACAGTGGATAATGGACAGGTTCCAGATGCCGAAGGAAGTGTAGAGAAGACCGGCTTACCTGCGGATACAACCGTTAGATGGAAGACCCCACCAACAGTGACAACTCCAGGAGCAACAACCGGTACAGCCATCGTCCACTATCCAGACGGAAGTGAAGAAGAAGTCGAAGTACCAATCACGGTCAAAGAGCAAAAAGAAACCTACACTCCAAAAGCCAAACCACAAACAGTGGATAATGGACAGGTTCCAGATGCCGAAGGAAGTGTAGAGAAGACCGGCTTACCTGCGGATACAACCGTTAGATGGAAGACCCCACCAACAGTGACAACTCCAGGAGCAACAACCGGTACAGCCATCGTCCACTATCCAGACGGAAGTGAAGAAGAAGTCGAAGTACCAATCACGGTCAAAGAGCAAAAAGAAACCTACACTCCAAAAAGCCAAACCACAAACAGTGGATAATGGACAGGTTCCAGATGCCGAAGGAAGTGTAGAGAAGACCGGCTTACCTGCGGATACAACCGTTAGATGGAAGACCCCACCAACAGTGACAACTCCAGGAGCAACAACCGGTACAGCCATCGTCCACTATCCAGACGGAAGTGAAGAAGAAGTCGAAGTACCAATCACGGTCAAAGAGCAAAAAGAAACCTACACTCCAAAAAGCCAAACCACAAACAGTGGATAATGGACAGGTTCCAGATGCCGAAGGAAGTGTAGAGAAGACCGGCTTACCTGCGGATACAACCGTTAGATGGAAGACCCCACCAACAGTGACAACTCCAGGAGCAACAACCGGTACAGCCATCGTCCACTATCCAGACGGAAGTGAAGAAGAAGTCGAAGTACCAATCACGGTCAAAGAGCAAAAAAAGAAACCTACACTCCAAAAAGCCAAACCACAAACAGTGGATAATGGACAGGTTCCAGATGCCGAAGGAAGTGTAGAGAAGACCGGCTTACCTGCGGATACAACCGTTAGATGGAAGACCCCACCAACAGTGACAACTCCAGGAGCAACAACCGGTACAGCCATCGTCCACTATCCAGACGGAAGTGAAGAAGAAGTCGAAGTACCAATCACGGTCAAAGAGCAAAAAGAAACCTACACTCCAAAAAGCCAAACCACAAACAGTGGATAATGGACAGGTTCCAGATGCCGAAGGAAGTGTAGAGAAGACCGGCTTACCTGCGGATACAACCGTTAGATGGAAGACCCCACCAACAGTGACAACTCCAGGAGCAACAACCGGTACAGCCATCGTCCACTATCCAGACGGAAGTGAAGAAGAAGTCGAAGTACCAATCACGGTCAAAGAGCAAAAAGAAACCTACACTCCAAAAAGCCAAACCACAAACAGTGGATAATGGACAGGTTCCAGATGCCGAAGGAAGTGTAGAGAAGACCGGCTTACCTGCGGATACAACCGTTAGATGGAAGACCCCACCAACAGTGACAACTCCAGGAGCAACAACCGGTACAGCCATCGTCCACTATCCAGACGGAAGTGAAGAAGAAGTCGAAGTACCAATCACGGTCAAAGAGCAAAAAGAAACCTACACTCCAAAAAGCCAAACCACAAACAGTGGATAATGGACAGGTTCCAGATGCCGAAGGAAGTGTAGAGAAGACCGGCTTACCTGCGGATACAACCGTTAGATGGAAGACCCCACCAACAGTGACAACTCCAGGAGCAACAACCGGTACAGCCATCGTCCACTATCCAGACGGAAGTGAAGAAGAAGTCGAAGTACCAATCACGGTCAAAGAGCAAAAAGAAACCTACACTCCAAAAAGCCAAACCACAAACAGTGGATAATGGACAGGTTCCAGATGCCGAAGGAAGTGTAGAGAAGACCGGCTTACCTGCGGATACAACCGTTAGATGGAAGACCCCACCAACAGTGACAACTCCAGGAGCAACAACCGGTACAGCCATCGTCCACTATCCAGACGGAAGTGAAGAAGAAGTCGAAGTACCAATCACGGTCAAAGAGCAAAAAAAGAAACCTACACTCAAAAAGCCAAAACCACAAACAGTGGATAATGGACAGGGTTCCAGATGCCGAAGGAAGTGTAGAGAAGACCGGCTTACCTGCGGATACAACCGTTAGATGGAAGACCCCACCAACAGTGACAACTCCAGGAGCAACAACCGGTACAGCCATCGTCCACTATCCAGACGGAAGTGAAGAAGAAGTCGAAGTACCAATCACGGTCAAAGAGCAAAAAGAAACCCTACACTCCAAAAAGCCAAACCACAAACAGTGGATAATGGACAGGTTCCAGATGCCGAAGGAAGTGTAGAGAAGACCGGCTTACCTGCGGATACAACCGTTAGATGGAAGACCCCACCAACAGTGACAACTCCAGGAGCAACAACCGGTACAGCCATCGTCCACTATCCAGACGGAAGTGAAGAAGAAGTCGAAGTACCAATCACGGTCAAAGAGCAAAAAGAAACCTACACTCCAAAAAGCCAAACCACAAACAGTGGATAATGGACAGGTTCCAGATGCCGAAGGAAGTGTAGAGAAGACCGGCTTACCTGCGGATACAACCGTTAGATGGAAGACCCCACCAACAGTGACAACTCCAGGAGCAACAACCGGTACAGCCATCGTCCACTATCCAGACGGAAGTGAAGAAGAAGTCGAAGTACCAATCACGGTCAAAGAGCAAAAAGAAACCTACACTCCAAAAAGCCAAACCACAAACAGTGGATAATGGACAGGTTCCAGATGCCGAAGGAAGTGTAGAGAAGACCGGCTTACCTGCGGATACAACCGTTAGATGGAAGACCCCACCAACAGTGACAACTCCAGGAGCAACAACCGGTACAGCCATCGTCCACTATCCAGACGGAAGTGAAGAAGAAGTCGAAGTACCAATCACGGTCAAAGAGCAAAAAGAAACCTACACTCCAAAAGCCAAACCACAAACAGTGGATAATGGACAGGTTCCAGATGCCGAAGGAAGTGTAGAGAAGACCGGCTTACCTGCGGATACAACCGTTAGATGGAAGACCCCACCAACAGTGACAACTCCAGGAGCAACAACCGGTACAGCCATCGTCCACTATCCAGACGGAAGTGAAGAAGAAGTCGAAGTACCAATCACGGTCAAAGAGCAAAAAGAAACCTACACTCCAAAAGCCAAACCACAAACAGTGGATAATGGACAGGTTCCAGATGCCGAAGGAAGTGTAGAGAAGACCGGCTTACCTGCGGATACAACCGTTAGATGGAAGACCCCACCAACAGTGACAACTCCAGGAGCAACAACCGGTACAGCCATCGTCCACTATCCAGACGGAAGTGAAGAAGAAGTCGAAGTACCAATCACGGTCAAAGAGCAAAAAGAAACCTACACTCCAAAAAGCCAAACCACAAACAGTGGATAATGGACAGGTTCCAGATGCCGAAGGAAGTGTAGAGAAGACCGGCTTACCTGCGGATACAACCGTTAGATGGAAGACCCCACCAACAGTGACAACTCCAGGAGCAACAACCGGTACAGCCATCGTCCACTATCCAGACGGAAGTGAAGAAGAAGTCGAAGTACCAATCACGGTCAAAGAGCAAAAAGAAACCTACACTCCAAAAAGCCAAACCACAAACAGTGGATAATGGACAGGTTCCAGATGCCGAAGGAAGTGTAGAGAAGACCGGCTTACCTGCGGATACAACCGTTAGATGGAAGACCCCACCAACAGTGACAACTCCAGGAGCAACAACCGGTACAGCCATCGTCCACTATCCAGACGGAAGTGAAGAAGAAGTCGAAGTACCAATCACGGTCAAAGAGCAAAAAGAAACCTACACTCCAAAAAGCCAAACCACAAACAGTGGATAATGGACAGGTTCCAGATGCCGAAGGAAGTGTAGAGAAGACCGGCTTACCTGCGGATACAACCGTTAGATGGAAGACCCCACCAACAGTGACAACTCCAGGAGCAACAACCGGTACAGCCATCGTCCACTATCCAGACGGAAGTGAAGAAGAAGTCGAAGTACCAATCACGGTCAAAGAGCAAAAAAAGAAACCTACACTCCAAAAAGCCAAACCACAAACAGTGGATAATGGACAGGTTCCAGATGCCGAAGGAAGTGTAGAGAAGACCGGCTTACCTGCGGATACAACCGTTAGATGGAAGACCCCACCAACAGTGACAACTCCAGGAGCAACAACCGGTACAGCCATCGTCCACTATCCAGACGGAAGTGAAGAAGAAGTCGAAGTACCAATCACGGTCAAAGAGCAAAAAGAAACCTACACTCCAAAAAGCCAAACCACAAACAGTGGATAATGGACAGGTTCCAGATGCCGAAGGAAGTGTAGAGAAGACCGGCTTACCTGCGGATACAACCGTTAGATGGAAGACCCCACCAACAGTGACAACTCCAGGAGCAACAACCGGTACAGCCATCGTCCACTATCCAGACGGAAGTGAAGAAGAAGTCGAAGTACCAATCACGGTCAAAGAGCAAAAAGAAACCTACACTCCAAAAAGCCAAACCACAAACAGTGGATAATGGACAGGTTCCAGATGCCGAAGGAAGTGTAGAGAAGACCGGCTTACCTGCGGATACAACCGTTAGATGGAAGACCCCACCAACAGTGACAACTCCAGGAGCAACAACCGGTACAGCCATCGTCCACTATCCAGACGGAAGTGAAGAAGAAGTCGAAGTACCAATCACGGTCAAAGAGCAAAAAGAAACCTACACTCCAAAAAGCCAAACCACAAACAGTGGATAATGGACAGGTTCCAGATGCCGAAGGAAGTGTAGAGAAGACCGGCTTACCTGCGGATACAACCGTTAGATGGAAGACCCCACCAACAGTGACAACTCCAGGAGCAACAACCGGTACAGCCATCGTCCACTATCCAGACGGAAGTGAAGAAGAAGTCGAAGTACCAATCACGGTCAAAGAGCAAAAAGAAACCTACACTCGAAAAGCCATACCACAAACAGTGGATAATGGACAGGTTCCAGATGCCGAAGGAAGTGTAGAGAAGACCGGCTTACCTGCGGATACAACCGTTAGATGGAAGACCCCACCAACAGTGACAACTCCAGGAGCAACAACCGGTACAGCCATCGTCCACTATCCAGACGGAAGTGAAGAAGAAGTCGAAGTACCAATCACGGTCAAAGAGCAAAAAAGAAACCTACACTCCAAAAAGCCAAACCACAAACAGTGGATAATGGACAGGTTCCAGATGCCGAAGGAAGTGTAGAGAAGACCGGCTTACCTGCGGATACAACCGTTAGATGGAAGACCCCACCAACAGTGACAACTCCAGGAGCAACAACCGGTACAGCCATCGTCCACTATCCAGACGGAAGTGAAGAAGAAGTCGAAGTACCAATCACGGTCAAAGAGCAAAAAGAAACCTACACTCCAAAAAGCCAAACCACAAACAGTGGATAATGGACAGGTTCCAGATGCCGAAGGAAGTGTAGAGAAGACCGGCTTACCTGCGGATACAACCGTTAGATGGAAGACCCCACCAACAGTGACAACTCCAGGAGCAACAACCGGTACAGCCATCGTCCACTATCCAGACGGAAGTGAAGAAGAAGTCGAAGTACCAATCACGGTCAAAGAGCAAAAGAAACCTACACTCCAAAAAGCCAAACCACAAACAGTGGATAATGGACAGGTTCCAGATGCCGAAGGAAGTGTAGAGAAGACCGGCTTACCTGCGGATACAACCGTTAGATGGAAGACCCCACCAACAGTGACAACTCCAGGAGCAACAACCGGTACAGCCATCGTCCACTATCCAGACGGAAGTGAAGAAGAAGTCGAAGTACCAATCACGGTCAAAGAGCAAAAAGAAACCTACACTCCAAAAAGCCAAACCACAAACAGTGGATAATGGACAGGTTCCAGATGCCGAAGGAAGTGTAGAGAAGACCGGCTTACCTGCGGATACAACCGTTAGATGGAAGACCCCACCAACAGTGACAACTCCAGGAGCAACAACCGGTACAGCCATCGTCCACTATCCAGACGGAAGTGAAGAAGAAGTCGAAGTACCAATCACGGTCAAAGAGCAAAAAGAAACCTACACTCCAAAAAGCCAAACCACAAACAGTGGATAATGGACAGGTTCCAGATGCCGAAGGAAGTGTAGAGAAGACCGGCTTACCTGCGGATACAACCGTTAGATGGAAGACCCCACCAACAGTGACAACTCCAGGAGCAACAACCGGTACAGCCATCGTCCACTATCCAGACGGAAGTGAAGAAGAAGTCGAAGTACCAATCACGGTCAAAGAGCAAAAAGAATCATACACTCATAAAGCCAAACCACAAACAGTGGATAATGGACAGGTTCCAGATGCCGAAGGAAGTGTAGAGAAGACCGGCTTACCTGCGGATACAACCGTTAGATGGAAGACCCCACCAACAGTGACAACTCCAGGAGCAACAACCGGTACAGCCATCGTCCACTATCCAGACGGAAGTGAAGAAGAAGTCGAAGTACCAATCACGGTCAAAGAGCAAAAAAAGAAACCTACACTCCAAAAAAGCCAAACCACAAACAGTGGATAATGGACAGGTTCCAGATGCCGAAGGAAGTGTAGAGAAGACCGGCTTACCTGCGGATACAACCGTTAGATGGAAGACCCCACCAACAGTGACAACTCCAGGAGCAACAACCGGTACAGCCATCGTCCACTATCCAGACGGAAGTGAAGAAGAAGTCGAAGTACCAATCACGGTCAAAGAAACAGAATCAAAAGGTGAACCTGAAGTTCAACCTGAAATCCCAGAATTCAACGGTGGAGTAAATGGAGAACTTCCAGATCCAACAGAATTACCAAAAGTTCAGTTAATCATCACTAAATGGGTTGATGAAAATGGCAATGAATTGAAACCAGCGGATGCCAAAGCTCCATCGGTATTAGGTGAAGCCAATGAAGCATTTGAACATGGTGAAATTGAAGGTTATGTATTTGTAAGAACAGAAACTAAAGGTGATGTTGTAATTCACGTCTTCAGGAAAGTGAGTCCAGTTAGACCAACAGGTGACGGCCAACAAGGACCAGCTACGCCATCTGACGATACAAATCGTAGACCAGATACTGCTACCCCTGCTGAGGTGCCAGCTACTCAACCGGCTGAACAACCAAGTCAAACAGTTGAAGTACCTACTCAATTGCCGAATGAAGTATCAGAAACTGCTTCATCAGTTTCTCAACCGCAAGCAGTATTGCCAAATACTGGTACGAAAGCAGATCGTGCTACAGGTGCATTAGGAGTTCTATCTCTTCTTGGCGCATTTGGTTTGCTATTTGCCAAAAAGAAAAAAGACGATGAAGAGGAAGCATAAATAGATGATCTCATCTGATCCTTAGTAGCTTTCCCTGCATAAAGTCTTTGTAAATCAAAAAGAACTAGAAAAATCACTCATTTGTGAGAATTCTAGTTCTTTTTTTCGTATTTCATAAACATTTCATATTTGGGTTTTATAATAGTCTTACAAATATGGAGGTGACAAATGAATCCAATCCAAAGAGCTTGGGCTTATGTCAGCAGAAAAACGACTGAGAAGTTTTATTTTATTTCTGATTTTGTTTGTCCTATTGGCTGGAATTTCAGCCTGTTTGACTCTGATGAAGTCCAACAAAACAGTTGAAACCAATCTTTACAAATCACTCAATACATCTTTTTCTATTAAAAAGATAGAAAATGGACAGAATTTTTAAGTTGTCGGACTTATCATCCGTGAGCCAGATTAAGGGGCTGGAAAAATGTTTCTCCTGAACTGGAGACGATTGCAAAACTAAAAGACAAGGAAGCGGTGAGTGGTGAGCAGAGCGTGGAGCGTGATGATTTATCAGCTGCAGACAAGAACTTGGTTAGCTTAACGGCTCTTGATGATTCATCCAAGGATGTGACCTTTACCAGTTCGGCTTTCAATCTAAAAGAAGGGCGACATCTTCAAAAAGGGGATTCCAAGAAAATCATCATCCACGAAGAGTTGGCTAAGAAGAACGGTCTTTCGCTTCATGACAAGATTGCCTTAGATGCTGGTCAGTCAGAAGCTGGTAAAGGACAAACTGTCGAGTTTGAAATCGTCGGAATCTTCTCTGGTAAAAAACAAGAGAAATTTACAGGCTTGTCTTCCGACTTCAGTGAAAACCAAGTCTTTACAGACTATGAAAGTAGCCAAAGCCTTTTGGGTAATGGTGAATCTCTAGTCAGTGCAGCTCGCTTCTATGTAGAAAATCCTAAGGAAATGGACGGACTCATGAAGCAGGTGGAAAACTTGGCCTTGGAAAATCAAGGTTACCAAGTCGAGAAGGAAAATAAGGCCTTTGAACAAATCAAAGACTCGGTTGCTACCTTCCAAACCTTCCTAACCATCTTCCTTTATGGGATGTTGATAGCAGGAGCCGGGGCCTTAATTCTTGTTTTGTCTCTCTGGTTGAGAGAAAGGGTCTACGAAGTGGGAATTTTACTGGCACTTGGAAAAGGCAAGAGCTCGATCTTCCTACAGTTCTGTTTAGAGGTAGTATTGGTATCTCTCGGTGCTTTGCTTCCAGCATTTGCTGCAGGCAACGCAATCACAACTTACCTACTCCAAACCCTACTAGCAAGTGGAGATCAGGCAGCCCTACAAGACACGCTAGCCAAAGCAAGTGGTCTATCAAGTAGTTTATTATCATTTGCAGAATCCTATGTTTTTCTAGTTCTGCTCAGTTGCTTATCTGTAGCCCTTTGTTTTCTATTCTTATTTAGAAAATCGCCGAAAGAAATTTTATCATCTATTAGTTAATACTCTTCGAAAATCTCTTCAAACCGCGTTAGCTGTATCTGCAACCTCAAAGCTGTGCTTTGAGCAACCTGTGGCTAGCTTCCTAGTTTGCTCTTTGATTTTCATTGAGTATAAGAAGGAGAAATCATGACTTTATTACAATTACAAGATGTTACCTACCGTTATAAGAACACTGCTGAAGCAGTCCTATATCAGATCAATTATAATTTTGAACCCGGGAAATTTTACAGTATTATTGGTGAGTCAGGAGCAGGAAAATCCACTCTCTTGTCCCTACTTGCTGGTCTAGATAGTCCTGTTGAAGGTTCTATCCTTTTCCAAGGAGAGGATATTCGTAAGAAGGGCTATTCTTACCATCGCATGCACCATATTTCCCTGGTCTTTCAAAATTATAACTTGATAGATTATCTTTCTCCACTGGAAAATATCCGCTTGGTCAACAAAAAGGCAAGCAAGGATACACTTCTTGAGCTTGGTTTGGATGAAAGTCAGATCAAGCGGAATGTTCTCCAGTTATCAGGTGGTCAACAACAACGTGTTGCCATTGCTCGTAGTTTGGTATCAGAAGCTCCAGTTATTCTTGCAGATGAGCCAACAGGAAATCTGGACCCTAAAACTGCTGGAGATATTGTCGAACTGCTCAAATCACTTGCCCAGAAAACAGGTAAATGTGTCATCGTCGTCACACACAGCAAAGAAGTGGCACAAGCGTCAGATATTACACTTGAGTTGAAGGACAAGAAACTGACTGAAACTCGCAATACTAGTAAATAATTTGAGCTTGTTTTGATAGAATTATAAAACAAAATCTAGAAAGGGAACCTATGTTACACAACGCATTTGCCTATGTTACAAGGAAGTTTTTCAAATCGATTGTCATCTTCCTGATTATTCTCCTTATGGCGAGCTTGAGTTTGGTCGGCTTGTCGATCAAGGGAGCTACTGCCAAGGCTTCTCAGGAGACCTTTAAAAATATCACCAATAGCTTCTCCATGCAAATCAATCGTCGCGTCAATCAAGGAACGCCACGTGGTGCTGGGAATATTAAAGGTGAAGATATCAAAAAAATCACCGAAAACAAGGCCATCGAGTCTTATGTTAAACGCATTAATGCCATTGGAGATTTGACTGGATATGAACTCATCGAAACGCCAGATACCAAGAAAAATCTGACACCTGACCGTGCTAAACATTTTGGAAGTAGCTTGATGATTACAGGTGTCAATGACTCCTCTAAAGAAGACAAGTTTGTCTCTGGTTCTTATAAGTTGGTCGAAGGTGAGCACCTAACCAACGATGACAAAGACAAGATTCTCATGCACAAGGACTTGGCAGCTAAACACGGCTGGAAAGTTGGCGATAAGGTTAAACTGGACTCTAATATCTACGATGCAGACAATGAAAAAGGGGCCAAGGAAACAGTCGAAGTGACAATCAAGGGACTCTTTGATGGTCACAATAAGTCGGCAGTAACCTACTCACAAGAACTCTATGAAAATACAGCCATCACAGACATCCATACGGCTGCTAAACTTTATGGATACACAGAAGACACAGCTATTTACGGGGACGCAACCTTCTTTGTAACAGCGGACAAGAACTTGGATGATGTTATGAAAGAGTTGAATGGCATCAGTGGTATCAACTGGAAGAACTATACACTTGTGAAGAGCTCCTCAAACTACCCAGCTCTTGAGCAATCCATCTCTGGTATGTACAAGATGGCCAACCTCTTCTTCTGGGGTAGTTTGAGCTTCTCAGTTCTTCTCCTTGCCCTCTTACTCAGCCTTTGGATCAATGCCCGTCGCAAGGAAGTGGGAATCCTCCTCTCTATTGGTCTCAAACAGGCAAGTATCTTGGGTCAATTCATTACTGAATCCATCTTGATTGCCATCCCTGCTCTTGTCTCTGCTTACTTCCTAGCCAACTACACAGCTCGTGCGATTGGAAATACTGTTCTTGCCAATGTCACTTCAGGTGTTGCCAAACAGGCTAGCAAGGCTGCTCAAGCCTCTAACCTTGGTGGTGGTGCAGAGGTGGATGGTTTTAGCAAGACCTTGTCGAGCTTAGATATTTCTATTCAGACATCAGACTTTATCATCGTCTTTGTCCTTGCCTTGGTTCTCGTGGTTCTTGTTATGGCGCTTGCTTCAAGCAATCTCCTTAGAAAACAACCAAAAGAGCTCTTACTTGATAGTGAATAAGTCTGAAAAAATGAGTCTGGAAATAGCGAAAGTATCTTGTTTTTCTATTCCAGAATGGTGGATAGAGAATGCATATTTAACAATACAAAATAGAGCTGAAAGCAGTGGTGAAAATCATTGCTTTCAGTTGCTTTCTTTGTACTTTAGTGTTTAAATATGATATACTAAAGCTATGGAATTCATTAGAAAGGAATTCCACAACTTATATATGGAATTGTGCATAAAAAAATATAGAAATCTTATCTTGGAAATAGATAGATAAATCTGTAGAAGCCTATCCATATTGCAAACATAGGCTAGTAGACTTAGGTAGGGTCTACTTTGGAAAAATATAGAATAGTGAGGAAAAAAATAAACATTATGAGACAAACAAATGTTAGAGGGACATTATCCCTACGTGGCTTTTAGAAAATTAAGAACTGGTGCAATTGTTGCAACAGGTGTGATTTTATTGGGACTTGGCTTTTTAGCTCCAACTGTTTCCGCTAACGAACAAGATGGTGTTTGGGTAGCCAGAACAGTTGCAGAAGTAAAAGCTGACCTTCAAAAAGAAGGTGATTTATTTAAGTATGTCATTAAGTGGGGAGATACATTAAGTGTTATCAGCGAAGCAAGCAATATCCCTGTAGATGTACTCCAAGAAATGAATCAAGCTTCAGGCAAGAATTTATTCTTACCGCACAATGAATTGTACTTTACCGAAGCTGAAACGGTTTCAGATACAGTCACAAAAACACAAGATTGTCATCAAAGAAAGTGGTGCCAGTGGCGAAGTTCGCACTTACGAAGTTTTGATCAAGAAAGACCAGGAAACAAAAGCTCTTACCTTTGAATTAACAGATGTCACTGAGAAAGTTGAAAAAATGGCTGTGAACTATAGCCCAGTCTATCAGCCTGTATCAGCACCAATAGTGGAAAGTGCGGAAGAATCAGTTGAAGAACTTGCCCCAGTATCACCAGTTGTGACAAGCCCAGAAGTTAAAGAAGAAACAGAAGCTCCAGTAGTACCAAAAGCAGAAGAAGCAGCAACTACTCCAGCACCAAAATCGGAGGAAAAGCCAGCGACACCCGCACCGAAAGCAGAGGATCCAGCGACACCCGCACTAAAATCAGAGGATCCAGCGGTTCCAGCGCCAAAAGCGGAAGAACCAACGACACCAGCGCCAAAAGCGGAAGAACCAGCAGCGCCAGCACCAAAAGCAGAGGAACCAACGACACCAGCGCCAAAAGCAGAAGAACCAGCGATACCAGCGCCAAAAGTGGAAGAGCCAGTGACTCCAGCGCCAAAAGCGGATGAGCCAGTGGCAACAACGCCAAAAGTGGAAGAACCAGCGACACCAGCACCAAAAGCGGAAGAGCCGGCGATACCAGCGCCAAAAGCGGACGAACCAGCAGCAGGCACAACACCGAAAGCGGATGAACCAGCAGCAGGCACAACACCGAAAGCGGATGAACCAGCAGCAGGAACAACGCCAAAATCAGACGAGCCAGCGGCAGGAACAACGCCAAAAGTGGAAGAACCAGCGGCAGGAACAACGCCAAAATCAGACGAGCCAGCAGCAGGAACAACGCCAAAATCAGAGGAGTCAACTGCACCCGCTCCTAAAGCAGAAGAAGCAGCGACTACTCCAGCACCGAAAGTGGAAGAACCTGCAACACCCGCACCGAAATCAGACGAGCCAGCGGCATCAGAACCGAAAGTGGAAGAACCAGCGACACCAGCGCCGAAATCAGACGAACCAGCGGTGCCAGCACCAAAAAGCAGAGGAACCAGCAGTAGGAACAACGCCGAAATCAGAAGAACCAGCAGCAGGAACAACGCCGAAATCAGACGAACCATCGGCAACCACACCGAAGGCGGAAGAGCCAGCAGCAGGAACAACGCCGAAAGCAGAAGAATCATCAGCAGGCACAACACCGAAAGCAGAAGAACCATCAGCAGGCACAACACCGAAAGACGATGAATCAGCTTCTTCGGTTGAATCTCCATCAACAGGCAATCATTCAGAAGAGTCTGGAGCACCATCTACAACTCCTACAGGAGATTCAACAGCTACCCAACCAAGTGATTCAACTTCGACACCGGTAACCCCAAGTGAAGAAGCACCGGTCACATCAGGCGATACCAATTCCACTACACAGCCAGCTGGAGAAACAGGTCACTCTGAAACAACTGCAGAACCTTCCAATACTCCATCTGCAGATGCTACAAATGATTCAGGGAGTGCAGCGACATCAGGTTCAGTAACAGATAATACCTCTTCAAACACAGGGACTGCAGATCAACCTGTAGCTTCAAACCCAAGTTCTGAAGAACCAACGGCCTCAGCACCAAAAGCAGAAGAACCATCAGCAGGCACAACGCCGAAAGCAGAGGAACCATCAGCAGGCACAACACCAAAAGCAGACGAGCCAGCGGCAGGAACAACACCAAAAGAAGATACTCCGTCTGAAGAAGTAGCACCTAAAGATGAAAAACTTGAGGAAGCAAAAAAAGATGGAAAAGATGCTATTGAAAAAATTGCAGCTTCAAAACTTAGTGAAATTGAAAAAGTTAAAGATGAAGCAGAAAAAGCTAAGTTAGAAGCTAAATTAAAAGAATTAAAAGAAGCAGGATTAGAAGCGATAAATAATGCTAAAGATCACGATGCAGCAGTAGATGCTACGGATGAATATCAAACTAAGATTGATGAGATAGATGTTCCAGGTGAAGAATTACCAGCACCAAATTATAATAAAGATAATTTAACAAATGGCCGTAATGAAGGAACTACTATTGACAATGGAAGTACGGTAATAGGTCATGGTTCAGGTGAAGCTCCAACACAGCCTGCTAGCGAAGAAAGATCCACTTCAACAGCATCTCCAACACAACCTTCTTCAACTTTAGAAGGGGCTTCAAGTTTTAGAAATGCCCCATCAGTTCAAGCAAGAGCAAGAAGGGTAGCACGTTCAACATCAGAACCAGATGGAACTGTAAATATTAGCTATAACTTCGCTGGAATGCCAGATATTCATGGCTTCCTATCTGATCCGGGAGAAAATAACACTGTCACAATTCCTGCTGGAACGAGTGAAGCACAGGCAAAAGAGCTAGTAAAAGAAAAAATTCAAGCCAAGATAAAAGATCTAGCTGCTAGAGGGTATCATGTGAAAAATGACATTATTTTTGAACAAGATACTACTGTGAAAAATTATAACTACGTCGTTACATTTACTAAGGAGGCTACAGGAACTTCAGGTTTCAGAATGGCTCCAGCAGTTCAACCACGCGCTAGCAGAAATCGTAGAAGTCTAGAACAGCCAGCTCCTCAAAAGGTCAAAGTCAATGTTTTTTATAATTTTGATCAAATGAAAGATATTGCAGGTTTCCTAGGAGATATCAATGGAACTCCTCTTGAAGTCGCGGAAGGTTCAACAAATGAACAGGTTAAAGCAGCTGTCAAGAACCAAGTTGATGCTAAGAAAGAAGAGTTGAGCAAACGCGGCTATACTTTCAAAGAGGACTATGTCTATCAAGCTAATGGGAAAGATTATAATTACGTTGTAACATTTTCAAAAGCAACCAAATAATTTTCATTCCACAGGGAGTGAAATGTGAGCAGAGAGAGCGATAGGCTCTCTTTGTTTTATCTAGTGGTCAGTTGCTTACAGACAAAAGGCCAGTAAGAGGCTATAATAGAAATAGAGTAGGTATTTATTCTAGGAAAAATAAAAAATAGAGAGCAGTTAAAGTATGAAAATTTTAATTGTAGAAGATGAAGAGATGATCCGTGAGGGTATCAGTGACTATTTGACGGATTATGGTTATGAAACCATTGAGGCATCGGACGGACAAGAAGCATTGGAGCAATTTTCTAGCTATGAGGTGGCCCTGGTTTTACTGGATATCCAGATGCCCAAACTCAATGGCCTAGAAGTCCTAGCTGAGATTCGTAAAACCAGTCAGGTTCCTGTCCTGATGTTGACTGCCTTTCAGGATGAAGAATACAAGATGAGTGCCTTTGCCTCTCTGGCAGATGGCTATCTGGAAAAACCTTTTTCTCTGTCCCTCTTAAAAGTGAGGGTGGACGCGATTTTCAAGCGCTATTATGATATGGGACGAGTCTTCTCCTATAAGGATGCCAAGGTGGACTTTGAAAGCTACAGTGCCAGCCTAGCAGGTCAAGAAGTGGCTATCAATGCCAAAGAGTTGGAAATTCTGGACTATCTGGTAAAAAATGAAGGACGGGCCTTGACCCGCTCTCAGATTATTGATGCCGTCTGGAAAGCGACAGATGAGGTTCCCTTTGACCGTGTCATTGATGTCTATATCAAGGAACTACGGAAAAAGTTAGACTTGGATTGTATCCTCACTGTGCGCAATGTTGGTTATAAATTGGAGCGAAAATGAAACGAACAGGTTTATTTGCAAAGATATTTATCTATACCTTCTCGATTTTTAGTGTTCTGGTTATTTGCCTTCATTTAGCTATTTATTTTCTTTTTCCCTCGACTTATCTGAGCCACCGTCAGGAAACCATTGGCCAGAAAGCGACAGCCATTGCCCAGTCCCTAGAAGGTAAGAATAGGCAGAGTATCGAGCAAGTGTTAGAGCTGTATTCCCAGACTAGTGAGATTAAGGGGGCGGTCAAGGGTGAGATGACCGAGGACAAGTTAGAAGTCAAGGACAGTCTTCCTCTGGATACGGATCGTCAGACCACCTCCCTCTTTATCGAGGAGCGCGAGGTGAAAACGCAAGACGGTGGTACCATGACTCTCCAGTTTCTAGTTTCCATGGATTTGCAAAAGGAAGCAGAGCAAATCAGTCTCCAGTTTCTTCCCTATACCCTGCTGGCATCCTTTCTGATTTCCCTTTTGGTAGCCTATATCTATGCTCGGACCATTGTTGCCCCGATTTTGGAAATCAAGCGAGTAACTCGTAGAATGATGGAACTGGATGCCCAAGTGCGATTGCGCGTGGATTCTAGGGATGAGATTGGTGATCTCAAGGAACAAATCAATAGCCTCTACCAGCATCTTTTGACTGTCATTGCGGACTTACATGACAAGAATGAAGCTATTCTCCAGCTGGAAAAGATGAAGGTCGAATTCCTACGAGGGGCTTCTCATGAATTGAAAACACCCTTGGCTAGTTTGAAAATCCTAATCGAAAACATGAAAGAAAATATCGGGCGTTATAAGGATAGAGATCACTATCTGGGAGTAGCCTTAGGAATTGTGGATGAGCTCAATCACCACGTTCTCCAGATACTTTCTCTCTCGTCTGTGCAGGAATTGCGAGATGATAGGGAAGAAATTGATTTGCTCCAGATGACGCAAAGTCTAGTCAAGGATTATGCCTTGCTAGCCAAGGAAAGAGAGCTTCAGATTGATAATAGCTTGTCCCATCAGCAGGCTTATCTAAATCCATCAGTTATGAAGTTGATTTTGTCTAACCTCATCAGTAATGCTATCAAGCACTCTGTTCCAGGTGGCTTAGTTCGCATTGGAGAAAGAGAAGGGGAACTTTTTATAGAAAATAGCTGCAGTCCAGAAGAACAAGAAAAACTAGCCCAATCTTTTTCTGATAATGCTAGTCGCAAGGCCAAAGGGTCTGGGATGGGGCTCTTTGTGGTTAAGAGTCTATTAGAACATGAAAAATTAGCTTATCGTTTTGAGATGAAGGAGAATCGTTTGACCTTCTTCATAGCTTTTCCAAAAGTTGCCCAAGACTAGGCAGAGAAAGGGTTTACATAGATGAAGCTAGAAGAAATTCAATCGAAACTACGGGAAAAACTAGATTTTTTTGTCAAAAAGTGATAAAATGAACAATGTAAATGGGATGACCCATAAAAATATACAGGAGGCCTGATAAAATGGCAATCGTTTCAGCAGAAAAATTTGTCCAAGCAGCTCGTGACAACGGTTATGCAGTTGGTGGATTTAACACAAACAACCTTGAGTGGACTCAAGCTATCTTGCGCGCAGCAGAAGCTAAAAAAGCTCCAGTTTTGATCCAAACTTCAATGGGTGCTGCTAAATACATGGGTGGTTACAAAGTTGCTCGCAACTTGATCGCTAACCTTGTTGAATCAATGGGTATCACTGTACCAGTAGCTATCCACCTTGACCACGGTCACTACGAAGATGCACTTGAGTGTATCCGAGTTGGTTATACTTCAGTTATGTTTGATGGTTCACACCTTCCAGTTGAAGAAAACCTTGAAAAAGCTCGTAAAGTTGTAGAATTTGCTCATGCAAATGGTGTATCAGTGGAAGCTGAAGTTGGTACTATCGGTGGTGAAGAAGACGGAATCATCGGTGATGGTGAGTTGGCTCCAATTGAAGACGCTAAAGCAATGGTTGAAACTGGTATCGACTTCTTGGCAGCTGGTATCGGTAACATCCACGGTCCTTACCCAGAAAACTGGAAAGGTCTTCACCTTGATCACTTGCAAAAATTGACTGAAGCTGTTCCAGGATTCCCAATCGTATTGCACGGTGGATCAGGTATTCCTGATGAGCAAATCCAAGCGGCTATCAAACTTGGTGTTGCGAAAGTTAACGTTAACACAGAATGCCAAATCGCATTCGCTAACGCAACTCGTAAATTTGCTCGTGACTACGAAGCAAACGAAGCAGAATACGACAAGAAAAAACTCTTCGACCCACGTAAATTCTTGGCTGACGGTGTAAAAGCTATCCAAGCATCAGTTGAAGAACGTATCGACGTATTCGGTTCAGAAGGTAAAGCTTAATCTAGCTGAACAATACACACAGAACCTGCCCATTGGGTGGGTTTTTTGGTGTTTTAAGGAGACTATCAAACCAGAATTTTTGATTCAAAAGTATTATTTTAAGAGTGAAATCTCTAATTTCATAATCTGTAGGCAAACGCTTGCATTATAGTTTTTATTGGACTATAATAGGTTGGTATAAAGCCTTCTGTAATAATGAGAAGGTGTAGAAAGTAAGGATTTAGAATATTTGTAGTTAATAATAAAATATTGTATTCCTTACCGTAGGGAGATAGATATGGCAATGATAGAAGTGGAACATCTTCAGAAAAATTTTGTGAAGACGGTTAAGGAACCGGGTTTGAAGGGGGCTTTGCGCTCTTTTATTCGTCCTGAAAAGCAGACCTTTGAAGCGGTTAAGGATTTAACCTTTGAGGTTCCTAAGGGACAGATTTTAGGTTTTATTGGTGCCAATGGTGCTGGAAAGTCGACAACCATCAAAATGTTGACAGGGATTTTGAAACCGACATCTGGTTTTTGTCGGATTAACGGCAAGATTCCGCAGGACAATCGCCAAGATTATGTCAAGGATATTGGGGTTGTTTTTGGACAACGTACTCAGCTATGGTGGGATTTGGCTCTGCAAGAGACCTACACGGTTTTGAAAGAAATTTACGATGTGCCAGATTTGCTCTTTCATAAGCGCATGGATTTTTTAAATGAAGTCTTGGATTTGAAGGACTTTATCAAAGATCCCGTGCGGACTCTTTCACTTGGTCAACGGATGCGGGCGGATATTGCGGCTTCCTTGCTCCACAATCCTAAGGTTCTCTTTTTAGATGAGCCAACCATAGGTCTGGATGTGTCGGTCAAGGATAACATTCGTCGGGCCATTACTCAGATTAATCAGGAGGAAGAAACAACAATCCTCTTGACTACTCATGATTTAAGTGATATTGAACAACTCTGTGATCGGATTTTTATGATTGACAAGGGGCAGGAGATTTTTGATGGAACGGTGAACCAACTCAAGGAAACTTTTGGCAAGATGAAGACTCTTTCCTTTGATTTAGTGCCAGATCAAAGTCATCTCATTTCTCACTATGAAGGCTTGCCTGATATGACCGTTGATAGACAAGGAAATAGTCTCAATATTGAATTTGATAGTTCACGCTACCAGTCGGCGGACATTATCAAGCAAACCTTGTCTGATTTTGAAATCCGCGATTTGAAGATGGTAGATACGGATATTGAAGATATTATCCGTCGCTTCTACCGAAAGGAGCTCTAAGATGGTCAAATTGTGGAGGCGTTATAAACCCTTTATCAATGCAGGTATTCAGGAATTAATTACCTACCGAGTCAACTTTATTCTTTATCGGATTGGGGATGTCATGGGAGCTTTTGTAGCCTTTTATCTCTGGAAGGCAGTCTTTGATTCCTCCCAGGAGTCTTTGATTCAGGGCTTTAGTATGGCAGATATCACGCTCTACATCATTATGAGTTTTGTGACCAATCTGTTGACCAGGTCTGATAGCTCCTTTATGATTGGGGAGGAGGTCAAGGATGGTTCCATTATCATGCGTTTGTTGCGACCAGTGCATTTTGCGGCCTCTTATCTCTTTACCGAGCTTGGCTCCAAGTGGTTGATTTTTATCTCTGTTGGCCTTCCATTTTTAAGTGTCATTGTCTTGATGAAAATCTTATCTGGGCAAGGCGTTGTTGAAGTGCTGGGATTAACTGTCCTTTATCTTTTTAGCTTAACCCTAGCTTACCTGATTAACTTTTTCTTTAATATCTGTTTTGGTTTTTCAGCCTTTGTCTTTAAAAATCTTTGGGGTTCCAATCTACTCAAGACTTCCATAGTGGCTTTTATGTCTGGAAGTTTGATTCCCTTGGCTTTCTTTCCAAAGCTTGTTGCAGATATTCTGTCCTTCCTGCCTTTCATCCTTGATTTACACTCCAGTCATGATTATTGTTGGGAAATACGATGCCAGTCAGATTCTTCAGGCGCTCGCTTTGCAGTTCTTCTGGCTCTTAGTGATGGTGGGCTTGTCTCAGTTGATTTGGAAACGAGTCCAGTCATTTATCACCATTCAAGGAGGTTAGTATGAAAAAATATCAACGCATGCATCTGATTTTTATCAGACAGTACATCAAACAAATTATGGAATACAAGGTGGATTTTGTAGTTGGTGTCCTGGGAGTTTTTCTGACCCAAGGTTTGAATCTCTTGTTTCTCAATGTCATCTTTCAACACATCCCATCACTAGAAGGTTGGAGCTTTCAAGAAATCGCCTTTATATATGGTTTTTCCTTGATTCCCAAGGGATTGGACCATCTCTTTTTTGATAATCTCTGGGCGCTAGGGCAACGCTTGGTGAGAAAAGGTGAGTTTGATAAGTATCTGACTCGTCCTATTAATCCTCTCTTTCACATCCTAGTTGAGACCTTTCAGATTGATGCCTTGGGCGAACTCTTGGTCGGTGGTATCCTACTGGGAACAACCGTGACCAGCATTGCTTGGACTCTTCCAAAATTCTTGCTTTTCCTAGTCTGTATTCCTTTTGCGACCTTGATTTATACTTCCTTGAAAATCGCGACAGCCAGCATCGCTTTTTGGACCAAGCAATCAGGAGCTATGATTTACATTTTTTATATGTTTAATGATTTTGCCAAGTACCCGATTTCCATTTACAATTCGCTTCTTCGTTGGTTGATCAGCTTTATCGTGCCTTTTGCCTTTACGGCCTACTATCCTGCTAGTTATTTCTTGCAGGACAAGGATGTGATCTTTAACATCGGAGGTTTGATTTCGATTTCCCTTGTCTTTTTTGCTATTTCCTTGAAACTCTGGGACAGGGGCTTGGATTCCTACGAAAGTGCAGGTTCCTAAGAGAAAGAAACCTAAAGCTTGTCTCAGGACAGGCTTTTTCTAATAGAGATGAAAATTCCTTGACATCTATTCTCAGAGTGCTATACTGTAAGTGTAATCGCCGATTTAGCTCAGTTGGTAGAGCAAGGCACTCGTAAAGCCTAGGTCACAGGTTCAATCCCTGCAATCGGCAAAGTGAAGAAGCTCATTAGGGCTTCTTTTCTTTTATCTTAACGATTCAACCACATAGACTTAGATATAGACCAGATAGGCAAAAGGACTTGTTCTTGAAAATGACCTCTGTTATAATGATTTTTGTAAGGAACAGGAGGCGTCACTATCAGATAACTCAAGTTCCTAAAAACGAAATTGGAGATAAAGAAATGAAAAAATTATTGGGAATTATATTTTTAGTAGCAGCAGCGACAGTATTGTATTTTGGTTCTGTTGGCTGGCCAAGTTTGGATGTCAACCTATGGTCACTGATTCCGGTAGGCTTGTTCCTCTTTTTCACTCTAGAGAATCTTTTGAAAAAGGATTACAAGGCTAGTCTCATGTGTTTAATTATTGCTTTTATCATTGCAAATGCAATTTTGGACCTGTTGCCAATTTCAAGTGGCTTGGTGATTGGAGCAGGTGTGCTGGCTTGTGTAGGTATTGGATTTATCTTTCCTGATAAAGAAGGAAAATAAGATTGAAAAAAATAGATAAAGAAAAACACTTCAATCACTGTATTTCAGCTTTGATTGAGGTGTTTTCGATTTATTTTTTTATTTATGAGCCATCAATTCAACAATCATCTCGATATACATGACAAGGGTCACTAAGAATCCTGCACGCCAGAAGAATTTGATGAATTTAGGATAGTAAAAGCTACGTTTTTTCAAAAGGAAGAAAAAGACGAGAATAATGGCTAGGACTGAGAGGGCTAGACCCAGTCTAGGGAGGAAATTATGGGTAAAGGTTTTAGCTGTAATCAAGTAATACTCAAATATTAAAACTGGAAAAGCTAAATCCGCAAAGTTTCGTCCTAGTTTTTTTAATCTAAAAAGTTTGGTTATGATAATGCAGACGACTAAGGTCAGTATCAATAATAAAATAGATGCTAATTTCATTAAAATCATATCCATATTGTATCATAAAAAATGCCTAAAGGAAACGAGAAACAGAGGAATTTATAGGAAAGTCAGGCTTTTGAGATTGTGGGTGTTTTTTGTTATAATGAAAGTTATGAAATCTTATAATACCTTGAATAATTATTATCGAAAACTCTTTGGAGAAAAGACCTTTAAAGTCCCTATTGATGCAGGATTTGACTGTCCCAATCGTGATGGAACGGTGGCTCATGGGGGTTGTACTTTTTGTACGGTTTCAGGGTCTGGAGATGCTATCGTAGCACCAGATGCGCCTATCCGTGAGCAATTTTATAAGGAAATTGACTTTATGCACCGTAAGTGGCCAGATGTTCAGAAGTATTTGGTTTATTTTCAAAATTTTACCAATACCCATGAAAAGGTGGAAGTCATCCGAGAACGTTATGAGCAGGCTATCAACGAGCCAGGTGTAGTAGGAATCAATATCGGAACGCGGCCAGACTGTTTACCAGACGAAACTATTGAATATTTGGCTGAGTTATCGGAGCGCATGCATGTGACGGTAGAATTGGGCTTGCAGACCACTTATGAAACAACCTCTGACCTGATTAACCGTGCCCACTCTTATGAGTTGTACGTGGAGACGGTCAAGCGTTTGAGAAAGTATCCCAGGATTGAGATTGTTTCCCATCTGATCAATGGACTTCCTGGTGAAAACCATGAGATGATGGTCGAAAATGTTCGCCGCTGTGTCACGGATAACGATATTCAAGGAATTAAACTGCATTTGCTTCACCTGATGACCAATACGCGTATGCAACGAGATTACCACGAGGGACGTTTGCAGTTGATGAGCCAGGACGAATATGTTAAGGTCATCTGTGATCAACTGGAAATCATTCCCAAGCATATCGTCATCCATCGAATCACAGGAGATGCACCTAGAGATATGCTGATTGGGCCTATGTGGAGCCTCAATAAATGGGAAGTCCTTAATAGTATCGAGACGGAGATGCGACGTCGTGGAAGCGTTCAAGGATGCAAGGCTGTAAAACAGGAGTTTGAAAATGAAAAGACCACTTGAGATGGCACATGATTTTTTGTCTGAGGTAGTGACAAAAGAGGATATCGTAGTGGATGCGACTATGGGAAATGGCCATGACACGCTTTTTTTAGCCAAACTAGCTAAGAAAGTCTATGCCTTTGATATTCAGAAGCAAGCTTTGGAAAAGACCCAAGAACGTTTGGACCAGGCTGGCCTGACAAATGTCCAGTTAATCTTGCAAGGCCATGAGACACTGGACCAGTTTGTGACAGAAGCCAAGGCAGGGATTTTTAATCTGGGCTATTTGCCGTCAGCTGATAAGTCTGTCATTACCCGACCTCAGACAACGATTGAAGCATTAGAAAAGCTGTGTGGTTTACTTGTCAAAGGTGGACGAATTGCCATTATGATCTACTATGGTCATGATGGAGGCGACCTCGAGAGGGATGCTGTCTTGGATTTTGTGAGCCAGTTGAACCAACAAGAGTACACAGCTGCCATTTACCGAACTTTAAACCAAGTCAACAACCCACCATTTTTAGTAATGATTGAAAAATTAGAGAGATATAGACATGGATAAACAATACTTACGTGAAAAGCTGGATGCCATGCGCCAGAATTTTGTCGAATCAACCCAGCACGAACGAGCAGTGGGAGTGCTAGACCAAGCGCATATGAGCAAAAAAATGCTTAAAATCAAGAAAAAATTAGTTGCTCTTGAAATGGAACGGTGCCAGAGAAAAATTGAGCACAAAGATTGTTCCAAGATTGACCAAAAAATCAAAGAGCAGAAGGAGATATTTGAATCCTGTTGTAAAAAAGATTAAGGAGGAAGTGCGTGGAATTACTAATTTACCTCATCCTATTTTTACTGGTTTTGATTGTCTCAAGTACAACCAATAAGCTCCTGCCCTTTTTGCCTCTCCCTTTGGTGCAGATTCTTTTGGGAATTGTGATTGGTCTCTTTTTACCTAATACCGACTTTCACCTCAATACGGAGTTGTTTTTGGCCCTGGTTATCGGGCCCTTGCTTTTCCGAGAGTCGGAAGAAGCGGATATTACAGCTATTTTAAAACACTGGCGAATCATTATCTATCTCATATTTCCAGTGATTTTTATCTCGACCCTGAGTTTGGGTGGCTTGGCCCATCTTCTTTGGCTTAGCCTTCCCTTGGCAGCTTGCTTGGCTGTTGGGGCAGCCCTTGGGCCTACGGACTTGGTGGCTTTTGCTTCTCTTTCGGAGCGCTTTAGCTTTCCTAAGCGCGTGTCCAATATCCTTAAGGGTGAAGGACTCTTGAATGATGCTTCTGGTTTGGTGGCCTTTCAGGTAGCCTTGACAGCTTGGACAACAGGAGCCTTTTCCCTTGGGCAAGCTAGTAGTTCGCTCATCTTTTCAATCCTAGGCGGTTTTTTGATTGGATTTTTAACAGCCATGACCAACCGTTTCCTCCATAGCTTCTTGCTAAGTGTGAGAGCAACGGATATTGCCAGCGAGCTTTTATTAGAATTGAGTTTGCCTCTGGTGACTTTCTTTCTGGCAGAAGAAGTCCATGTTTCAGGGATTATTGCCGTTGTGGTTGCTGGGATTTTAAAGGCAAGCCGTTTTAAGAAAATTACGCTCCTCGAAGCCCAAGTGGATACGGTGACCGAGACGGTCTGGCATACAGTGAACTTTATGCTCAACGGTTCTGTCTTTGTGATTTTAGGGATGGAGCTGGAAATGATAGCAGAACCTATCTTGACCAATCCAATCTATAATCCCTTACTTTTATTGCTATCTCTTGTCGCCCTCACCTTTGTCCTCTTTGCCATTCGTTTTATCATGATCTATGGCTATTATGCCTATAGGACTAGACGTCTCAAGAAAAAGCTAAATAAGTATATGAAGGACATGCTTCTTTTGACCTTCTCAGGTGTTAAGGGAACGGTGTCGATTGCTACGATCCTTCTGATACCAAGTAATCTAGAGCAGGAGTATCCTCTCTTACTTTTCCTTGTTGCAGGTGTGACGCTTGTAAGCTTTTTAACAGGTCTCGTGGTCTTGCCTCATTTTTCTGATGAACAGGAAGAAAGCAAGGATTATCTTATGTATATCGCCATTTTGAATGAGGTTACTTCGGAGTTAGAAAAAGAACTTGAAACTCATAAGAATAAACTCCCTCTCTATGCGGCTATTGACAATTATCATGGACGTATTGAGAATCTTATCCTGAGCCAAGAAAATAAGGGAGAGCAAGAGGACTGGGAGGCCTTGAAACTTCTTATCCTCAGTATTGAGAGTGATGGTCTGGAACAGGCTTACGAAGAAGATAAGATGAGTGAGCGTGCCTATCGAGTCTATCAACGTTATCTGAAAAACATGGAACAAAGCATCAATCGCAAGTTTGCTTCACGATTGACCTATTATTTCCTTGTTTCCTTGCGGATTTTACGTTTTCTCCTTCACGAAGTCTTTACCTTAGGCAAGACCTTCCGCAGTTGGAAAAATGAAGAATCTAAGAAACTCAGAGCCCTTGACTATGACCAAATTGCAGAGCTCTATCTAGAAAATACAGAGATGATTATCGAAAGTTTGGAGAACCTAAAAGGAGTTTATAAGAGTTCTTTAATCAGCTTCATGCAGGATTCTCGTCTCCGTGAAACAGCTATCATCACCAGTGGTGCCTTTGTCGAACGGGTTATCAATCGTGTCAAACCCAACAATATCGATGAAATGCTGAGAGGCTATTATTTGGAGCGCAAGTTGATTTTCGAATACGAAGAAAACGATTGATTACAACCAAGTATGCCAAGAAGTTACGACAAAATGTGAATAACTTAGAGAACTATTCCTTGAAGGAAGCTGCCAATACCCTGCCTTATGATATGGTGGAATTGGTAAGAAGAAATTAATCAAGATTATAAGTGAAGGAGTGTGTCATGAAAAAGTCGTGGAAAGAGCTGATAGACAGGCCTTTATTAAAAGCTTTTTTGCATTATTATCAAGCATCAGATAGTGAGTTGACCAGTGTCGCAGTAGCCTACTATTGGTTGATTTCGATTTTTCCCCTGCTTTTGGTGGTGGTCAATATCCTCCCCTATTTTCAGATTCCAGTTTCTAATTTTTTAAAGGTTGTCAATGAATTCTTGCCGGAAACTATGTATGATGTGGTCGCAAAGATTATTACAGAAGTGCTGACCCAACCGTCAACGGGCTTATTGAGTTTTGCGGTTTTGTCAGCCCTCTGGACCTTTTCAAAATCCATGAATTTCCTACAGAAAGCCTTTAACAAAGCTTACGGAGTTACTAAAAATCGTGGAATGATTTCCCAGCAACTCATGAGTTTGTTTGTCAGTTTTGGCTTGCAGATTCTCTTTGCTTTATCCCTATTTTTGGGTGTCTTTGGTCGCATGCTCCTCAACCTTATCAAAAGCTACTGGAAATCAGATAGTCCTCTCTTTGATTATCTGCAAGATTTAACAGGCCCCTTGGTCTATGCCTTGATTTTCGCTATCTTGGTTATGCTTTATTATTTCCTCCCCAATGTTAAGGTACGACGGATTCGCTATGTGTTGCCAGGTAGTATCTTTGTCTTGTTGACCCTGGTCTTACTGCTCAATATCTTTTCAGTCTATATCAATAATTATGTCAATCACCTAGTGGACGTCCGTTTTTTCAGTTCCGTCGTCGTGGTGGTTATGATGTTTTGGTTTATTCTCATTGCTAAGATTTTAATTGTCGGCGCGGTGATCAATGCCAGTGTGCAGAGTTTGAAAGATCTGAATTTTAGAAAAGACTAACGAATTCTTAATTCATTACAAAACGCATAATATGGAAAATGAGTCAACGTAGCTGAAAGCTGAATAATGCTTTTGTAAAATGCCCCAAAAGGCGGCAAAAGTAAGCACTAAAGACAAAAGTTGAAATGATCAATCCTGATTATATCAACGAATTAGACCCAAAAATCGTTGATATGCTAGTAGAATTTCACAAGTCACAATGCACTTTGGAAACTCCCGAGGCGCAAGCAGAAATCGCCCAAAAACGTGAAGAAATCGAGCAAAGGAGAGCTGAGCTGAGGATAAAAAAGAGTTTTGAACCGCTGAACAAATAGAGTTTCGCAAGTACATGCTTACAAATTACTTGAGATTGATCACTGAATATGTCCCTGCCTTTATATCTGCAGGGTTTATATTTTAGAAATTCACGTAGCTTGTTTCCCTGGTTTTACATACCCGTATAATCTGAGCTCTATAGTATTCAGTAGATAAACTCATTTTCTTGAGAAAGATGGATAAGTACTTTTGGCGTAGTATGATATGGCTTTGTGAATCCATAAGACTGATAAGATTGTATACCAAAACATGCTCCACTAATTATGCCACCCATGGCCCCCAATATAGAAACCTATGGTGTCAAACATCGCATGATTCAGAATCAACCGCGAAGTGAGTTGAATGTGTTAAGCTTGTTTAGGCTCCTCATGTATTGTGTTGACGTAATTCCAAACATTAGGATCGTATGATCTAAAAGATATATTTAGGTCGATTTCATTCTTTTGATAAGCCATATAAAATGACCCATTGATATAGACGCCATCAGCACGTCGTTCAATAGTGTCTACACTTCCATTTAGATTGAGCACCTCAAGAACTTCATCACTTAAAATATTTACTTGAGTATCTCCGAACCGCACTGATGAGCCATTCTCAAACTGAGCCTCACCAGATACAACTTTAGAGTTTGTCGATAAGCTATCATCAGCAAAAACAACAAGCGACGGGGAAATGCTAGACATACAGAAAACAGACATAACTAGCAAACACATGCATTTAGACATCTTAGACATAACGGAAACTCCTTTGTATTTTTGATTTTTTTCAACTTTTGTTATACAATAAAACCAAATAAAAAGAAAGCGGTAACAATATGCTTAATGTGAAAATTTTTTATATATTTTTATTTTTGATCGTTGTCGAAACTACAGGCTTGTTGTTGTTGAAAAACGGTCTTGAAAGAGGTTATTTAGATACAGGAGCTATCATCCTTGCAGTTTTTTCATTTGCTTTCTACAACCTATGTTCATTCGGTTGGGTCTACTTTACAATAAAAAACCATAAAAAATAAATAGACGTATTTTCAAAAAAAGATTGCATATTTATATCAGTAAAACGACGATTTAAATCGTCGTTTTTTTTGTATAACTCCCCCTGAAATTTATTTTAATTATGCAAATTTCACGTATTTTTGGTGCTGAGACAACGATTCTGAGAGCTTTTCAGACTTTTTTTGCGACCTGTCCTATCATTAGAAAAGCCTAGAGCGCCAAAGGATTTTACCTGATAATATGCGTTTTTTGATTATGAAAATTAATAGATAAACATGGCATCGCCAAAACTAAAGAAGCGGTAGTGTTCTTGAATGGCATGGTGGTAGGCATCTAAGACTAATTCGCGACCTGCAAAGGCAGAAACCAGCATGACCAGAGTTGATTTTGGCAGGTGGAAGTTGGTTGAGAAGGCATCCACGACCTTCCATTCATACCCAGGTTTGATAAAGATATTGGTCCAGCCAGAATCTGCTTGGATTTGCCCATCAAACTTGGAACCAATAGTCTCCAAGGTGCGGATAGAAGTGGTTCCGACAGCGATGACACGACCACCATTTTCCTTAACAGAGCGAAGGGTGGCAGCAGCCTCCTCAGAAAGTTGGTAAAATTCTGAGTGCATTTCGTGTTCATCCAGATTGTCCACAGAAACAGGTCTAAAAGTTCCGAGCCCGACATGAAGAGTCAGATAGACCAGATGAACTCCTTTAGCTTGGATTTCTGCTAGCAGTTCTTTGGTGAAGTGAAGTCCAGCAGTTGGTGCAGCAGCAGAGCCACTTTCTTTGGCGTAGACCGTTTGATAGCGTTCACGGTCATCCAGTTTTTCGTGGATATAAGGTGGCAGAGGCATTTCTCCCAGACTTTCCAAGACTTCTAGGAAAATTCCTTGGTATTCAAAGCGGACAATACGGCCCCCGTGGGTCAATTCTTCTGTCACGACAGCGCTGAGGCGACCATCACCAAAGCTGACACGAGTGCCAACCTTGAGGCGTTTGGCAGGTTTAGCCAGAACTTCCCACTCATCTCCACTAGTGTTTTTGAGCAGGAGAAGCTCTACATGGCCTCCAGTTTCTTCCTTTTGACCATAGAGGCGGGCAGGGAGAACGCGCGGGTGTCGTTCATGACAAGGGCATCACCAGGTTCCAGCATATCAATAATAGAGTGGAAGTGTTTATCCTGCATTTCTCCCGTCTCACGGTTGACAATGAGGAGTTTAGAGGCATCCCGTTTTTCAAGGGGTGTTTGGGCAATCAATTCCTCAGGTAAGTGGAAATCAAAATCAGCTGTATTCATATATCTGTTCATTCTTTCTAAGTTCTAATCCTATCCATTATAACATGTTTCAAGTTTGGACGCTCTTTTTTTGGAAATTAAATCGTTTTCACTTGACAAAAATTGGTCTATACCATATAATGAATATAGATTAAAACGGAGGATGAAAAGATGAAAGTTATTAAAGTTGAAAACCAAATCGAAGGTGGAAAAGTTGCTTTTGAGATTTTGAAGGAAAAACTGGCCAATGGCGCTCAAACCCTAGGACTTGCGACAGGAAGTAGCCCACTTGAATTTTACAGGGAAATTGTTGAGAGTGACCTTGATTTTTCAAATCTAACAAGTGTCAACCTTGATGAGTATGTAGGACTTGATGGGGACAATCCACAGTCTTATCGTTACTTCATGCAAGAAAACTTGTTTAACCAAAAACCATTTAAAGAAAGTTTCTTGCCTCGTGGGGTTAAGGATGATGCTGAAGCTGAAGTTGAACGCTACAACCAAATTTTGGCTGACCATCCAGTTGACCTCCAAATCTTGGGAATCGGTCGCAATGGACACATCGGATTTAATGAACCTGGTACTCCATTTGACAGTCAAACGCATCTAGTAGAACTTGACCAGTCTACTATTGAAGCCAATGCGCGCTTCTTTGACAAGATTGAAGACGTCCCAACCCAAGCCATTTCAATGGGGATTAAAAATATCTTGGATGCCAAGTCAATTCTTCTATTTGCTTACGGTGAGTCGAAAGCAGAAGCCATTGCTGGAACAGTTTCTGGCCCAGTGACTGAAAGTCTACCAGCAAGTAGCCTGCAAAACCACCCTGATGTGACCATTATCGCAGATGCTGAAGCACTTAGCTTACTTGAAAAATAAAAAAGTGAAACCATTCAGTATTTTCTATTGAGCGCTTTCAAGACTTGTATAAATGGCAGAAAAAATCAAAATTAAACCGCATTTTTTCTTGACAATTATTCCTTTTACGTGTAGAATAGAATAGATCTTGAACTTGAAGGGAGTGAAAAAAATGTCTAAAACAGTAGTACGTAAGAATGAATCTCTTGACGACGCACTTCGTCGTTTCAAACGTGCGGTTACTAAAGCTGGTACTCTTCAAGAAACACGCAAACGTGAATTCTATGAAAAACCTTCTGTAAAACGTAAACGTAAATCAGAAGCAGCTCGTAAACGTAAAAAATTCTAATTGAAATGAAAGGCTAGAGAAATCTAGTCCTTTTTCTTTTAATACTCTTCGAAAATCTCTTCAAACCACGTCAACGTCGCCTTGCCGTATATATGTGACTGACTTCGTCAGTCTTATCTACAACCTCAAAACAGTGTTTTGAGCAGCCTGTGGCTAGTTTCCTAGTTTGCTCTTTGATTTTCATTGAGTATAAATAAATACTCCAAAGCCTGCAAAAATCTGAAATATCCTCCTACAATTTGATATAATAGTAAAAAGAACTTGATTGAAGGAGGAAATGATGTCGGTTTTAGTAAAAGAAGTGATTGAAAAGCTTAGACTAGACATTGTCTATAGCGAACCAGAATTGCTTGAAAGGAAATCAATACAGCGGACATTACGCGACCTGGTCTTGAAATGACAGGTTATTTTGACTACTACACGCCAGAGCGGATCCAGCTCTTGGGGATGAAGGAGTGGTCTTATCTGATTAGCATGCCTTCTAACAGCCGTTATGAAGTTTTGAAAAAAATGTTTCTACCTGAGACACCTGCGGTCATTGTTGCCCGTGGTTTGGTGGTGCCAGAGGAGATGCTAAAGGCAGCCAGAGAATGTAAGATTGCCATTTTAACTAGCCGTACAGCTACCAGTCGTTTGTCTGGAGAATTATCTAGTTATCTGGATTCTCGTTTGGCGGAACGCACCAGTGTTCACGGTGTCTTGATGGATATCTATGGGATGGGTGTCTTGATTCAAGGCGATAGTGGTATCGGTAAGAGTGAGACAGGCTTGGAGCTGGTCAAACGTGGGCACCGCTTGGTAGCAGATGATCGGGTAGATATTTATTCTAAGGATGAATTAACTCTTTGGGGAGAACCTGCTGAAATCTTGAAACACTTGATTGAAATTCGTGGGGTTGGGATTATCGATGTCATGAGCCTCTACGGTGCGAGTGCTGTAAAAGATTCTTCACAAGTTCAGCTGGCTGTCTACTTGGAAAATTACGATACACATAAGACTTTTGATCGTCTTGGAAACAATGCGGAGGAAATAGAAATTTCTGGCGTAGCCATTCCTCGTATCCGCATCCCAGTGAAAACAGGTCGTAATATCTCTGTAGTAATAGAGGCAGCTGCCATGAACTATCGTGCCAAGGAAATGGGCTTTGATGCGACGCGTTTATTCGAAGAACGCTTGACAAATCTTATTGCTCAGAACGAGGTGCACGATGCTTGATCCAATTGCTATTCATCTTGGCCCTCTAGCCATTCGTTGGTATGCCTTGTGTATTGTGACAGGTTTGATTCTTGCGGTTTATTTGACCATGAAAGAAGCGCCTAGAAAGAAGATCATACCAGACGATATTTTAGATTTTATCTTAGTAGCCTTTCCTCTGGCTATTTTAGGAGCTCGTCTCTATTATGTCATTTTCCGTTTTGATTATTATAGTCAGAATTTGGGAGAAATTTTTGCCATTTGGAATGGTGGTTTGGCCATTTATGGTGGTTTGATAACTGGGACTCTTGTACTTTATATCTTTGCTGATCGTAAACTCATCAATACTTGGGATTTTCTAGATATTGCAGCGCCTAGCGTCATGATTGCCCAAAGTCTGGGGCGCTGGGGCAATTTCTTTAACCAAGAAGCCTATGGTGCAGCAGTGGATAATCTGGATTATTTACCTGCCTTTATCCGAGACCAGATGTATATTGAGGGGAGCTACCGTCAGCCAACCTTCCTTTATGAGTCTCTATGGAATTTACTTGGATTTGCCTTGATTTTGATATTCAGACGAAAATGGAAGAGCCTCAGAAGAGGTCATATCACTGCTTTCTACTTGATTTGGTATGGTTTCGGTCGTATGGTCGTCGAAGGCATGCGGACAGATAGCCTCATGTTCTTTGGTCTTCGAGTATCTCAATGGCTATCAGTTGTCCTTATCGGTCTTGGTATTTTTATCATTCTATATCAAAATCGAAAGAAGGCCCCTTACTATATTACAGAGGAGGAAAACTAAATGTTAGAAGTTGCATATATTCTTGTCGCCCTAGCTTTGATTGTATTTTTAGTGCATCTAATCATTACTGTACAAAAGCTTGGACGTGTTATCGATGAAACAGAGAAGACGATTAAAACCTTGACTTCAGATGTGGATGTGACCTTGCATCACACCAATGAATTGCTGGCTAAGGTCAATGTCTTGGCAGATGATATCAATGTCAAGATGGCAACAATTGATCCACTCTTTAGTGCTGTTGCAGATTTATCTCTATCTGTTTCAGACCTCAATGACCATGCGCGTGTCTTGAGCAAGAAAGCTTCATCAGCTGGTTCAAAAACCATTAAGACTGGTGCAAGTTTGTCAGCTCTTCGTCTTGCAAGTAAATTTTTCAAAAAATAAAAAAGGAGAATTCTTATGGGTAAACTATCCTCAATCCTTTTAGGAACCGTTTCAGGTGCAGCTCTTGCCTTGTTTTTAACAAGCGACAAGGGCAAACAAGTTTGCAGTCAGGCTCAAGATTTTCTAGATGATTTGAGAGAAGATCCTGAGTATGCCAAGGAGCAGGTCTGTGAAAAACTGACAGAAGTCAAGGAGCAGGCTACAGATTTTGTTCTGAAAACCAAAGAACAGGTTGAGGCAGGTGAAATCACTGTGGACAGTGTACTTGCTCAAGCCAAATCATGTGCTCGCCAAGCGACAGAAGCATCAAAAGATCGATTCAATAATCTCAAGGAACAATGGCAAGAAAAGGCCGAAACTCTTGATGAATCAGAAGAGATTGTGATTGATATCGAAGAAGAAAAAATCTAAATTTGACGAGAATGAGCGAAAACTCAATTCTAGGAGAAAATGAAGCACATTTTCCCACAATCAAACGCATGGTATCAAGGACTGTAATTGCCTGATATTATGCGTTTTTTATGATTTTTAAAACTTTTTGATAAACCTTTTTTAAAACACATGAGTGTTATGATTTTTTATGGTATAATGGCAGTGTTAGAAGTGAAATATTTACATTTTTTTATATTTTACTGATACTTTAGTAATATTAAGCAATCCATTTTCTATGATTAGAAATCAATGTGGTAGCTTATGATCAGGTAGAGGAAAAGCTCTAAAATTTTAGTCAAGAAACGATTTAGTATTCTGTCAAGGGAAAATATTAGAACCCTCTATTTTGTAAAAAATAGTTAGAAAGAAAGTTAGTAAAATGAAAGACATTTTTAATAAACGTCAACGCTTTTCGATTCGAAAGTTTTCGGTTGGAGTGGCTTCTGTATTAATAGGAATTGCCTTGTTTACACCATCCCAGGGAGTACTTGCTTCTACGGCAAATAATTTGGCAACAGAGATAGGGGCTAATTCTGAAAGGGAGAATGCGACCTCTACTGTGGAGAAAAAACAAGAGGCTCAAAATTCACCAGAGAATCAAGGTGCTATCTCCAGTCCATCTCCAAAAAATACTCCAATAGGATCTACAAGAACTACAGAACTCGAGACATCTGGGGATAAAGAAAATAATAGCTTGACCACAAGGGCTTCCGTGGCGGGTGAAGACAGATCAAGTGCTCCAGCGGTGAGAGCGGCATCGAATCCTTCCGAGATAAAAAAATATGAATTGACTGAGGAAGATGCTAAAAAAATCAAAGCAGGAGTAATCGGTTCAGAAGGCAATAAGCTTGACAGTTTGTTATTAAACGGCCCTGAGTTAAGTCCAGAAGCTTATACAGATAATGACTACTTGAAGGATAAAGAAGAACTTTATATTTATGAAAAAGGCGGGAAAAAGTATGTAGGCTATAATAGTCATCCCTTATTAGAAGATACTGATGGTGATGGTATTATTGATAGTAAAGAAAAGCCAGATGAAAAATTAAAATGGAATGTCAGTGAGCGCGATATGATTATGTTCATGGAATTGTCCTACCGTGATGATAATTATATTGATAGAGTGCTGGATCATAAGAAACCCTTAACAGAGTCAGAGTTATATAAAAATAATGGTGACAGTAGACCACGTTATGAGTATATGATGATGAATAAGGAATTGGGACCTTATTGGGAAAGGAAGAAAAGTTATCATACCTCCAGTGGACTAGATGCTGTCTTGTATGAAACAAAGAGTGATTTCTCATATTTACCAAATGGAACTGCTCAAGTGTTAGCCTTTCGTGGAACAAGTGATGCCAAAGATATAGGAACTGATATAACACTTGGATTAGGAAGCAATCCTCAGCAAGGGATCGATGCAGAAAATATCATGCGTGAACTGGCTAAAGATAAGAGTATTACCAATCTATATTTGACAGGACACTCTTTAGGAGGATATTTAGTACAACGGGCAATGGTTGAAGCCTATCAGTTGGCATATTCTGACAGCAGAGTCATGTCTTCTAAAGACCAGCAGGCTTATAGAAACTTTTATAACAATGTATTAAAAAAAGGAACAACATTCAATGCTCCAAAAGTGAGGACAAATTATTTCTCATCATCTGAATTTTGGCAAAAAGGTCTAGATAGTAAAAAAATAGCTAAGTCTGGGAAAATGACACATTATATTGTTGATAATGATTCGACGATAAGTAAAGCCGTCAGCAATGATAGTGATGTTGTTATAAATGTTGGACGAACCAGTGGAGGTCATAGTTCACGTTCTTATTTTGAAGCCGATATGATTAATAGACGGTCAGAGTTTATATCTGGGAAACGAATTTCTTTAGATAGGACAGGTTATCAAGATAAAAAAATTGCAACAGCTAAATCTGTAGAAAAAGTTGGAGAAACTGTTGTATATAGTAAACGTGGAGATGACATCATTAAGTCAACAACTGTTAGTATCAAAGATCCTGATACAGGGCAGATTACTAAAAATACACTTAATGAAGTGTTCAAGAAAGATGGTGCCAAATCAACAGTTGTGGTTACGTCACTTGAGCCAATTGTTCGTTATGAGAAAGACGCTACAAGACCCAAAGGTGAAGCTAATGTAACAACAGCTGGTACTTCAGGCGCTAGAACAGTAACTACAACCTATACTGTGAATCCGACAGATGGTAGCCTCGTTCCGCATGAAGAACCAGCAGTGGTAGTCTCATCAAAACCGACAGTGGTCAAAGTGCCAGCTAAAGATGAGGTTGCATATCTCAAAGAAGGCGATGATGTGGTTAAGAAGACAACCACTTACGCGGTCAATGCAAGTACAGGTAACCTTGCTCCAACAGAGAAAAAAGAAATCTTCAAACAAAATGGTGCCAAGGCTAAGTCTGTTGTTACACCATTACAGCCAAGTGTTCGTTATGAGAGAGACGCTACGAGAGCTAAAGGCGGAAAAAATGTAACAACAGCTGGTACTTCAGGCACTAGAACAGTCACTACAACTTATACTGTTAACCCTGCAGACGGTAGCCTCATTCCGCATGAGGGCAAACCCGTCATCAAACAGTCAACTCCTACGGTGGTCAAAGTGCCAGCTAAGGATGAGGTTGAATACCTTAAAGAAGGCGATAATGTGGTTAAGAAGACAACCACTTATGCGGTCAATGCCAGTACAGGTGCTCTTACTCCAACAGTAAGGAAAGACGTTGCCAATCCAAAAGGTGCCAAATCTAAAGTTGTGGTTACACCACTTAAGCCAAGTGTTCGTTATGAAAAAGACGCCACAAGAGCCAAAGGTGAATCAAAAATCACAGTAGCTGGTACTCCAGGCACTAGAACGGTCACTACCACTTATACTGTTAATCCGACAGATGGTAGCCTCATTCCGCATGAAGGAAAACCAGTTATCAAATCGTCAACTTCTACAGTGGTCAAGGTCCCAGCCAAAGATGAGGTTGCATATCTTAAAGAAGGCGACGACATTGTTAAGAAGACAACCAGCTACCAAGTCAATGCGAGTACAGGTGTCCTTACTTCAATAGAGAAAAAGGAAGTGTTCAAGCAAGATGGTGCCAAATCAACAGTTGTGGTTACACCACTTGAGCCAAGTATTCGTTATGAAAAAGACGCCACAAGAGCCAAAGGTGAAGCTAATGTAACAGTAGCTGGTACGCCAGGGACAAGTACAGTAACCACAACCTATACTGTGAATTCGACAGATGGCAGTATCATTCCACATGAAGAACCAGCAGTAGTAGTCCCATCAAAACCGACAGTGGTCAAGGTGCTAGCTAAAGATGAGGTTGAATACCTCAAAGACGGCGATGATGTGGTTAAGAAGACAACAACTTACCAAGTCAATGCAAGTACAGGTGCCCTTACTCCAACAGAGACAACAGAAATCTTCAAGAGAAACGGCGCTAAATCTACAGTTGTTGTTACGCCGATCAAGCCAAGTGTTCGTTATGAAAAAGACGCCACAAAGGCCAAAGGTGAAGCTAATGTAACAACAGCTGGTACACCAGGAACAAGTACAGTAACCACAACCTATACTGTTAACCCTGCAGATGGTAGCCTCGTTCCGCATGAAGGACAACCAGTTATCAAACCTTCAACTCCTACAGTGGTCAAAGTGCCAGCTAAGGATGAGGTTGAATACCTCAAAGACGGCGATGATGTGGTTAAGAAGACAACAACTTACGCGGTCAATGCAAGTACAGGTGACCTGACTCCAACAGAGACAACAGAAATCTTCAAGAGAAACGGCGCTAAATCTACAGTTGTTGTTACGCCGATCAAGCCAAGTGTTCGTTATGAAAAAGACGCCACAAAGGCCAAAGGTGAAGCTAATGTAACAATAGTTGGTACTCCAGGCACTAGAACAGTCACTACAACCTACACAGTCAATCCGACAGACGGAAGCCTCATTCAGCATGAGGGTCACCCCGTTATCAAACCTTCAACTCCTACAGTGGTCAAGGTTCCAGCTAATGATGAGGTCGAATACCTCAAAGACGGCGATGAAGTTGTTAAGAAGACAACAACTTACCAAGTCGATCCAAACACAGGTGTCCTTACCCCAACAGAGACAACAGAAATCTTCAAGCGAAATGGCGCCAAATCCACAGTTGTTGTTACGCCGATCAAGCCAAGTGTTCGTTATGAAAAAGACGCCACAAAGGCCAAAGGTGAAGCTAATGTAACAGTAGCTGGTACTCCAGGTACAAGAACAGTAACCACAACCTATACAGTCAATTCGACAGATGGTAGCCTTATTCCACATGAAGAACCTGCAGTGGTAGTCCCAGCAAAACCGACAGTGATCAAAGTTCCAGCTAATGATGAGGTCGAATACCTCAAAGACGGCGATGAAGTTGTTAAGAAGACAACAACTTACCAAGTCGATCCAAATACAGGTGTCCTTACCCCAACAGAGACAACAGAAATCTTCAAGCGAAATGGCGCCAAATCCACAGTTGTCGTCACGCCACTTGAGCCAAGTGTTCGTTATGAAAAAGATGCCACAAGAGTCAAAGGTGAAGCTAATGTAACAGTAGCTGGTACTCCAGGTACAAGAACAGTAACCACAACCTATACAGTCAATTCGACAGATGGTAGCCTTATTCCACATGAAGAACCTGCAGTGGTAGTCCCAGCAAAACCTACAGTGGTCAAGGTCCCAGCTAAGGACAAAGTCGTAGAAACCTCGATTGAACCAGAAGTGGAATACGTTAAAGATGTTGAAAAAGACTTCGGTACACCAGATCAGCGTACTGAGGGTGAAAAAGGTAAAACAATTACTACAACCACTTACGATGTAGATCCAAAGGACGGTCATATCACAGCACACGTTGGTAACCCAGTCGTCACCCCAGCAGGTAAGACAGTCGTTAAAGTTGGTGCGAAAACTAAGGTTGAACAATCTAAAGATTCTGAAGGTCGTGATGTGATTGATACCACTACCTATGAAGTTGATTCAAAAACAGGTAAGGCAACTCCAACAACAGTTCGAACATATGGAACAATCAAAGAACCAACGACTGAGACACGACCTGTACCATCCCCTGTTATCTATGAAAAAGATGATACGAAAGAAAAAGGTACAGCCCCAACTACTGTTAAAGGTGAAGATGGTGAAGACACTATCACAACCACTTACACTGTGGATTCTAATACTGGAAAGATTACAGCAAGTGAAGGCCAACCAGTTCGTACGAAAGAACCAACTAATACTATTGTCAAAGTCGCAGCTAAGGATAAAGTAGAAACAACAGAAATCCCATCACCTAAGAAATACGTAAAAGATGATACACGCGACAAAGGACAAGACAATGCAGAAGAAGCAGGCCAAGCAGGTTCACGTACAACAACAACTACTTACGAAGTAAATCCAGCAGATGGAACCATTACAGAAAGAGTAGGAGAACCAGTAGTAGTAAATCCAACAGCAACAATTGTCAAGGTCCCGGCCAAAGACAAAGTCGTAGAAATCTCGATTGAACCAGAAGTGGAATACGTTAAAGATGTTGAAAAAGACTTCGGTACACCAGATCAGCGTACTGAGGGTGAAAAAGGTAAAACAATTACTGCAACCACTTACGATGTAGATCCAAAGGACGGTCATATCACAGAGCACCTTGGTAATCCAGTCGTCACTCCAGCAGGTAAGACAATCGTTAAAGTAGGAGCTAAAACTAAGGTTGAACGTAATAAGGATGACCAGGGTCGTGATGTGATTGATACCATTACCTATGAAGTTGATCCGAAAACAGGTAAGGCAACTCCAACAACAGTTCGAACATATGGAACAAGCAAAGAACCAACGACAGAGACAAGAACTGTACCATCCCCTGTTGTCTATGAAAAAGACGATAGTCGTGACAAAGATTCAGAACCAGTTAGACGAGAAGGAACTCCAGGAGAGGAAACGATCACCACAACGTACACAGTAGATTCGAAGACTGGTAAGATAACGCCTGTAGTTGGTCAACCAGTTCGTACGAAAGAACCAACTAATACTATTGTCAAAGTCGCAGCTAAGGATAAAGTAGAAACAATAGAAATCCCATCACCTAAGAAATACGTAAAAGATGATACACGCGACAAAGGACAAGACAATGTAGAAGAAGCAGGTCAAGCAGGTTCGCGTACAACAACAACTACTTACGAAGTAAATCCAGCAGATGGAACAATTACAGAAAGAGTAGGGGAACCAGTAGTAGTAAATCCAACAGCAACAATTGTCAAGGTCTCGGCCAAAGACAAAGTAGTAGAAACCCTGATTGAACCAGAAGTGGAATATGTTAAAGATGTTGAAAAAGACTTCGGTACACCAGATCAGCGTACTGAGGGTGAAAAAGGTAAAATAGTTACTACAACCACTTACGATGTAGATCCAAAGGACGGTCATATCACAGCACACGTTGGTAACCCAGTCGTCACCCCAGCAGGTAAGACAATCGTTAAAGTAGGAGCTAAAACTAAGGTTGAACAATCTAAAGATCCTGAAGGTCGTGATGTGATTGATACCATTACTTATGAAGTTGATCCAAAAACAGGTAAGGTAACTCCGACAACAGTTCGAACATATGGAACAACGAAAGAACCAAAAGTAGAGGTAGAACAAGATCCTAAGACAGGTGACGTTACAGTAACACCGAAGAAACCAGATGGCTCAACATATCCACCAGAAACTAAGGTTGAAATCCCAGGCGGAGTTGGTAAAGGTAAAGTACCAGACAGTGGTTTACCAGATGTAGAAAAACCAGGTATAGGTGAGACTACTGAGCCAGGCAAACCATCTGTGGAAGTTCCTAATGTAACAACTCCGCCTAAGGTAACAGTTGAAAATGGTGAACTGTCTGAGCCAATTACTTTACCAGAATTAACTATTGAGATTCACTGGATTGATGAAGCTGGAAATGGATTGAAATCATCTGTTAAGACAGGTAATGAAAAGGATGCTGAACATGGATCAATTCCAGGATATGAATTTGTACGAACTGTGATTTCTGAAAATGAACCATTAATTACTCACATGTTCAGAAAAGTAAGTGGAAGTACAACTCCAAATCCAGCAACTCCACCTAATGTAACAATTTTTGAAAATGGTGTATTACCAGATTCAATTGAATTGCCAGAGCTCATGATTGAGGTTCGCTGGATTGATGAAGATGGAAATGTATTGAAATCATCCGTTAAGACAGGTAATGAAAAGGATGCTGAACATGGATTAATTCCAGGATATCAATTTGTACGAACTGTGATTGATGAAAATGAACCAGTAATGACCCACATTTTCAGAAAAGTAAGTTCAAACACAACTCCCAATTCCAGTAACACCTGATACTAATGGAAATTCTAGTCACGATACACCTGAGCTAACAACTCCAGCTCCTATTCCAGTTGCACCAGTGACACCTGATACGAATAGTGGTTCTAGTCAAGACACACCTGCATCAACAACTCCAATTCCAGATGCAGTTACTCCGAATACAGATCAGGTAGATACTAAGACTACTGTTGATAACGGAGCTAAGTCAAATGATTCTCAAACTGTATTACCGAATACAGGAACAGAATCAAATGCTGCTCTTGCATCTCTAGGACTTCTTGGAATGCTAGGCGGTCTCGGACTTGCTTTTGGAAATAAAAAAGAAGACTAAAGTTAAAATGTAGTCAAAATCTGAACTGTTCATTGTTAAGTGAACAATGAATGTAAAAGATAAAGAAACGGCCTTGTTCCTCATTTCAAGAGGTACAAGGTTGTTTTTGTATTCTAGAAAAAGTAGATATCAATATTCGTACTTAGAGATCATGGGTTGAAATAAAATATGTACAAATGGATTAGGAATTTATACTCAATGAAAATCAAAGAGCAAACTAGGAAGCTAGCCGAAGGCTATACTTGAGTACGGCAAGCTGAATCTGACGTGGTTTGAAGAGATTTTCGAAGAGTATTAGATTAATTTTTAAAAATGAATTAGAGGGCATGTTATACTATTTTAGCTTCAATCTGTGATACTCATTTTAAATCAAAGTTCCCCTTTTGTTGATAGACTATTCAAGAAATATTGTTGTATAAGTATATACTTTGAAATCATAGGCATGGGGAATCAATGCTAGGATTTTTAATTAAAAACTATTATATATTTGTTTTTTTAAGGAAGAAATTTATTTTTTTGATTTTGTAATAATATAAAGTTATATTTATAGGATATATCTGAAGAATATTTTTAAAAATTAAGGATGGGATATTTCTCGTTATTCAGAGTTGTTTTTAATTATTATATATTTGCTGATTGCGCTTTCTTTGGATTGCTTGTGTTTACACTATTTTGATTGATTAAATATATTAAAAGTGTTATAATCTAGCTGTCATAACTATGATGTGAAATGTCCATCATAGTGGTTTTTATTGTTTTATTCCCAGAGGGAATATTGCTTTTAATTTGATTTTGTATTTTAACATAAGGAGGAACAATGGAAAATAAATCAAATTCACTCAATAGAATCAAGCGCCAGCAACGTGAAAAAGTTTTGCGCTTTTCTATTCGTAAGTATAGTTTCGGTGCCGCTTCAGTTGCTGTTGCAGCGCTGATGTTTTTAGGTGCCCGCGTTGCGAGTGCGGATAGTGTGGTTCCAAACGCTCCACAATCTAATGCGGGTGTAGTAAACCCTAAAGGTGAGGCCGAATTGCCTAAAGAGAGTCCAGAATCTACTGCAAACAAAGTAGATGAAGGACATAAATCTCCAGAAAATCAAGTGCCTGCAGTTCCTGCAAATAACGCGCCTACAGTTGATAAAGCCAAGTTAAGAAAAGTAGTTGAAGAATTAAATGCTCTTCTTTCAACTAAATTAAACCTTGACGAGTCAGTAGTATCGCCTGTCAAAGACAGACTTCAAAAAGGGAAAGAAGCCCTAGAAAGTTCTGAGCTAGCTCAAAAGGATATCGATGAGCTTGCGGAACTCTTGTCTAAAGATGTGACAGCCGTATCAGCTGCTAAGGAAGCAACTGAGGTTCAAATTGATAAACAAGTAGATAAAACTGAGAAGCAAGCTGATAACCTAGCAAGTCAAACTTCTCCTGAAGTAAGCGCAAGCGAAGAGAGCCAAACTGTATCAGCTAAAAAAGATGCTTTGAAAGTATCTGTTGATCAATTGAAAGCAGCAATTTCAGAAGTTCCTGAACATGATACTACGAAAGAAGTTCTTGAAAAAGCCAATGAATTATTGGGCTTAGCTCAAGGAGTTCTTGAAAATACAACAGTTTCTCTGAACGATGTTGAAGATATGACAAAACGTGTGAAGAGAATGTTTAACTCTGTTAAAAACGCTACAACACGTTTGACTTCAGGTGCTCGTGACCCACGTAATGGCAAGAGCATGGGTCAAGGGACAGGTGGAAGAGCTGCAACGGTATCTTCACAATGGACTAAACAGGATAACTTGTTAATCTATCAACGATTCCGTGCAACTGATTTTTATGGAAACATTAGGAATAACGATAGACAATTCACAGAGAATAAAGTGGATATGACAGCTCGAACTCAGATGATTGATGGGCAGAAATATCTCGTTTACGATGTCTTCTTTAATAACGATGGGCGTTCAATGGTTAGGTTGAGTAGACAACAACTATATAATGTTATTTTACCTCCAAAAATTTTAGATTTAAAATCTGACGGTTATTATAAGGATGACGCTATTAGAGATTTATACTTTGAGACATATAGAAGAAATAATCAAAATGAAGGTGGGACTCTTTCTCAAAATCCTGATAAATTCAGACATGAATCAACTCAAGATTTTCACTTTAAAAATGATACTAGTACATCTAAAGGGAGACTAACATTTTTAAACACTCTTGGTGTTCGTGATGGTAGATCACATGATCAAGATATGAAGGATTATTTTAAAAACAATAAAAATGATCCATTTTTAAATAAGGCAACGGCATTAGATGGAGTGAACAGGGGCAAGAGTTATGGTATAGGGGTGAGAACCAATGATCCAACAGCTGCTGTACACATGCATTTTAAAGCAAAATTAAGACCAGGTGTAACGGATGAAGATGTTCAAAAAGCATTTACCCTAGCCGTTGCGGGTACTTATGGACCGACAACAAACCAATCGTATACTTTCGTGTCAGGGAAAGAATCTAAGGAAAATGTAGAACCGACTGTTAAACAAAGTACAAAATACCCTATTATCGGTAAAGAAGTTACAAAGAAAGTCGATGAACCTCTTGGAAATTTAAATAATCCAGTAGAAAGTGGTTTTGTAACGCGTAATGATGGAAGTAAAAACTTTCCTAACAACATGTCTTGGAGTTGGCCAGATGGACAACCAAGTACTGGTACAGCAGGAGTATTCAATCGTCAAGTAAAAGCTACCTACAGCGACAATACTTCAAATACTACTACTGCTACATTAAAGGTTATTCCACATAAACCTGCTATTGATCAAAGCTCTGTAAATGAAAAAGCAGGGAAGACTGGGCAAGAGGTTACTGTAAATGTTGGAAACGGAGTGCCAGATGGTTCGACAGTTAACCTTTACGATGGTACTAAACTTATCGGAACTGGAAAAACTAGTGGAGGGACTGCTACAGTTACAGTTACAGTTAAAGATGCTCTACCAGGAAACCCTATTACAGCTGAAACAGTAGTTACTAATAATAATGGAAAAGTAACTTCTGATAAAAGTAATCCTGTTACTCCAACAGAAGCTCCAGATACACAACCACCTACATTAAAAATCTCACCAGATAAGCCAGTAAAAGTAGTTGAAGGTGATACTGTAAGATTCACAGTAACAGCAAGAGATGATAAACATGTTAATCTTATTACTGATGATTTTCTAGCAAAATACGGTACTAGGGTCATTTCAAATCAAGTATCTGTTGATTCACCAACAGATACTGATACCGAAAAAGTAAGAACTATTACTATTCCAACAACAGCACAAGATGTTGGGGTCCATACAATTACTTTTAAAGCTACTGATAATGCAGGTCATAAAGCTAATGATGTAACATTTACGTTTGAAGTTACACCACGTGATAACCAAAAACCAATCGTTGAGGTTGGTGGAGTTCGTTTAACAGAGACAGAACCAAAATCTGCTCAGTTTTATGTATATCGTGGAGCTACATTTAATCCAACTGTTAAAGCGTGGGATGATTCAGGTAAAATTACTTCTATGAGTGTTGAGGGCTTACCAAAAGGATCTCAACCGCAAACTTACACAGCACAAACTGGAAAAACTGAAGCAAATCCATATGCAACTCCTTTATCTACAGGAAAAGTATTGGATACACAAACACTAGGAGATCACGTAGCTAGATTCCAAATTTCTGATGGTAAAAATAATGCTACATATCTGATGAAGTATAAAGTTGTCGATGTTGTCGCAGAACACACAGAGAATAATGTCAAGTTAAACAGCAAGTCAGGTGATCCAAATGTATACCTAAATACAGCTGGTGAACAAGATGGAAAAGGTAACCCAGTTGTAGGACCGCAAGCAGATGTCCACTTCCCAGGAGGAATGAACTTCCGTTGGGATAACGCTAAAGGATCAACTACGAATGTAACATTAGATAAAGTAGGAAAACAAACTCATAAAGCGATAGCAGTGTTCCCTAAAAATCAAAGTAATCGAAATGGTATCCCAGTATTTGCACCGGAAACAGCTGAGAGAAATATTGTTTTCAATGTAGCTGATGATCAAAAACCAAAAGCAAGTTTAAATGGAGTAGAGTTATCAGAAACTGCCAATGAACCAATCTTTACAGTTTATCGTGGAGCTACATTTAACCCAGAGCTAAAAGTATCGGATAACTCTGGTGTGATTTCTAAAGTAGAAGTTAAGGGAGGACTTCCAAAAGGAGTAACTCCAGGTTCATTTACAGTTCAAACAGGAAAAACTGAAGCAACTCCATATGCACCTCGTTTATCTTCAGGAACTGTATTGAATACTGAAACTTTAGGAGTACATGAATCAACTATTCACGTAGAAGGAAGTAGTCCTTCAGATAGCCGTGATTTCAAATTCAAGTATCGCGTAGTTGATATTGAAACAAGAAATCTTGAAAATGGTATAGCAAATGTACCAGTTGCTTCAACATTAAATAAAGCTAATAGTCCTAAAAATATTGATGCGCATCACTATCTGAAAGTAGTAGATAGTGAAGATAAGCAGATCGTGGAAACAATTATTTACCAAGTGGTATGACTTGGACATGGAAAGACAGAAACGGTACTAATCTAGATCCAGGAACAACACTTGACAATTCAGGTAAATATACTCGAACTGCAACAGCAATATTCCCAGGTACTAAGGCTAATAATATAACAGATGCTAATAGCACGACTAGAACAACATTTGCACCAGCAGAAATTAAGCGTCAAGTAATTCTAGCAGTAACACCAACAGCACCTATCGTAGAAGGTAAAGAGAATGGTAGTGTAACAATTACTCCACCAACTCGCCCTAATAGTACTGATAAACAGGATATTGATAAAATTACGATTACTTATGTACCAACAGGTAAGACTACTCCAGAGACTGTAACAGTTACGAAATCTGGAAATAATTGGACAGTAAATGGTAAGACACCTGATAAAGTATCAGTAACACCTGAAGGAGTTGTAACAATTTCTGATGCTGAAGTTGCAGATAAAACAGAAGTAACTGCAAAAGTTTCTAAGAATGTTGATAATAATACTCTTGAGAGTCCTGTAGCTAGAGGAACAGCAAATGGACCTTTAGAAGCTACAGTTACAAATCCAGCACCAGTTACAGAAAAAGCAAAAATTACACCAGTTACAGTTGTGACACCTAACAAACCAGGTTCAAGCATTACAGTAGATGGACCAGTAAATGGTTTAACAGTAGATGAAGAAGGTAAACTTAAAGGAACACCAGAGGTAAATGATTGGAAACCAAAAGAAGAAGAACGTACAGTAGAGATTCCGGTTAAAGTTACAAAAGGTGGAGAGACAGTTACTGTGAAAGTTCCAGTTCCAATTTTACGCGATACAGATGGAGACGGTATTCCAGATAAAGAAGATTCAGATGATGACAACGATGGAATTCCAGATACAGAAGAAGAGAAAAATGGAACAGATCCAAAAGTAGCGGATAAATTAACAGGAACAACAGTAGAAAAAACTGTACCAGAGAAAAAACCAGTACCAGCAGGTACTAAGGTAATCACACCAAACAAACCAGGTACAATGATTACAACAGATGAACCAGTAAATGGTTTAACAGTGGATAACGGCGGAAATCTAGTAGGAACACCAAAAGTAGATAATTGGGAACCAAAAGAAGAAGAACGCACAGTCGAAATTCCAGTTAAACTGAAAAAAGGCACAGAAGAAGTTGTAGTCAAAGTTCCAGTTAAAATTCAACGCGATACAGATGGAGATGGTATTCCAGATGTTAAGGATCCAGATGATGACAATGATGGAATTCCAGATGAGGAAGAAATCAAAAATGGAACAGATCCAAAAGTAGCAGATAACTTAACAGGAACAGTAACAGAAAAAACTGTACCAGAGAAAAAACCAGTCCCAGCAAATACTAAGGTGATAACACCAAACAAACCAGGAACAACGATTACAACAGATAAACCAGTAAATGGTTTAACAGTTGATAACGGCGGAAATCTAAAAGGAACACCAGAAGTAGACAAATGGGAACCAAAAGAAGAAGAACGCACAGTTGAAATTCCAGTTAGACTGAAAAAAGGCACAGAAGAAGTTGTAGTCAAAGTTCCAGTTAAAATTCAACGCGATACAGATGGAGATGGTATTCCAGATGTTAAAGATCCAGATGATGACAATGATGGAATTCCAGATGAGGAAGAAATCAAAAATGGAACAAATCCAAAAGTAGCGGATAACTTAACAGGAACAGTAACAGAAAAAACTGTACCAGAGAAAAAACCAGTCCCAGCAAATACTAAGGTAGTAACACCAAACAAACCAGGTACAACGATTACAACAGATAAACCAGTAAATGGTTTAACAGTTGATAACGGCGGAAATCTAAAAGGAACACCAGAAGTAGACAATTGGGAACCAAAAGAAGAAGAACGCACAGTTGAAATTCCAGTTAAACTGAAAAAAGGCACAGAAGAGGTTGTAGTCAAAGTTCCAGTTAAAATTCAACGCGATACAGATGGAGATGGTATTCCAGATGTTAAAGATCCAGATGATGACAATGATGGAATTCCAGATGAGGAAGAAATCAAAAATGGAACAAATCCAAAAGTAGCGGATAACTTAACAGGAACAGTAACAGAAAAAACTGTACCAGAGAAAAAACCAGTCCCAGCAAATACTAAGGTGATCACACCAAACAAACCAGGTACAACGATTACAACAGATAAACCAGTAAATGGTTTAACAGTTGATAACGGCGGAAATCTAAAAGGAACACCAGAAGTAGACAATTGGGAACCAAAAGAAGAAGAACGCACAGTTGAAATTCCAGTTAAACTGAAAAAAGGCACAGAAGAAGTTGTAGTCAAAGTTCCAGTTAAAATTCAACGCGATACAGATGGAGATGGTATTCCAGATGTTAAGGATCCAGATGATGACAATGATGGAATTCCAGATGAGGAAGAAATCAAAAATGGAACAGATCCAAAAGTAGCGGATAACTTAACAGGAACAGTAACAGAAAAAACTGTACCAGAGAAAAAACCAGTCCCAGCAAATACTAAGGTGATCACACCAAACAAACCAGGAACAACGATTACAACAGATAAACCAGTAAATGGTTTAACAGTTGATAACGGCGGAAATCTAAAAGGAACACCAGAAGTAGACAATTGGGAACCAAAAGAAGAAGAACGCACAGTCGAAATTCCAGTTAAACTGAAAAAAGGCACAGAAGAAGTTGTAGTCAAAGTTCCAGTTAAAATTCAACGTGATACAGATGGAGACGGTATTCCAGATGTTAAAGATCCAGATGATGACAATGATGGAATTCCAGATGAGGAAGAAATCAAAAATGGAACAGATCCTAAGACACCAACAACTCAAACTCCTACAATCGAAATTACTCAACAACCAAATGGAGATGCGATTGTAACGCCTAAGAAACCAGATGGGAAACCATACCCACCAGGAACTAAGGTAGAAATTCCAGGAGAAAATGGTCCAATCACTGTTGAAATCGGTCAAGATGGTAAAGGTAAAGTACCAAATGACAATCTTCCTAAGAAAGCTGTCCCAGGAAAAGGAACAGTAACAGAACCGAATAAGAACCCATCAAAACCAGTAGATGTAACAACACCAGCTCATAAGGCACCAAAACTAGAGTTGGAACAAGATCCTAAGACTGGAGACGTAACAGTAACACCGAAGAAACCAGATGGATCACCATTCCCATCAGGAACTAAGGTAGAAATCCCAGGTAAAGATAAGGATCACCCAATCACTGTTACAATCGGTGAAGACGGAAAAGGTAAAGTACCAAACAGTGAATTACCAGAAGGTAAAGTCCCAGGAACAGGTAAGATTACAGAACCAGGAAAACCAACGGAAGAAGTTCCAGTAACAACACCAGCTCATAAGACACCAAAACTAGAGTTGGAACAAGATCCTAAGACAGGTGACGTAACAGTAACACCGAAGAAACCAGGAGGAGGAACATACCCACCAGGAACTAAGGTAGAAATTCCAGGTAAAGATAAAGACCACCCAATCACAGTCACAATCGATGAAGAAGGTAAAGGTAAAGTACCAAACGCTGAATTACCAGAAGGAAAAGTACCAGGAACAGGTAAGATTACAGAGCCAGGAAAACCAACGGAAGAAGTTCCAGTAGAAACACCAGGTAAGATAATACCGGGTGCTCCAACAACAGAACAACCAGTTGAGATTGAAATTAATCAAAAACCAAATGGTGATGCAGTAGTAACGCCTAAGAAAGAAGATGGAAAACCATACCCACCAGGAACTAAGGTAGAAATTCCAGGTGAAGATAAAGATGGTAACCCAATTACAATCACCGTTACGATTGGAGACAATGGTTCAGGTGAAGTACCAAATGACAATCTTCCTAAGAAAGCTGTCCCAGGTACAGGAACAGTAACAGAACCTAAGAAGAACCCATCACAACCAGTTCCAGTAACAACACCAGCTCATAAGACACCAAAACTAGAGTTGGAACAAGATCCTAAGACAGGTGACGTAACAGTAACACCGAAGAAACCAGATGGGTCAACATTCCCACCAAAAACTACGGTAGAAATCCCAGGTGAAAATGGTCCAATCACAGTTGAAATCGGTCAAGATGGTAAAGGTAAAGTACCAAATGATAAACTTCCTAAGAAAGATGTCCCAGGAACAGGTAAGATTACAGAACCAGGTAAACCAACGGAAGAAGTTCCAGTGACAACACCAGCACATAAGACACCAACACTGGATGTTGAACAAGATCCTAAGACAGGTGACGTAACAGTAACACCTAAGAAACCAGATGGCTCACAATTCCCACCAGGAACTAAGGTAGAAATCCCAGGTGAAAATGGTCCAATCACTGTTGAAATCGGTCAAGATGGTAAAGGTAAAGTGCCAAATGACAAGCTTCCTAAGAAAGATGTCCCAGGAACAGGTAAGATTACAGAACCAGGAAAACCAGCTGTGGAAGTTCCTAATGTAACAACTCCAGGTAAATTCACACCAGAAACACCAGTAACTGAAAAACCAGGCAAGATTGAAATTACTCAACAACCAAATGGAAATGCGATTGTCACACCTAAGAAACCAGATGGCTCAACATACCCACCAGGCAGCAAGGTAGAAATTCCAGGAGAAAATGGAACAACAATCACAGTAACAATTGGTGACAATGGTTCAGGTGAAGTGCCAAATGACAACCTTCCTAAGAAAGATGTCCCAGGTACAGGAACAGTAACAGAACCGAACAAGAAACCATCACAACCAGTGGATGTAACCACACCAGCACGTAAGACACCAACAGTAGAGTTGGAACAAGATCCTAAGACAGGTGACGTTACAGTAACACCTAAGAAACCAGATGGCTCAACATACCCACCAGGAACTAAGGTAGAAATCCCAGGTAAAGATGGTAACCCAATCACAGTAACAATCGGTGAAGACGGTAAAGGTAAAGTACCAAACAGCGAATTACCAGACGGTAAAGTACCAGGAACAGCTAAGATTACAGAACCAGGTCAACCAGCTGTAGAAGTTCCAGTAGAAACACCAGCTAAGGTAACACCAGAAACACCAGTAACTGAAAAACCAGGCAAGATTGAAATTACTCGTAAACCAAATGGAAATGCGATTGTCACACCTAAGAAACCAGATGGCTCAACATACCCACCAGGCAGCAAGGTAGAAATTCCAGGAGAAAATGGAACAACAATCACAGTAACAATTGGTGACAATGGTTCAGGTGAAGTGCCAAATGACAACCTTCCTAAGAAAGATGTCCCAGGTACAGGAACAGTAACAGAACCGAACAAGAAACCATCACAACCAGTAGATGTAACTACACCAGCACGTAAGACACCAACAGTAGATGTTGAACAAGATCCTAAGACAGGTGACGTTACAGTAACACCTAAGAAACCAGATGGTTCAACATATCCACCAGGAACTAAGGTAGAAATCCCAGGTGAAAATGGTCCAATCACAGTAACAATCGGTGAAGACGGTAAAGGTAAAGTACCAAATGACAATCTTCCTAAGAAAGATGTCCCAGGAACAGGTAAGATTACAGAACCAGGAAAACCAGCTGTGGAAGTTCCTAATGTAACAACTCCAGGTAAATTCACACCAGAAACACCAGTAACTGAAAAACCAGGTAAGATTGAAATTACTCAACAACCAAATGGAAATGCGATTGTCACACCTAAGAAACCAGATGGCTCAACATACCCACCAGGCAGCAAGGTAGAAATTCCAGGAGAAAATGGAACAACAATCACAGTAACAATTGGTGACAATGGTTCAGGTGAAGTGCCAAATGACAACCTTCCTAAGAAAGATGTCCCAGGTACAGGAACAGTAACAGAACCGAACAAGAAACCATCACAACCAGTAGATGTAACTACACCAGCTCGTAAGACACCAACAGTAGATGTTGAACAAGATCCTAAGACAGGTGACGTTACAGTAACACCTAAGAAACCAGATGGTTCAACATATCCACCAGGAACTAAGGTAGAAATCCCAGGTGAAAATGGTCCAATCACAGTAACAATCGGTGAAGACGGTAAAGGTAAAGTACCAAATGACAACCTTCCTAAGAAAGATGTCCCAGGAACAGGTAAGATTACAGAACCAGGAAGACCATCTGTGGAAGTTCCTAATGTAACAACACCAGGTAAATTCACACCAGAAACACCAGTAACTGAAAAACCAGGTAAGATTGAAATTACTCAACAACCAAATGGAAATGCGATTGTCACACCTAAGAAACCAGATGGCTCAACATACCCACCAGGAACTACGGTAGAAATTCCAGGAGAAAATGGAACAACAATCACAGTAACAATTGGTGATAACGGTTCAGGTGAAGTACCAAATGATAAACTTCCAAAAGGAAAAGTTTCAGGTACAGGAACAGTAACCGAACCGAACAAGAAACCATCACAACCAGTAGATGTGACAACACCAGCTCGTAAGACACCAACAGTAGAGTTGGAACAAGATCCTAAGACAGGTGACGTTACAGTAACACCTAAGAAACCAGATGGCTCAACATACCCACCAGGAACTAAGGTAGAAATCCCAGGTAAAGATGGAAACCCAATCACAGTAACAATCGGTGAAGACGGAAAAGGTAAAGTACCAAACAGTGAATTACCAGACGGTAAAGTTCCAGGTACAGCTAAGATTACAGAACCAGGTCAACCAACAGTTGAAGTTCCTGATGTAACAACACCAGGTAAATTCACACCATCAACACCAACAGATACAAATCCAGTTGCACCAGTGACACCTGATATGCCAGTCAAACCTGATACTAATGGAAATTCTGGTCAAGATAAACCAGCACCAGCTACTCCAACTCCAAATGCAGTTACTCCGAATGCAAATCAGGTAGATACTAAGACTACTGTTGATAATGGAGCTAAGTCAAATGATTCTCAAAATGTATTGCCAAATACAGGAACAGAATCAAATGCGACTCTTGCATCTCTAGGACTTCTTGGACTATTGAGTGGATTTGGACTTGTAGCTCGGAAGAAAAAAGAAGACTAAACATTTAGTCAAAATATGAACTGTTCACTGTTAAGTAGACAATGAATAGAAAAGATTAAACAACGGCCTTGTTCCTCGTTTTAAGAGGTACAAGGCCGTTGTTGTGTTTTTGGAAAGTAGATGCTAATCTTTGTACTAAGAAGCTCTCAATTGGGTACGCTATTAATTGGGATATGGAGTGAGTCATTTGTTACCATTAAATTTTTTAGGTGATTATTTTTTACTATTAAAAATGACGATGAATTATCTGATACGATAGGTGGTTACAGATTTATTTTAAAGCTGGAGAGTTTGTCTATTCAAAAGTACAATATAATAACATTTTATGTATAGTTAAACAATTCATCCTTTATTCTATGGAATAAAACAGTTTTGTCTTGTGTAAATATATTAAAAATGGTATAATCGAGCTGTGATAGCTGTGATGTGTAAACATGCTCATCATAGTAGGCTTCATGGGTGCGTTACTATAAGAAGTGTAGCCATGAAGAATACTTTTAATTTGATTTTGTGTTTTAACATAAGGAGGAACAATGGAAAATAAATCAAATTCGCTCAATAGAATAAAGCGCCAGCAACGTGAAAAAGTTTTGCGCTTTTCTATTCGTAAATACAGTTTCGGTGCAGCTTCAGTTGCTGTTGCAGCGCTGATGTTTTTGGGTGCCCGCGTTGCGAGCGCGGATAGTGTGCTTCCAAACGCTCCACAATCTAATACGGCTAATGCGGGTGTAGTGAACCCTAAAGATAAGGTCGATTCGCCTGTGGATGTTGCAGAATCTACTGACAACAAAGTAGATACAGAAAATCAAGCGCTTACAACTGCTGCACCTAGCGCGTCTACAGTTGATAAAGCTAAGTTGAAAAAAGTAGTTGAAGAATTAAATGCTCTTCTTTCAACTAAATTAAACCTAGACGAGTCAGTAGTATCGTCTGTTAAAGACAGACTTCAAAAAGGGAAAGAAGCCCTAGAAAGTTCTGAGCTCGCTCAAAAGGATATCGATGAACTTGTAGAACTCTTGTCTAAAGATGTGACAGCCGTATCAGCTGCTAAGGAAGCAACTGAGGTTCAAGTTGATAAACAAGCAGATAAAACTGAGAAGCAGGCTGAAAAACCAGCGAGCCAACCTTCTCCTGAAGTAAGAGCAAGCGAAGAGAGTCAAACTGTATCAGCTAAAAAAGATACTTTGAAAGTATCTGTTGAACAATTGCAGGCAGCGATCTCAGAAGTTCCTGAACATGATACTACGAAAGAAGTTCTTGAAAAAGCCAATGAAGTCATGGTATTAGCTCAAGGGGTTCTTCAAAATACTACAGTCTCTTTAACAGATGTTGAACAAATGAACAAACTTGTGAAGAGAATGTTTAACTCTGTTAAAAACGCTACAACACGTTTGACTTCAGGTGCTCGTGACTCACGTAATGGCAAGAGCATGGCTCAAGGTACAAACTTTAGAGCAAATGGTGAAATTAATCAAGGTGCCCTAACCAATGTCAAATATTTTGCTTCTGTCGATCCGAAGAAGAACGGTGGACGAAAAACAATAAATGATGATCCTGAGTTGACTAAAGATCACACAGATATCAAAGCAACCTATGTAGAAGATCGTGAAGGGAAATGGATTGTCTATGATGTTTTCTTCAATAATAACGGAAGCAAGATAACTGATGGCTCTTATCAAGAACACTTTTATTTCCAAGCTCCATTTAATATCATGGATCCCTCTAATACAGTAAGAGATTTGACTTTTACTCGATATGAAAATGTAGGTGGTAGAAGACTTTCTGATGGTTTCCAAGGATTTAAACAATATGGAAATACTGCGACAATCACAAATCCATGGGCTCAACAATATCGTATTTTTAATGCTGATAGAGATACGTTTTATGATCCAAATTCAGGGGTGACTCGTGATAATCAAAGATGGAATGTATTTAAAAATAACGAAAAAGATCCTACTCTAAATACCCTTACTAAAAATAAAAATGGTGGATATCCAGGACTATCGTATTATCTAGGAGTAGATGTTAGAAGAGGAAGTACTGATTATGCAATGCACATGCATGCTAAGATCAAACTGAGAAATGATGTAACTCCTGAAGAGGCAGCTAAATATGGTCGTGTTTATGCGGCAACAGTAGCGAAAGCACCTACAGCTAATCGTTCTTATATCATGGGGGCAACAGGTACTCGTTTACAAAATGATCCAGAAGCACCAAAAGATCCAATTAAAGGTTTAACCGTTACAAAAACAGTAGGAGATAACGCAGGAGATCCAATAAACCCTGTATCTTCAGGTTATGTTACACATAAAAATGGAAAATCATTCCCTCCAGGTATGCACTGGGATTGGAAAGATAAGAATTCACCAAGTACAGCACAAGCCGGAGTATTCAAGTATAAATCTATTGCAATTTATCACGATGGTTCAACTTCAGAAGATAAAAATTCAGGTTCAGATGGAACAGTTACATTAAATGTTAAACCAAAACAACCGATTATTACACCAAATCTTGAACATAAAAAAGGCTTACCAAATCAACAAATTACTGTAAATGTTGGAAACGGAGTACCGAACAATTCTAAAGTTAATATTTACGATGGTGATAGAATTATCGGAACTGGAACAACTAATGGACAGACTGCGACAGTTACAGTTAAAGAACCTTTACCAGGAAAACCACTTAAGGCTGAAACAGTAGTTACTAATAATAATGGAATAGTAACTTCTGATAAAGTAACCCTGTTACTCCAACAGAAGCACCAGATAACCAACCACCTACATTAACAATCTCACGACCTAGCCAAGAAGTAGTTGAAGGTGAAAATGTAACATTCACATTAACAGCAAGAGATAACAAAGTTGTTAATATTGACTTTAATGACTTTGCTAATAAGTATCTAACTAGAGTACAGCAACAAAAAGCAAGCTATACTTATACCAAAAATACTCCTGAAGAAAAAGTAATTGAAATAACAATTACAACAGAAAAAGGTGATATTGGTAAAGAAAATAAGATTGAGTTCCGTGCTAATGATGGTAAACTTCAAGCTAACAATGGTAAACCTGTAACATTTACTTTCACTGTAACATCTCGTGACAAGATAGCTCCAACAATTACAGTAGGTGATGCTACAGTAACTAAAAACGAACCAATCACGCCAATTCCTGTAACAGCTGTAGATAATCCAGGTGGAGTTGGAATGCGTGATAATAATCCAATTGAGGTAAGCAATTTACCACAAGGATTAAAATATGAAAATGGCAAAATTACAGGTACTACGAATGCTAAGACAGGATTCTATACTGTAAAAATTAAAGCATATGATAAAAATAATAATTCTTCAGAAAAAACAATAAGAATTACTGTTCAAGAGCAAGCTAGCAAATATAATCCGACAGGAGACACGTTAACTGTAAACCAAGGTCAGCCAATCACAGATGATGCAGTAAAAGCAAAAGTGAAGAACTATGCACCAGGAACATTAACGGTACAAAGTAAACCAACTTCAACTGCAACAGCAGGAAATGCAGGAAATGCGGTTGTAAAAGTAACCTATTCAGATGGATCAAGTGATACTGTAAATGTACCAGTTACAGTAAAAGACGTAACAGGACCAACAATCACAGCCAATGATACAACTGTAACTAAAAACGAGCCAATTACTCCAATCCCTGTAACAGCTGTAGATAATACAGGTGGTGTTGGAATGCGTGATAATAATCCAATTCAGGTAAGCAATTTACCACAAGGATTAAAATACGAAAATGGTCAAATTACAGGAACTACGAATGCTAAGACAGGTTACTATACTGTAAAAATCACAGCGTATGATAAGAACAATACGCCATCAACCAAATCAATCAGAATCACTGTTCAAGAGCAAGCTAGCAAATATAATCCGACAGGAGACACGTTAACAGTTAACCAAGGTCAGCCAATCACAGATGAAGCAGTAAAAGCAAAAGTAACAAATTATGGCCCTGGAACATTAACAGTAGAAAGCAAACCAACTTCAACTGCAACAGCAGGAAATGCAGGTAATGCGGTAGTTAAAGTAACCTATCCAGATGGATCAACTGATACTGTAAATGTACCAGTTACAGTAAAAGACGTAACAGGCCCAACAATTACAGCAGAAAGCGCAACAGTAACTAAAAACACACCAATTACACCAATCCCTGTAACAGCTGTAGATAATACAGGTGGTGTTGGAATGCGTGATAATAATCCAATTCAGGTAAGCAATTTGCCACAAGGATTAAAATACGAAAATGGTCAAATTACAGGTACTACGAACGCTAAGACAGGATTCTACACTGTAAAAATCACAGCGTATGATAAGAACAATACGGCATCAACCAAATCAATCAGAATCACTGTTCAGGATCAGTTATCAGGAACAATAACAGAAAAAACTGTCCCAGAAAAAACACCTGTCCCAGCAAATACTAAGGTAGTAACACCAAATAGACCAGGTACAACGATTACAACAGATAAACCAGTAAATGGTTTAACAGTTGATAACGGCGGAAATCTAGTAGGAACACCAACAGTAGACAATTGGGAACCAAAAGAAGAAGAACGCACAGTAGAGATTCCAGTTAAAGTGAAGAATGGTGATGAAGAAGTTGTAGTGGATGTTCCAGTTACAATTCAACGTGATACAGATGGAGACGGCATTCCAGATGTGACTGATCCAGACGATGACAACGATGGAATTCCAGATACAGAAGATGCAAATCCAAAAGTAGCTGATAAATTAACAGGAACAGTAACAGGAAAAACTGTACCAGAGAAAACACCTGTCCCAGCGAATACTAAGGTAGTAACACCAAACAAACCAGGTACAACGATTACAACAGATAAACCAGTAAATGGTTTAACAGTTGATAACGGCGGAAATCTAGTTGGAACACCAACAGTAGACAATTGGGAACCAAAAGAAGAAGAACGTACAGTTGAAATTCCAGTTAAACTGAAAAAAGGTACAGAAGAAGTTGTAGTTAAAGTTCCAGTTAAAATTCAACGCGATACAGATGGAGACGGTATTCCAGATGTGACTGATCCAGACGATGACAACGATGGAATTCCAGATACAGAAGATGCAAATCCAAAAGTAGCTGATAAATTAACAGGAACAGTAACAGGAAAAACTGTACCAGAGAAAACACCTGTCCCAGCGAATACTAAGGTAGTAACACCAAACAAACCAGGTACAACGATTACAACAGATAAACCAGTAAATGGTTTAACAGTTGATAACGGCGGAAATCTAGTTGGAACACCAACAGTAGACAATTGGGAACCAAAAGAAGAAGAACGTACAGTAGAGATTCCAGTTAAACTGAAAAAAGGCACAGAAGAAGTTGTAGTTAAAGTTCCAGTTAAAATTCAACGCGATACAGATGGAGACGGTATTCCAGATGTGACTGATCCAGACGATGACAACGATGGAATTCCAGATACAGAAGATGCAAATCCAAAAGTAGCGGATAAATTAACAGGAACAGTAACAGAAAAAACTGTCCCAGAAAAAACACCGGTACCAGCAAATACTAAGGTAATCACACCAAACAAACCAGGTACAACGATTACAACAGATAAACCAGTAAATGGTTTAACAGTGGATAATGACGGAAATCTAGTAGGAACACCAACAGTAGATAATTGGGAACCAAAAGAAGAAGAACGCACAGTCGAAATTCCAGTTAAACTGAAAAAAGGCACAGAAGAAGTTGTAGTCAAAGTTCCAGTTAAAATTCAACGTGATACAGATGGAGACGGTATTCCAGATGTGACTGATCCAGACGATGACAACGATGGAATTCCAGATACAGAAGATGCAAATCCAAAAGTAGCGGATAAATTAACAGGAACAGTAACAGAAAAAACTGTCCCAGAAAAAACACCAGTACCAGCAAATACTAAGGTAATCACACCAAACAAACCAGGTACAACGATTACAACAGATAAACCAGTAAATGGTTTAACAGTGGATAATGGCGGAAATCTAGTAGGAACACCAACAGTAGACAATTGGGAACCAAAAGAAGAAGAACGCACAGTTGAAATTCCAGTTAAACTGAAAAAAGGCACAGAAGAAGTTGTAGTTAAAGTTCCAGTTAAAATTCAACGTGATACAGATGGAGACGGTATTCCAGATGTTAAGGATCCAGACGATGACAACGATGGAATTCCAGATGAGGAAGAAATCACAAATGGAACAGATCCTAAGACACCAACAACTCAAACTCCTACAATCGAAATTACTCAACAACCAAATGGAAATGCGATTGTAACACCTAAGAAACCAGATGGAAAACCATATCCACCAGGAACTAAGGTAGAAATCCCAGGTAAAGATGGTAACCCAATCACAGTAACAATCGGTGACAATGGATCAGGTGAAGTACCAAATGACAAACTTCCTAAGAAAGCTGTTCCAGGAAAAGGAACAGTAACAGAACCTAATAAGAACCCATCAAAACCAGTAGATGTAACAACACCAGCTCATAAGACACCAAAACTAGAGTTGGATCAAGATCCTGAGACAGGTGACGTAACAGTAACACCGAAGAAACCAGATGGTTCAACATTCCCACCAGGAACTAAGGTAGAAATCCCAGGTGAAAATGGTCCAATCACAGTAACAATCGGTGAAGACGGAAAAGGTAAAGTACCAAACAGTGAATTACCAGAAGGTAAAGTACCAGGTACAGGTAAGATTACAGAACCAGGTAAACCAACGGAAGAAGTTCCAGTTGAAACACCAGGTAAGATAATACCGGGTGCTCCAACAACAGAACAACCAGTTGAGATTGAAATTAATCAAAAACCAAATGGTGATGCAGTAGTAACGCCTAAGAAAGAAGATGGAAAACCATACCCACCAGGAACTAAGGTAGAAATTCCAGGTGAAGATAAAGATGGTAACCCAATTACAATCACCGTTACGATTGGAGACAATGGTTCAGGTGAAGTACCAAATGACAATCTTCCTAAGAAAGCTGTCCCAGGTACAGGAACAGTAACAGAACCTAAGAAGAACCCATCACAACCAGTTCCAGTAACAACACCAGCACATAAGACACCAACACTGGATGTTGAACAAGATCCTAAGACAGGTGATGTAACAGTAACACCGAAGAAACCAGATGGCTCACCATTCCCACGAGGAACTAAGGTAGAAATCCCAGGTAAAGATAAGGATCACCCAATCACAGTAACAATCGGTGAAGACGGTAAAGGTAAAGTACCAAACAGTGAATTACCAGACGGTAAAGTACCAGGAGCAGGTAAGATTACAGAACCAGGTAAACCAACGGAAGAAGTTCCAGTTGAAACACCAGCTCGTAAGATACCAACACTAGATGTTGAACAAGATCCTAAGACAGGTGACGTAACAGTAACACCTAAGAAACCAGATGGCTCACCATTCCCACGAGGAACTAAGGTAGAAATCCCAGGTAAAGATAAGGATCACCCAATCACAGTAACAATCGGTGAAGACGGTAAAGGTAAAGTACCAAACACTGACTTACCAGAAGGTAAAGTTCCAGGAACAGGTAAGATTACAGAACCAGGTAGACCAACAGAAGAAGTTCCAGTTGAAACGCCAGCTCATAAGACACCAACACTCGATGTTGAACAAGATCCTAAGACAGGTGATGTAACAGTAACACCGAAGAAACCAGATGGCTCACCATTCCCACCAGGAACTAAGGTAGAAATCCCAGGTAAAGATAAGGATCACCCAATCACAGTAACAATCGGTGAAGACGGAAAAGGTAAAGTACCAAACAGTGAATTACCAGAAGGTAAAGTTCCAGGAACAGGTAAGATTACAGAACCAGGTAGACCAACAGAAGAAGTTCCAGTTGAAACGCCAGCTCATAAGACACCAACACTCGATGTTGAACAAGATCCTAAGACAGGTGATGTAACAGTAACACCGAAGAGACCAGATGGTTCAACATTCCCACCAGGAACTAAGGTAGAAATTCCAGGTAAAGATAAAGATCACCCAATCACAGTAACAATCGGTGAAGACGGAAAAGGTAAAGTACCAAACAGTGAATTACCAGAAGGTAAAGTTCCAGGAACAGGTAAGATTACAGAACCAGGTAGACCAACAGAAGAAGTTCCAGTTGAAACGCCAGCTCATAAGACACCAACACTCGATGTTGAACAAGATCCTAAGACAGGTGATGTAACAGTAACACCGAAGAGACCAGATGGTTCAACATTCCCACCAGGAACTAAGGTAGAAATCCCAGGTAAAGATAAAGACCACCCAATCACAGTAACAATCGGTGAAGACGGAAAAGGTAAAGTACCAAACAGTGAATTACCAGAAGGTAAAGTTCCAGGAACAGGTAAGATTACAGAACCAGGTAGACCAACAGAAGAAGTTCCAGTTGAAACGCCAGCTCATAAGACACCAACAGTAGAGTTGGAACAAGATCCTAAGACAGGTGACGTTACAGTAACACCTAAGAAACCAGATGGCTCAACATACCCACCAGGAACTAAGGTAGAAATCCCAGGTAAAGATGGTAACCCAATCACAGTAACAATCGGTGAAGACGGTAAAGGTAAAGTACCAAACAGTGAATTACCAGAAGGTAAGGTTCCAGGTACAGCTAAGATTACAGAACCAGGTCAACCAACAGTTGAAGTTCCAGTAGAAACTCCAGCTAAGGTAACACCAGAAACACCAACAACTGAAAAACCAGGTAAGATTGAAATCACTCAACAACCAAATGGAAATGCGATTGTCACACCTAAGAAACCAGATGGCTCAACATACCCACCAGGAACTACGGTAGAAATTCCAGGAGAAAATGGAACAACAATCACAGTAACAATTGGTGATAACGGTTCAGGTGAAGTACCAAATGATAAACTTCCAAAAGGAAATGTCCCAGGTACAGGAACAGTAACAGAACCGAACAAGAAACCATCACAACCAGTGGATGTAACAACACCAGCTCGTAAGACACCAACAGTAGAGTTGGAACAAGATCCTAAGACAGGTGATGTTACAGTAACACCTAAGAAACCAGATGGCTCAACATACCCACCAGGAACTAAGGTAGAAATCCCAGGTAAAGATGGTAACCCAATCACAGTAACAATCGGTGAAGACGGTAAAGGTAAAGTACCAAACAGCGAATTACCAGACGGTAAAGTACCAGGTACAGCTAAGATTACAGAACCAGGTCAACCAACAGTTGAAGTTCCAGTAGAAACTCCAGCTAAGGTAACACCAGAAACACCAACAACTGAAAAACCAGGTAAGATTGAAATCACTCAACAACCAAATGGAAATGCGATTGTAACACCTAAGAAACCAGATGGCTCAACATACCCACCAGGAACTAAGGTAGAAATTCCAGGAGAAAATGGAACAACAATCACAGTAACAATTGGTGATAACGGTTCAGGTGAAGTACCAAATGACAAACTTCCAAAAGGAAATGTCCCAGGTACAGGAACAGTAACAGAACCTAACAAGAAACCATCACAACCAGTGGATGTAACAACACCAGCTCGTAAGACACCAACAGTAGAGTTGGAACAAGATCCTAAGACAGGTGACGTTACAGTAACACCTAAGAAACCAGATGGCTCAACATACCCACCAGGAACTAAGGTAGAAATCCCAGGTAAAGATGGTAACCCAATCACAGTAACAATCGGTGAAGACGGTAAAGGTAAAGTACCAAACAGTGAATTACCAGAAGGTAAGGTTCCAGGTACAGCTAAGATTACAGAACCAGGTCAACCAACAGTTGAAGTTCCAGTAGAAACTCCAGCTAAGGTAACACCAGAAACACCAACAACTGAAAAACCAGGTAAGATTGAAATCACTCAACAACCAAATGGAAATGCGATTGTCACACCTAAGAAACCAGATGGCTCAACATACCCACCAGGAACTAAGGTAGAAATTCCAGGAGAAAATGGAACAACAATCACAGTAACAATTGGTGATAACGGTTCAGGTGAAGTACCAAATGACAAACTTCCAAAAGGAAATGTCCCAGGTACAGGAACAGTAACAGAACCGAACAAGAAACCATCACAACCAGTGGATGTAACAACACCAGCTCGTAAGACACCAACAGTAGAGTTGGAACAAGATCCTAAGACAGGTGATGTTACAGTAACACCTAAGAAACCAGATGGCTCAACATACCCACCAGGAACTAAGGTAGAAATCCCAGGTAAAGATGGTAACCCAATCACAGTAACAATCGGTGAAGACGGTAAAGGTAAAGTACCAAACAGTGAATTACCAGAAGGTAAGGTTCCAGGTAAAGGTAAGATTACAGAACCAGGTCAACCAACAGTTGAAGTTCCAGTAGAAACTCCAGCTAAGGTAACACCAGAAACACCAACAACTGAAAAACCAGGTAAGATTGAAATCACTCAACAACCAAATGGAAATGCGATTGTCACACCTAAGAAACCAGATGGCTCAACATACCCACCAGGAACTACGGTAGAAATTCCAGGAGAAAATGGAACAACAATCACAGTAACAATTGGTGATAACGGTTCAGGTGAAGTACCAAATGATAAACTTCCAAAAGGAAATGTCCCAGGTACAGGAACAGTAACAGAACCGAACAAGAAACCATCACAACCAGTGGATGTAACAACACCAGCTCGTAAGACACCAACAGTAGAGTTGGAACAAGATCCTAAGACAGGTGATGTTACAGTAACACCTAAGAAACCAGATGGCTCAACATACCCACCAGGAACTAAGGTAGAAATCCCAGGTAAAGATGGTAACCCAATCACAGTAACAATCGGTGAAGACGGTAAAGGTAAAGTACCAAACAGCGAATTACCAGACGGTAAAGTACCAGGTACAGCTAAGATTACAGAACCAGGTCAACCAACAGTTGAAGTTCCAGTAGAAACTCCAGCTAAGGTAACACCAGAAACACCAACAACTGAAAAACCAGGTAAGATTGAAATCACTCAACAACCAAATGGAAATGCGATTGTAACACCTAAGAAACCAGATGGCTCAACATACCCACCAGGAACTAAGGTAGAAATTCCAGGAGAAAATGGAACAACAATCACAGTAACAATTGGTGATAACGGTTCAGGTGAAGTACCAAATGACAAACTTCCAAAAGGAAATGTCCCAGGTACAGGAACAGTAACAGAACCGAACAAGAAACCATCACAACCAGTGGATGTAACAACACCAGCTCGTAAGACACCAACAGTAGAGTTGGAACAAGATCCTAAGAAAGGTGATGTTACAGTAACACCTAAGAAACCAGATGGCTCAACATACCCACCAGGAACTAAGGTAGAAATCCCAGGTAAAGATGGTAACCCAATCACAGTAACAATCGGTGAAGACGGAAAAGGTAAAGTACCAAACAGTGAATTACCAGAAGGTAAAGTTCCAGGAACAGGTAAGATTACAGAACCAGGTCAACCAACAGTTGAAGTTCCAGTAGAAACTCCAGCTAAGGTAACACCAGAAACACCAACAACTGAAAAACCAGGTGAGATTGAAATCACTCAACAACCAAATGGAAATGCGATTGTCACACCTAAGAAACCAGATGGCTCAACATACCCACCAGGAACTAAGGTAGAAATTCCAGGAGAAAATGGAACAACAATCACAGTAACAATTGGTGATAACGGTTCAGGTGAAGTACCAAATGACAAACTTCCAAAAGGAAATGTCCCAGGTACAGGAACAGTAACAGAACCGAACAAGAAACCATCACAACCAGTGGATGTAACAACACCAGCTCGTAAGACACCAACAGTAGAGTTGGAACAAGATCCTAAGACAGGTGATGTTATAGTAACACCTAAGAAACCAGATGGCTCAACATACCCACCAGGAACTAAGGTAGAAATCCCAGGTAAAGATGGTAACCCAATCACAGTAACAATCGGTGAAGACGGTAAAGGTAAAGTACCAAACAGTGAATTACCAGAAGGTAAGGTTCCAGGTACAGCTAAGATTACAGAACCAGGTCAACCAACAGTTGAAGTTCCAGTAGAAACTCCAGCTAAGGTAACACCAGAAACACCAACAACTGAAAAACCAGGTAAGATTGAAATCACTCAACAACCAAATGGAAATGCGATTGTCACACCTAAGAAACCAGATGGCTCAACATACCCACCAGGAACTACGGTAGAAATTCCAGGAGAAAATGGAATAACAATCACAGTAACAATTGGTGATAACGGTTCAGGTGAAGTACCAAATGATAAACTTCCAAAAGGAAATGTCCCAGGTACAGGAACAGTAACAGAACCGAACAAGAAACCATCACAACCAGTGGATGTAACAACACCAGCTCGTAAGACACCAACAGTAGAGTTGGAACAAGATCCTAAGACAGGTGACGTTACAGTAACACCTAAGAAACCAGATGGCTCAACATACCCACCAGGAACTAAGGTAGAAATCCCAGGTAAAGATGGTAACCCAATCACAGTAACAATCGGTGAAGACGGTAAAGGTAAAGTACCAAACAGCGAATTACCAGAAGGTAAGGTTCCAGGTACAGCTAAGATTACAGAACCAGGTCAACCAACAGTTGAAGTTCCAGTAGAAACTCCAGCTAAGGTAACACCAGAAACACCAACAACTGAAAAACCAGGTGAGATTGAAATCACTCAACAACCAAATGGAAATGCGATTGTCACACCTAAGAAACCAGATGGCTCAACATACCCACCAGGAACTAAGGTAGAAATTCCAGGAGAAAATGGAACAACAATCACAGTAACAATTGGTGATAACGGTTCAGGTGAAGTACCAAATGACAAACTTCCAAAAGGAAATGTCCCAGGTACAGGAACAGTAACAGAACCGAACAAGAAACCATCACAACCAGTGGATGTAACAACACCAGCTCGTAAGACACCAACAGTAGAGTTGGAACAAGATCCTAAGACAGGTGACGTTACAGTAACACCTAAGAAACCAGATGGTTCAACATACCCACCAGGAACTAAGGTAGAAATCCCAGGTAAAGATGGTAACCCAATCACAGTAACAATCGGTGAAGACGGTAAAGGTAAAGTACCAAACAGTGAATTACCAGACGGTAAAGTTCCAGGTACAGCTAAGATTACAGAACCAGGTCAACCAACAGTTGAAGTTCCAGTAGAAACACCAGCTAAGGTAACACCAGCTACTCCAACTCCAAATGCAGATCAGGTAGATACTAAGACTACTGTTGATAATGGAGCTAAGTCAAATGATTCTCAAAATGTATTGCCAAATACAGGAACAGAATCAAATGCTGCTCTTGCATCTCTAGGACTTCTTGGACTATTGAGTGGATTTGGACTTGTAGCTCGTAAGAAAAAAGAAGACTAAAAATTTAGTCAGATGAACATTCATTCTTTTGTATTGTAAAGACAAACTAGATTGGTTCTGGTAATCGTGTTAGTTATAAAATACAAAGAATGATTAGATAAAGAAAGCGAACAATGCTAGGATTTTGTTAAACGGAATTCTAAGTATTGTTCGCTTTTTGTGGTATAATAAGACTATGCAGAAAAAACCAACGTCAGCCTATGTGCACATCCCATTTTGTACCCAGATTTGTTATTATTGTGACTTTTCAAAGGTTTTCATCAAAAATCAGCCGGTAGATAGTTATTTGGAACATCTGCTAGAAGAGTTTCGTTTTTATGATATCCAAAAGTTGCGGACCCTATACATTGGTGGTGGAACACCAACAGCACTATCAGCTCCGCAACTGGAGGTGTTATTGAAGGGCTTGACTAAAAACTTGGACTTGTCTGTCTTGGAGGAGTTGACCATTGAAGCCAATCCAGGCGACTTGGACGCGGATAAGATTGCGGTTTTGAAAAACTCAGCTGTCAATCGTGTTTCACTAGGTGTGCAAACTTTTGATAACAAAATGTTGAAAAAGATTGGGCGCAGTCATTTGGAGAAGGATATTTATGAAAATATCGACCGTCTGAAACTGGCTGGTTTTGACAACATCTCCATTGATTTGATTTATGCGCTACCTGGCCAGACCATGGAGCAAGTCAAGGAAAATGTGGCTAAGGCCATTGGGCTGGATATTCCCCATATGAGTTTGTATAGTTTGATTTTAGAAAACCATACGGTCTTTATGAACCGGATGCGACGTGGGAAATTGCCTCTGCCTAAGGAGGAACTAGAAGCGGAAATGTTTGAGTACATCATCGCAGAGCTGGAGCGAGCAGGTTTTGAGCATTATGAGATTTCCAATTTCTCCAAAATCGGTTTTGAAAGTCGTCACAATCTCATGTACTGGGACAATGCTGAATACTATGGCATTGGTGCTGGAGCATCTGGTTATGTCAATGGTGTTCGCTATAAAAACCATGGTCCCATTCGTCATTATCTGAGTGCAGTTGAGGAAGGCAACGCACGTATTACAGAAGAGCACCTGAGTCAAAAAGAGCAAATGGAAGAAGAAATGTTCTTGGGACTTCGCAAGAAATCAGGGGTTTCCATGGCGCGATTTGAGGAAAAATTTGGCCGGTCTTTTGATGAACTATATGGCGAAATCGTCAGAGACTTGGTTCAAAAAGGTCTCATGCAAATAGAGGGTGACCGAGTGCGCATGACAAAGAGAGGTCTCTTTTTGGGAGACACCGTAGCAGAACGATTTATTTTGGAGTAGGATCATGGGCTTAACTTATCAAATGAAAATGAAAATTCCTTTTGATATGGCTGATATGAACGGTCATATTAAACTTCCAGATGTGGTTTTGCTATCACTACAAGTTTCAGGGATGCAGTCTATTGAACTAGGAGTCGGTGATAAGACTATTTTAGAAACTATAATTTAGTCTGGATCATCGCAGGATATGATATTGAGGTGATTCGTTTACCTCGTTTTGGGGAAGAAATTACCATCGAAACAGAAGCTTTGAGCTACAATCGACTTTTTTGCTACCGTCGCTTTACCATTTATGATGAAGCGGGGCAGGAGCTCATCCACATGATGACTACCTTTGTTCTCATGGACCGAGACAGTCGAAAAGTCCATGCTGTTGAACCTGAGATTGTGGTTCCTTACCAATCTGAGTTTTCCAAAAAATTGCTTCGAGGACCTAAATATCAAAGCTTGGAAAATCCAATTAGCAAGGATTACCATGTCCGTTTTTACGATTTGGATATGAATGGTCATGTTAATAACAGTAAATACCTGGACTGGATTTTTGAGGTCATGGGAGCAGATTTTTTGACCCAATATATTCCCAAGAAAATCAATCTCAAGTATGTCAAGGAAGTTCGACCAGGTGGGGTGATTACATCGGCTGTTGAGCGGAGTGGACTCGAAAGCAAGCATGAGATTACAAGCGACGGTGTTACCAATGCACAGGCTATTATTACTTGGCAAGAATTAGAAAAGGATTAGGGAGAAATAGATGAAATATAAAGGCTATTTAATTGATCTAGATGGAACTATTTATAAGGGGAAAGATAGAATTCCAGCAGGAGAGGCTTTTGTTCATGAATTGCAAAAGCGGGACATTCCCTATCTCTTTGTGACTAACAATACAACCCGCACTCCAGAGAGTGTTCAAGAGATGTTGGCTCAGAATTTTAATATTGATACGCCCCTATCGACTGTCTATACAGCGACTTTGGCCACCATCGACTACATGAATGACTTGGGACTGGAAAAGACGGTCTATGTCATCGGAGAAGCAGGGCTCAAGGAAGCCATCAAGGCGGCTGGTTATGTGGAAGACAAGGAAAATCCTGCCTATGTGGTAGTAGGCCTGGACTGGCAAGTAGACTATGAAAAATTTGCCACAGCAACTCTTGCCATTCAAAAGGGCGCCCACTTTATCGGAACCAATCCTGACCTCAACATCCCGACAGAGCGCGGTCTTTTGCCAGGTGCTGGTTCACTGATTACCCTACTTGAAGTAGCAACACGAGTGAATCCTGTTTATATCGGAAAACCAAATGCTATCATTATGGCCAAGGCGGTTGAGCACTTAGGTTTGGAACGTGAAGAGTTGATTATGGTCGGAGATAACTACTTAACTGATATCCGAGCAGGGATTGACAATGGTATTCCAACGCTCTTGGTGACGACAGGTTTTACCAAGGCAGAAGAAGTAGCAGACCTACCAATCGCACCGACTCATGTGGTTTCTAGCTTTGCGGAGTGGGATTTTGATGAAAACTAGACTGATCTTTTGGAGTTCTATGCTCTTTCTCCTCTCCCTCTCAATCCTTCTGACCATCTATCTGGCTTGGGTCTTCTATCCTATGGAGATGCAGTGGCTGCACCTAACGAATCGGGTTTATCTAAAACCAGAAACCATTCAGTACAACTTTCATATTTTGATGAATTACCTGACCAATCCTTTTAGTCAGATCTTACAGATGCCGGATTTTCGTTCGTCAGCAGCTGGGCTACACCATTTTACGGTGGTCAAAAACCTCTTTCACTTGGTTCAGCTAGTAGCCTTAGTGACACTGCCAAGTTTCTATTTCTTTGTTAAAAGGATTGTGAAAAAGGGTTTCTTGTCTCTCTATCGTAAAAGTCTCTTGTCTCTAGTAGTCTTGCCTCTGCTGATTGGTCTTGGAGGAGTTTTGATTGGTTTTGACCAATTCTTTACCCTTTTCCATCAAATTCTCTTTGTGGGAGATGATACCTGGCTTTTTGATCCAGCCAAGGATCCTGTCATTCTGATTTTGCCAGAGACCTTCTTCCTTCATGCTTTTCTCCTCTTTTTTGCCCTCTATGAAAGCTTCTTTGCCTATCTGTATCTGAAAAGTCGTGGGAAGTGAAAGAAAGATGTTTTTAATTTGTATATATAAAATTGTATATCATTTGAAACCATCGTTAAGAGTGAATTAACCAAATCCAATTGTGTCAATCGTTCGCGAACAGTCTATTTTTCTTGAAAAATAGGCTTTTTTTTAAAAATCGCTAGTCAAGCGCTTTATTTTTGTGTATAATAGAAATAGCAAAGTATAGATAAGAAGAGAAAAGCATGATTACACTATTTCTATCACCGAGCTGTACATCATGTCGTAAGGCTAAGGCCTGGTTAGAAAAACATAAGGTTCCCTTTGTGGAACACAATATTATGACCAGTCCTTTAACAAGAAAAGAATTGCAACACATCCTTTCCTTGACCGAAAATGGTACTGATGACATCATTTCAACTCGTTCAAAAATTTTTCAAAAATTAGATATTGATGTAGAAAGTATTTCGGTATCGGAATTGCTTCATTTGATTGAGCAGTACCCTAGTCTTTTGCGTCGCCCAATTATTATCGATGCCAAACGCATGCAGATCGGTTTTAATGAAGATGAGATTCGTGCTTTTCTCCCTCGTAGTTATCGTAAGCAAGAACTAAAAGAAGCAAGAATGAGAGCTGGTATTAGTTAATGAACAAACAGTATAGTTACCCACTAGATTTGTCGTGGAGCACTGAAGAACTTGCTTCAGTGCTTTCTTTTTTTAATGATGTTGAAGCTGCCTATGAAGGCAAGGTAGAGGCTAAAAAGTTACTAAACTCCTATAAGGGATTCAAATTGGTTGTGCCAAGCAAGAGTGAAGAGAAGCGTTTGGGACGAGAATTTGAAACGGTTAGTGGCTATTCGCTTTACCGAGCAGTTCAGGCTGCCAAGGAAAAAGGGGAAGGAAAGATTTCTCTTGGAAAGTAAGTTTGAATTTGCTAAAGAGCTAATTAGGAAAGCGGGCCAGTACATCCTTGATCATATGCAGGAAGACTTGCAGGTTGAGACCAAGTCCTCTCCGACAGACTTGGTGACCAGACTGGACAAGGAAGTTCAGGAACTCTTGGTTGGTGAGATTTATCCCGTTATCCTGAGGATAAGATTTGTGCTGAAGAGGGCTGTTTGCGTGCTTCAGTTCAAGAGGGCAAGGTTTGGGTCATTGATCCTATTGATGGTACCAATAACTTTGTAGCCCAGCAGGAAGATTTCGCTGTCATGATGGCTTATTTTGAAAATGGTCAGGGGCAGTTTGGACTGATTTATGATGTGGTCAAAGGGGATTGTTATCACGGTGGTGGTAAGTTTCCGGTTTGTCTAAATGATAAGCCCTTAGCTCCCTTTAAAGCAAAACCACTTGGAGATTTTCTCATTGCAGGGAATAGTGGCATGCTGGAAACCAACGAATGGGGTCTGGCTGATTTGAGTCGAGCGGTGCTTGGTGTTCGTGTCTATGGGAGTGCGGCCATTAGTTTTGCCAAGGTTTTGTCAGGGCGTTTGTTGACCTATGTCACTTATCTGCAGCCATGGGATTATGCCGCAGCTAGTATTTTAGGGAAAAGTCTGGGCTATCAGATTGTGACCCTATCTGGTGAGCTTCCTGATTTTCAAACCAGACAGCCGGTCATGATGGTGCCTCTTGAGATGCAGGAGGAAATTCAGTCCTATATTTACGAAAGGAAAAGAACTTAAATGCAATTTCCAGAAGGATTTGTTGAAAAATATGAAGAGATACTAGGAGATGAGGCAAGAGATTTTCTTGCCTCTTTTGAGGAGGAAGCGGTTTCGGCCTTTCGGGTCAATCCTTTAAAAGAAGCCCAAGCTTCATTTTCTGATCCTATTCCTCAAACCCCTTGGGGACACTATGGGAAGGTTTCAGGAAAATCTCCTGAGCATGCTACAGGTTTGGTTTATTCGCAAGAACCCGCTGCCCAGATGGTAGCTCAGGTAGCCCAACCCAGTCCTGGGATGAAGGTTTTGGATTTGGCCGCTGCTCCAGGTGGTAAATCAACTCAGCTAGCAGCCTATCTAGCTGGAGAGGGCCTTCTCGTTTCCAATGAAATTTCAAACAAACGGGCTAAGATTTTAGTAGAAAACATGGAGAGATTTGGGACGACAAATGTTGTGGTGACCAATGAATCTACTGACCGCTTGGTCAAGCTTTTTAAGGGCTATTTTGACCTCATTGTCCTTGATGCCCCTTGCTCTGGTGAAGGGATGTTCCGTAAGCAACCAGATGCTATGGACTATTGGAACCTTGATTATCCAAGTCAATGTGCTAGTCTACAAAGAGAAATTCTAGCAGATACCGTGACCATGCTAGCAGAAGGTGGTCGTTTAGTTTATTCAACCTGTACCTGGGCACCTGAGGAAAATGAAGAGATTGTCAATTGGCTACTGGAGGAGTATGATTTTGATTTGCTACCAGTAGAGCATATCAATGGAATGGTAGCTGGTATTGACCTGCCAGAAACGGCTCGGATGTATCCTCATCATTTTAAGGGAGAGGGTCAGTTTGTAGCTCATCTACAGTTTAAGGGTGAAAATCCAGCACCGAAATATAAGGCAAGTAAGAGTAATCTCAGCCGAGAGCAGCTCACTTTGTGGCAGGAATTTGCCCAAAAACACTTGAAGATCAATCTAAGAGGAATCTTGCAGACTTTTGGGGATCAACTCTATCTCTTGCCAGAACTCTTGCCAGATTTAGGGAAACTCAAGATTGCTCGCAATGGACTGCATCTGGGAACCTTCAAGAAGAAACGCTTTGAGCCTAGTTTTGCTCTTGGTCTAGCCTTGAAATCAAGTCAGGTCAAACAGTCGGTTGAAATTGACCAAGAAGAGTTTGTCAAGTATGCGGCTGGAGAAACCGTTCAGTTGGCGGAAAGTCTGCCAAATGGTTGGTACCAAGTTTTAGTTCAAGGCAATGGTTTGGGCTTTGCTAAGGTGACTGGAAATGTTTTGAAAAATTATTTTCCAAAAGGCCTCAGATTCAAGTGAAAATGCTAGTCAAAGTAGCTTGTCTATGTTATAGTGGAAGTATGGATTTTTTTCAAATTGTCTTTCATTTTAAGTCAAAATTGGTGGGCAAGGCAACTGAGAAAATTACTAGTAAAATCAAGCTAGCAACTTCAGTTGGCTCCCAATTTTCAAAAGAAAAACATAAATAAATAGTTGAAAAAATTCACAGCATTCACCATTATTTTCAAGGAGAAAAACAGTGAAAAAAAGGAAAAAACTCGCTCTATCCCTTGCAGCTCTTTTGCTGGCAGGTTCTTTGGCGGGATGTGCTAGCTGGATTGACCGTGGAGAATCCATGACAGCTGTTGGCTCAACGGCTCTTCAGCCCTTGGTCGAAGCAGCAGCAGATGAATTTGGCTCTATGCACGTTGGAAAAACAGTCAACGTCCAAGGTGGAGGATCTGGTACAGGTTTGTCTCAGGTTCAATCTGGAGCTGTTGACGTAGGAAATTCAGACGTATTTGCCGAGGAAAAAGACGGTATCAACGCATCTGCTCTAGTGGACCATAAGGTAGCCGTAGCTGGCTTGGCAGTAATTGTAAATAAGGAAGTTGACGTTGAAAATCTGACAACTGAACAACTCCGTAGCATCTTCACAGGTCAAGTGACCAACTGGAAAGAAGTCGGTGGGAAAGACCTAGCTATTTCTATTATCAACCGTGCGGCAAGTTCAGGTTCGCGTGCAACCTTTGATAGTGTCATCATGGATGGTCAGTCTGCTGTGCAGAGTCAAGAACAGGATTCAAATGGGATGGTCAAAAACATTGTTTCCCAGACACCAGGAGCCATTTCTTACCTAGCCTTTGCCTATGTGGATGACTCGGTGAAACGCATGAAGTTGAATGGCTATGAGCCGATTGCAGAAAATGTTACAACCAATAACTGGCCTTTGTGGTCTTATGAACACATGTATACCCTAGGTCAGCCGAACGAATTGGTAGCAGAGTTTCTCAACTTTGTCCTCTCAGATGAAGCGCAAAGCGGAATCGTTAAGGGGATGGGCTATATTTCTGTCAAGGAAATGAAGGTTGAAAAAGATGCTGTAGGAACGGTGACAGCACTAGAAGGGAGTCACTAATGAATCAAGAAGAATTAGCTAAAAAATTACTTTCTCCCTCAAAGAACTCTCGTTTAGAGAAACTTGGAAAAGGCTTGACCTTTGCCTGTCTGTCTTTGATTGTCATTATTGTGGCTATGATTTTGATCTTCGTAGCCCAAAAAGGTTTGTCGACCTTCTTTGTAAATGGGGTCAATATCTTTGATTTCCTATTTGGCCAAACTTGGAATCCTTCAGGTAAACAATTTGGTGCCCTTCCAATGATTTTGGGTTCCTTTATTGTCACAATTCTATCGGCCCTTATCGCAACTCCTTTTGCCATTGGTGCGGCAGTTTTTATGACCGAGGTCTCACCAAAAGGTGCTAGAATCTTACAGCCAGCTATTGAATTGCTTGTCGGGATCCCTTCAGTCGTATATGGATTTATCGGTTTGCAGGTCGTAGTTCCCTTTGTCCGTAGTGTCTTTGGTGGAACTGGTTTTGGGATTTTGTCAGGGATTTTCGTTCTCTTTGTCATGATTTTACCGACGGTAACCTTTATGACAACCGATAGCTTGCGTGCGGTGCCTCGTCACTACCGTGAAGCTAGTTTGGCTATGGGGGCTACTCGTTGGCAAACCATCTGGCGCGTGACCTTGAAGGCAGCGCGTTCAGGGATTTTCACAGCAGTGGTCTTTGGGATGGCGCGTGCCTTTGGTGAGGCCTTGGCCATTCAGATGGTGGTCGGAAACTCAGCCGTTGTCCCAACTTCACTAACAACACCTGCTGCGACCTTGACCTCTGTCTTGACTATGGGTATCGGAAATACCGTTATGGGAACAGTTGATAATAACGTTCTCTGGTCACTGGCCTTAGTCTTGCTCTTGATGAGTTTGGCCTTCAACAGTGTGATTAAATTGATTACGAAAGAAAGAGGAAAGAAAAACTATGCACGCTAAGAAATTAGATAAAATTGCAACAGCTGTCCTCTACTCGATTGCAGGAATTATCGTTGCCATCTTGGCATCCTTGATTCTCTATATCTTGGTTCGTGGTTTGCCCCACATCTCTTGGTCTTTCTTGACTGGCAAATCATCTTCCTACCAAGCAGGCGGAGGGATTGGAATTCAGCTCTATAATTCCTTCTTCCTTTTGGTCATCACCTTGATTATCTCTGTGCCTTTATCTATGGGAGCTGGGATTTTCCTAGCTGAATATGCTAAAAAAGGTCTGTGACCAACTTTGTCAGAACCTGTATTGAAATCTTGTCTTCTCTACCATCAGTGGTTGTAGGTCTCTTTGGTTACTTGATCTTTGTAGTTCAGTTTGAGTACGGATTTTCAATCATCTCAGGTGCCTTGGCCTTGACAGTCTTTAACCTGCCTCAGATGACTCGTAATGTTGAGGACAGCTTGAAACACGTTCACCATACGCAACGTGAGGCTGGTTTGGCCCTTGGGATTTCTCGCTGGGAGACTGTGGTCCATGTGGTTATTCCAGAAGCTCTTCCAGGGATTGTAACTGGGGTTGTCTTGGCCTCTGGTCGTATCTTTGGTGAGGCGGCAGCTCTCATCTATACAGCAGGGCAATCCGCTCCAGCCCTTGACTGGTCTAACTGGAATATTCTTAGTGTGACCAGCCCAATATCTATCTTCCGTCAAGCAGAAACCTTGGCTGTCCACATCTGGAAAGTCAATAGCGAAGGAACCATTCCAGATGGAACCATCGTATCAGCAGGTTCTGCGGCCGTGCTCCTTATCTTTATCCTCATCTTTAACTTTGGAGCTCGCAAACTCGGAAGCTACCTACATAAGAAATTAACCGCTGCCTAAAGGAGAAGCCATGTCAAAATATAATTGGGATGAAAAGCATATCATCACCTTTCCTGAAGAGAAAGTGGCCCTCTCTACTAAGGATTTACATGTTTACTACGGTAAAAAAGAATCCATCAAGGGCATCGATATGCAATTTGAAAAAAATAAAATTACAGCCTTAATTGGCCCATCTGGATCAGGGAAATCAACCTACCTCCGCAGTCTCAACCGTATGAATGATACCATTGATATTGCTAAGGTCACAGGTCAAATCCTCTATCAAGGGATTGATGTCAACCGTCCAGAAATTAACGTCTATGAGATGCGTAAGCACATCGGAATGGTCTTCCAACGACCAAATCCCTTTGCCAAGTCTATCTACCGCAACATCACTTTTGCCCATGAACGTGCAGGGGTTAAGGACAAGCAAGTCTTGGATGAAATTGTGGAAACCTCTCTTCGTCAGGCTGCCCTTTGGGAACAGGTCAAAGACGATTTGCACAAGTCAGCCTTGACTCTATCAGGTGGTCAGCAGCAACGTCTCTGTATCGCTCGTGCTATCTCCGTTAAACCAGATATTCTCTTGATGGATGAGCCGGCATCAGCCTTAGACCCAATTGCGACAGCCCAGCTGGAAGAAACCATGTTGGAATTGAAGAAGGACTTTACCATCATCATCGTGACCCACAGTATGCAGCAGGCTGCGCGTGCTAGTGACTACACAGGATTTTTCTACTTGGGTGACTTGATCGAGTACGATAAGACCTCTAATATTTTCCAAAATGCCAAACTACAGTCAACCAATGACTACGTAACAGGACACTTTGGATAGAAAGGAAACAGTATGACAGAAGCGATTTTACAGGTATCGGACCTGTCCGTTTACTACAATCAAAAGAAGGCCTTGAATAGTGTTTCCCTATCTTTCCAACCTAAGGAAATTACAGCTTTGATCGGTCCATCTGGATCAGGGAAGTCAACCCTCCTCAAGGCTATCAACCGCATGGGAGATCTCAATCCAGAGGTGACCACAACTGGTTCAGTAGTTTATAACGGCCACAATATCTACAGTCCACGTACAGATACAGTTGAATTGCGTAAGGAAATCGGTATGGTTTTCCAACAACCCAACCCCTTCCCTATGTCTATCTACGAAAACGTTGTTTATGGGCTTCGTATCAATGGAGTTAAGGACAAGCAGGTTCTGGACGAGGCGGTAGAAAAAGCCTTGCAACGAGCTTCTATCTGGGATGAGGTTAAGGACCGCCTACATGATTCAGCTATCGGGCTTTCAGGAGGTCAACAGCAACGTGTCTGTGTTGCTCGTGTCTTGGCAACTAGTCCTAAAATCATTCTCTTGGATGAACCGACTTCAGCCTTGGATCCTATTTCGGCTGGTAAGATTGAGGAAACCTTGTATGGTCTAAAAGATAAATACACCATGCTCTTGGTTACGCGTTCCATGCAGCAAGCCTCTCGTATCTCTGACAAGACAGGATTTTTCCTAGATGGAGATTTGATTGAGTTTAATGATACCAAGAAGATGTTCCTAAACCCACAACACAAGGAAACAGAAGATTATATTTCAGGAAAATTTGGATAAGGAGATAAAGATGTTACGTTCTCAATTTGAGGAAGATTTAGAGAAATTGCACAACCAGTTCTATGCTATGGGACAGGAAGTGCTATCCCAAATCAATCGTACTGTGCGTGCCTTTGTTACGCATGACCGTGATTTGGCCAAAGAAGTCATCGAAGACGATGCAGAAGTAAACGAATACGAAGTGAAATTGGAGAAGAAATCATTTGAAATGATTGCCCTTCAACAACCAGTTTCTCAAGACTTGCGTACCGTTCTAACCGTCTTGAAAGCTGTATCTGACTTGGAACGTATGGGTGACCATGCTGTTTCCATTGCAAAAGCAGCAATTCGTATGAAGGGGGAACAACGTATCCCAGCTGTTGAAGAAGAAATCAAGAGAATGGGTCGCGATGTCAAGAACTTCGTCGAAGCAGCCCTTGAACTCTATCTGAATGGTTCAGTAGATCAGGCCTATGAAGTAGCAGCTATGGACGAAAAAATCAACCATTACTTTGATAGCATTCGTGATTTGGCTACAGAAGAAATCAAGAAAAATCCAGATGCCATCGTTACAGGGCGTGATTACTTCCAAGTGATTGCCTTCTTGGAACGCATTGGAGACTATGCCAAGAATATCTGTGAATGGGTTGTTTACTTTGAAACAGGTAAGATTGTCGAACTATAAAATAGATTCATTCTGTATAAAAAGGAGCTTAAAATCAACCGACAGCTCCTTTTTTGAATGAAAAAAATATTTTTGAGATAAAAATTCAAAAAACACTTGACAAGTATCTTGGATAGCGTTATAATTATACAAATTAACAGAGAGGTTGTTTATTTATGAAATTAAAAAAATGGATATTTGTTTTATGTAGCTTTCTTGCAAGTTTCTTCTTAGTGGCTTGCCAGTCAAGTTCGAATGGTTCTCAGTCAGCTCTTGAGGCTATTAAGCAAAAGGGGGAATTAGTTGTGGCGACCAGTCCTGACTATGCACCCTTTGAATTCCAAGCCTTGGTTGACGGGAAAAATCAGGTAGTCGGTGCGGATATTGATATGGCCCAAGCTATCGCTGATGAACTTGGGGTTAAGTTGGAAATTTCAAGCATGAGTTTTGACAATGTCTTGACCAGTCTTCAAACTGGGAAGGCAGATCTAGCAGTTGCGGGAATTAGCGCTACTGACGAGAGAAAAGAAGTCTTTGATTTTTCAATCCCTTACTATGAAAACAAGATTAGTTTCTTGGTTCGTAAGGCTGATGTAGAAAAATATAAGGATTTAACTAGTCTAGAAACTGCTAATATTGCAGCCCAAAAAGGGACTGTTCCAGAAGCTATGGTCAAGGAACAATTGCCAAAAGCTCAATTGACTTCCCTAACCAATATGGGGGAAGCTGTCAATGAATTGCAGGCTGGAAAAGTAGATGCTGTTCACATGGATGAGCCTGTTGCCCTTAGCTATGCTGCTAAAAATGCCGACCTAGCTGTCGCAACTGTCAGCTTGAAGATGAAGGACGGCGAAGCCAATGCAGTTGCCCTTAGAAAAAATAGTGCTGATTTGAAAGAAGTGGTGGACAAGGTCATCCAAAAACTCAAGGATGACGGTACCTACCAAAAATATCTTGAAAAAGCGGCAACTCTAACAGAAGTTGAACAATAAGAAAAAAGAGTCTGGGACAATAGTCTCTTATCTCCAAAAAAAGCAACGGATTTGCCGTTGCTTTTTGCATCGTTGCGATAGTCTTGGTAAAATATAGTAGATTGAAACTGAGTTTGGGACAAAAATCTAACCTTAAATATAAAAAGCGAACAAAATGAGTTATCTGACATTCAGAATTTTGTCTTGTTCGCTTTTTTTCCTAATCTATCGATTTTAAAAATTTATAATAAAGAATTCCTAAAATCAAAATCTTTTTGTCCCAGCTTTATATTCAATCCTCTATGTAACACAAATCAAACAATTTTATCACTAGAAATCAGTTCTTTCTTGCCACAAGACCATCTCGTCTTTACTATTGAAAAAGTGGTGAATACCTTGGAAGATAGTCACTTCCACGCCTTCTATCATGCCTTTGGTCGCCCGTCTTATCACCCCAAAATGCTTGTATCTGCTCTTCTATTTGCCTATTCACAAGGGATTTTCTTTGGTCGAAAAATTGAAAAAATGATGATTGAAAATCTGGCTATGCAGTACCTAACAGGGCAGTTGGTTGTCAGCTACCGTACCATCAATCGTTTTCGTGTCGCTGAAGGGATGGAAGAACTCATTCGTGATCTTTTCATCGACCTCAATCTTCGTTTAAAAATGGAAGAGTTAGTGACCTTAGATTGCTTGTTTATTGACGGGACTAAGATTGAAGCTAATGCCAACAAGTATAGTTTCGTGTGGAAGAAAGCGACAGAGAAATTCTTCGCCAAGCTTCAAGAACAGATACAGGTCTATTTTCAAGAAGAAATCACACCCCTTATCCATCAAGCTATCGAACTGGATACACAAGAGCCTATCTCCTCAGAGCAGTTGCTTGCATTCGCTCAAGTCCTTGAAGAAGAATTGGAAAAACTGAACCAGGACATTGAGGAGACACCCGTTAAAGGAAAGGATGAACGTAAAATCCAACGTCGTAAACTCAAGAAAGTCTTGCGGAAAGTCAAAGATGATTTTTCAGTACGTGCTGAAAAGTATGAAAGCTATCAAGAGACATTTGACGGGCGTAACAGCTTTTTAAAAATTTTTAATTATCTTTGCTCTTTTTGAGTAAATAGATCTCTCAGGAATCACTTATTTAGATTTTTCTAGATTATAATGAACAGAAATAATATAATTTTTTTAATTCTTGTTATTATATCACAAGTATTTCAAAAAAAGAAATGGCTGGACTTATCATTATATTTTGAAAATATAATGATAAAAAAGGAAAAAGGCTTGATTTTATTAAATAGTTATTTTATAATGTTAAATGTATATTGGAGACATGCTATTATTTTTAAAAATAGGAGAAAAGATTCATGTATTTTAATCGTAAAAATGCAGAACAAAAGAATTGGCGTATGATCAAAAAAGGAAAACATTTCCTTTTTGGTTGTTCGCTTGTTTTTGCGGTTGGGGCAGCATTAGTAGCTCCATCAGTCAAAGCAGATGCAGTAGACGCTAAGCCAGAAGCTAGCTCTACAGCAGAGGGGGTTAAGCCAGCTGCGGCTGAAGAGAACCCAACTTATGCAGCACCAGCTGTAGAAGTAGCTCCAGCAGCAGTGGCTGAAGAAAAAGTTAAAACTACTCAAAATTCGAAAGAAGAACCAGTAGTTACGACAGAAAAAGCTAAGGAAGCAGATAGCATCCAAGCTCCAGAGGTGACAGTGGTTTACAATCCAGAAGCACTTACTGATGAAGAAAAAGCAAAAGTAGTAGCAGCTGTTAAGGCAGCTAACTCTAAAGCAACTGATGTTCAAGTTCAAGCAGACGGATCAGTAGTTATTACTTTTGCAGATGGTTCGACTGCAAGCTTGTCAGCAGCTCAAACTATTAAAGATGGCTCTAAAGTAGCTAAACCACGTAGAGCACGTGCGGCAGTAGCAGCTCCAGTCATCACTTCAAACCTTGATGGAAAAGGTAGTTCTGCAACAGATGTAACTGTCCAAGCACCAGCAGGTTCAACTGTTAAACTCTACAATAGTGATGGTGTCGTTATCGGTCAAGCAGTAGCAAATGCTCAAGGTGTAGCTATAGTTACGCCAACAAACAGCCTTCCTGTAGGCGAAATCACAGCTACAGCTACACCAGCAGGCGAAAGTGAGTCTCCTAAGAGCGCTCCTGTCACAGCGACTCGTGCAGAAAAGCCTGAAGTAGACGGAGGTGTTTCAAGAGGGAACGATAGTCATAATACCCAACTACTCGTTACCAGATCACATATCACTGTCTATCCAGGTGAAACTGTTAAGATTGGTGTTACAGCAGTATCTAAAGCGCTTGAAAACTTTTGGGTTCCTAATAATCCAGAAGGTGTCAAGGGCTTGAAGCCTACAGGTGTTTACTTGAAGACAGCTGGAACAGAGACCTATACAAGACGTGATAACGGATACGGAGGTACTGTTGCTTGGGACCAACCAGCAGGTGATACTGTTGTGACCTTCGCAGTTAGAAGTAAGAATAATGCACTTGTAAAGAGAGACCTTAGAGTTACCGTTTTGGAACTTACTAAGAAGCTTGATGCTGTTCCAGGTGAAAAGGTAGAAGTTTCTGATCTTAAAAACATTTCTGAAGACGAGAAAAATAGAATTATCGAAGCAACTAAAAAAGCAAATGCAAGTTTCCCCCCAGGCACTTTATATAATGTTGATCAAAGAGGAAATCTTGTAATTACTTATCCTGATAAGTCTACTGATAAGATTACAGCAGCATACTTAGTTACTCCAGCGGCTAGGGAAGCAGACAAATATACGCCGACTGCTAAGGACCAAACTGTTAAAGTTGGTGACGCACCAAAAGCAGAAGATTCAATTGCGAACTTCAAAGACCTTCCTTCAGGAACAACAGCTAAGTTCAAGGAACCAGTAGATACAAAAACTCCAGGTGAAAAAACACCAGTAGTCGTTGTCACTTACCCAGACAAGTCAACAGACGAAGTTCCAGTTAAAGTAACTGTAAAAGATCCACGTAGCGATGCGGATAAGAACGCACCAAAAGCTAAGAACCAAACTGTTAAAGTTGGTGACGCACCAAAAGCAGAAGATTCAATTGCGAACTTCAAAGACCTTCCTTCAGGAACAACCGCTAAGTTCAAGGAGCCAGTAGATACCACAACTCCAGGTGAAAAGACACCAGTAGTCGTTGTCACTTACCCAGACAAGTCAACAGACGAAGTTCCAGTTAAAGTAACTGTTAAAGATCCACGTAGCGATGCGGATAAGAACGCACCAAAAGCTAAGAACCAAACTGTTAAAGTTGGTGACGCACCAAAAGCAGAAGATTCAATTGCGAACTTCAAAGACCTTCCTTCAGGAACAACAGCTAAGTTCAAGGAGCCAGTAGATACAAAAACACCAGGTGAAAAGACACCAGTAGTCGTTGTCACTTACCCAGACAAGTCAACAGACGAAGTTCCAGTTAAAGTGACTGTTAAAGATCCACGTAGTGATGCGGATAAGAACGAACCAAAAGCTAAGGACCAAACTGTTAAAGTTGGTGACGCACCAAAAGCAGAAGATTCAATTGCGAACTTCAAAGACCTTCCTTCAGGAACAACAGCTAAGTTCAAGGAACCAGTAGATACCACAACTCCAGGGGACAAAACACCAGTAGTTGTTGTAACTTATCCAGATGGCTCTAAGGATGAAGTTCCAGTTAAAGTAACTGTAAAAGATCCACGTAGCGATGCGGATAAGAACGAACCAAAAGCTAAGGACCAAACTGTTAAAATAGGTGACACACCAAAAGCAGAAGATTCAATTGCGAACTTCAAAGACCTTCCTTCAGGAACAACCGCTAAGTTCAAGGAACCAGTAGATACCACAACTCCAGGGGACAAAACACCAGTAGTTGTTGTAACTTACCCAGATGGCTCTAAGGATGAAGTTCCAGTTAAAGTAACTGTAAAAGATCCACGTAGTGATGCGGATAAGAACGAGCCAAAATCTAAGGACCAAACTGTTAAAGTTGGTGACACACCAAAAGCAGAAGATTCAATTGCGAACTTCAAAGACCTTCCTTCAGGAACAACCGCTAAGTTCAAGGAACCAGTAGATACCACAACTCCAGGGGACAAAACACCAGTAGTTGTTGTAACTTATCCAGACAAGTCAATAGACGAAGTTCCAGTTAAAGTAACTGTAAAAGATCCACGTAGCGATGCGGATAAGAACGAACCAAAATCTAAGGACCAAACTGTTAAAGTTGGTGACGCACCAAAAGCAGAAGATTCAATTGCGAACTTCAAAGACCTTCCTTCAGGAACAACAGCTAAGTTCAAGGAGCCAGTAGATACAAAAACTCCAGGTGAAAAAACACCAGTAGTCGTTGTCACTTACCCAGACAAGTCAACAGACGAAGTTCCAGTTAAAGTAACTGTAAAAGATCCACGTAGCGATGCGGATAAGAACGAACCAAAATCTAAGGACCAAACTGTTAAAGTTGGTGACGCACCAAAAGCAGAAGATTCAATTGCGAACTTCAAAGACCTTCCTTCAGGAACAACAGCTAAGTTCAAGGAGCCAGTAGATACAAAAACACCAGGTGAAAAGACACCAGTAGTCGTTGTCACTTACCCAGACAAGTCAACAGACGAAGTTCCAGTTAAAGTGACTGTTAAAGATCCACGTAGTGATGCGGATAAGAACGAACCAAAAGCTAAGGACCAAACTGTTAAAGTTGGTGATGCACCAAAAGCAGAAGATTCAATTGCGAACTTCAAAGACCTTCCTTCAGGAACAACAGCTAAGTTCAAGGAGCCAGTAGATACAAAAACATCAGGTGAAAAAACACCAGTAGTCGTTGTCACTTACCCAGATGGCTCTAAGGATGAAGTTCCAGTTAAAGTAACTGTAAAAGATCCACGTAGTGATGCGGATAAGAACGAACCAAAAGCTAAGGAACAAACTGTTAAAATTGGTGACGCACCAAAAGCAGAAGATTCAATTGCGAACTTCAAAGACCTTCCTTCAGGAACAACCGCTAAGTTCAAGGAACCAGTAGATACCACAACTCCAGGGGACAAAACACCAGTAGTTGTTGTAACTTATCCAGATGGCTCTAAGGATGAAGTTCCAGTTAAAGTAACTGTAAAAGATCCACGTAGTGATGCAGATAAGAACGAACCAAAAGCTAAGGAACAAACTGTTAAAATTGGTGACGCACCAAAAGCAGAAGATTCAATTGCGAACTTCAAAGACCTTCCTTCAGGAACAACAGCTAAGTTCAAGGAGCCAGTAGATACAAAAACACCAGGTGAAAAGACACCAGTAGTCGTTGTCACTTACCCAGACAAGTCAACAGACGAAGTTCCAGTTAAAGTGACTGTTAAAGATCCACGTAGTGATGCGGATAAGAACGAACCAAAAGCTAAGGACCAAACTGTTAAAGTTGGTGACGCACCAAAAGCAGAAGATTCAATTGCGAACTTCAAAGACCTTCCTTCAGGAACAACAGCTAAGTTCAAGGAACCAGTAGATACCACAACTCCAGGCGAAAAAACACCAGTAGTTGTTGTAACTTACCCAGATGGCTCTAAGGATGAAGTTCCAGTTAAAGTAACTGTAAAAGATCCACGTAGCGATGCGGATAAGAACGAACCAAAAGCTAAGGAACAAACTGTTAAAATTGGTGACGCACCAAAAGCAGAAGATTCAATTGCGAACTTCAAAGACCTTCCTTCAGGAACAACCGCTAAGTTCAAGGAACCAGTAGATACCACAACACCAGGTGGAAAAACACCAGTAGTCGTTGTCACTTACCCAGATGGCTCTAAGGATGAAGTTCCAGTTAAAGTGACTGTAAAAGATCCACGTAGTGATGCGGATAAGAACGAACCAAAAGCTAAGGAACAAACTGTTAAAATAGGTGACGCACCAAAAGCAGAAGATTCAATTGCGAACTTCAAAGACCTTCCTTCAGGAACAACAGCTAAGTTCAAGGAACCAGTAGATACCACAACACCAGGTGAAAAAACACCAGTAGTCGTTGTCACTTACCCAGACAAGTCAACAGACGAAGTTCCAGTTAAAGTAACTGTAAAAGATCCACGTAGTGATGCGGATAAGAACGAACCAAAAGCTAAGGACCAAACTGTTAAAGTTGGTGACGCACCAAAAGCAGAAGATTCAATTGCGAACTTCAAAGACCTTCCTTCAGGAACAACCGCTAAGTTCAAGGAACCAGTAGATACCACAACTCCAGGGGACAAAACACCAGTAGTTGTTGTAACTTATCCAGATGGCTCTAAGGATGAAGTTCCAGTTAAAGTAACTGTAAAAGATCCACGTAGTGATGCAGATAAGAACGAACCAAAAGCTAAGGACCAAACTGTTAAAATTGGTGACGCACCAAAAGCAGAAGATTCAATTGCGAACTTCAAAGACCTTCCTTCAGGAACAACCGCTAAGTTCAAGGAACCAGTAGATACAAAAACTCCAGGTGAAAAAACACCAGTAGTCGTTGTCACTTACCCAGACAAGTCAACAGACGAAGTTCCAGTTAAAGTAACTGTAAAAGATCCACGTAGTGATGCGGATAAGAACGAACCAAAAGCTAAGGACCAAACTGTTAAAGTTGGTGACGCACCAAAAGCAGAAGATTCAATTGCGAACTTCAAAGACCTTCCTTCAGGAACAACCGCTAAGTTCAAGGAACCAGTAGATACCACAACTCCAGGCGAAAAAACACCAGTAGTTGTTGTAACTTACCCAGATGGCTCTAAGGATGAAGTTCCAGTTAAAGTAACTGTAAAAGATCCACGTAGCGATGCGGATAAGAACGAACCAAAAGCTAAGGAACAAACTGTTAAAGTTGGTGACGCACCAAAAGCAGAAGATTCAATTGCGAACTTCAAAGATCTTCCTTCAGGAACAACCGCTAAGTTCAAGGAACCAGTAGATACCACAACTCCAGGCGAAAAAACACCAGTAGTTGTTGTAACTTACCCAGATGGCTCTAAGGATGAAGTTCCAGTTAAAGTAACTGTAAAAGATCCACGTAGCGATGCGGATAAGAACGAACCAAAAGCTAAGGAACAAACTGTTAAAGTTGGTGACACACCAAAAGCAGAAGATTCAATTGCGAACTTCAAAGACCTTCCTTCAGGAACAACCGCTAAGTTCAAGGAACCAGTAGATACCACAACTCCAGGGGACAAAACACCAGTAGTTGTTGTAACTTATCCAGATGGCTCTAAGGATGAAGTTCCAGTTAAAGTAACTGTAAAAGATCCACGTAGCGATGCGGATAAGAACGAACCAAAAGCTAAGGAACAAACTGTTAAAATAGGTGACGCACCAAAAGCAGAAGATTCAATTGCGAACTTCAAAGATCTTCCTTCAGGAACAACCGCTAAGTTCAAGGAACCAGTAGATACCACAACTCCAGGCGAAAAAACACCAGTAGTTGTTGTCACTTACCCAGATGGCTCTAAGGATGAAGTTCCAGTTAAAGTAACTGTAAAAGATCCACGTAGCGATGCGGATAAGAACGAACCAAAAGCTAAGGAACAAACTGTTAAAATAGGTGACGCACCAAAAGCAGAAGATTCAATTGCGAACTTCAAAGATCTTCCTTCAGGAACAACCGCTAAGTTCAAGGAACCAGTAGATACCACAACTCCAGGCGAAAAAACACCAGTAGTCGTTGTCACTTACCCAGATGGCTCTAAGGATGAAGTTCCAGTTAAAGTAACTGTAAAAGATCCACGTAGCGATGCGGATAAGAACGAACCAAAAGTAGCAACTAAAGATCCAGCAATTACTCCAGTAGTGAACCCATCAACTAAGAAAGCAGGAGCAAAAGAATTGCCAAATACTGGGACAGAGAAATCTAACGCTTCCCTTGGTCTTGTATTACTTGCAGCAGTTACAGGTGGACTTCTCTTCGCTAAAAAACGCAAGGAAGAAGAGTAAAACATTACTCTGATAAAGCAAACTTGAGAATCTTGATTCTATGGGTTTGCTAGCAAAGAGTTTGGGACTGAAAGTCACATAAATTAAAAAGCTAGAGTTCCGCAATTGGAAATCTCTAGCTTTTTTGTGGCTGAGAACTATTTTGTCCCAGACTCTTTTAAATAGTTTAAAACATTTTCCAAATTTTCTAAGGAAACCTTGGCAAATTGATAAGGGCAGGCATCCAAGTAAGCCTCCTCAAAGAAGTCTAAGCCCAGTTGGCTGTGTTTGAGACTAGCAATGTTAGGATACTGTCTCAGGTCTAGTAATAGACCATCGTGTAGAGGAAAGTGAGGGAGAGGACAAGGTGTTTTAGTTAACCTCTCCTCGATTTGTTTTTGGTAAGCTTCCTGATTGGACAAGCGAGCCAGACGGTTTTTATCAAACAATTGACTGTCAATATAGAGTGACAGGGCCTTTTGCATGATGAGGTTGCTGTCGTAGTCTAGGATATTTTTGTAGGCCACAAAAGCTTCTTTGATAGCATTTGGAAGAATGAGTGACGTAATCCGAAGGGCTGGAAAGAGGCTGGTTGAGAAGGACTTGATATAAATGACGCGCTCCTCTGTATCCAGATAGTGGAAGGTCTGGCCCTTCTTGGAGTCCAAATCTCCAAGATAGTCGTCCTCGACGATATAGACACCGTACTTGGCAGCTAAGTCAAGAATAGCTCGTTTGTCCTGATCAGAATAGGAATGACCTAGAGGATAGTGAAAGCGAGGAATGGTATAGAAAAACTTAATCTTTCCTGTCTTGAAGTGGCCTTCAAGTTCCTCCAAGTCAATTCCATCAATGCCTCGTTCAATCGTTTGATAGTCCAGACCTTGAGCAATCAAGAGGCGATTCATCCGATGGTAGGTAGGCTGTTCGACTAAGATTTCCTTTGCTTGGCTTGGAAAGGAAATTTGAGAGAGGATAAAAAGGGCTTGTTGGGTCCCAGAAGTCAGTACTAGTTGGTCAGCCTTGCAGTAGAGAGCTTGCTCAAAGAGTAATTTGTGAATGGACTGTCTTAGGTCTTCTAATCCTTCCTGATTGTCATAGTAGTTAAAAAGGTAGTTTTCCCGGCCAATCAAGGTTTCATTGACGCAGAGTCGGAAATCGTCATAGGCGCTGGCATGTTCATCTGTAACCTCGATTTCTAGGTCTTGGTGTTGCCCTTGTTCTAATACATAGTAGCCACTCTGAGGTTTGGCATAGAGGTATTGTTCGTGCCGTAATTCCAGCAGGGCTCGTTGAATGGTATCCTTGCTACAGTGAAAGTCAAGGCTCAGTTGACGGATAGAAGGCAGGCGACTTCCCCGTCGGAAAGCGTCCAGACTCGATACCATTTTTTAGATAGGAAACGACCTCTTGGTACTTGCTTTGTTTCTTCATTCCAGACCTCCCTTGATTTTGTTACATTGTACCTTTTTTTTTCCTTCTTGGCAATGTCTAAAGTGTTTCTCTCGTTCACATCTAGGGACAAATGTGGTATACTCCCATCTTTAACACTTTTTTTAAATCAAAGAGCAATCAAATGCAGATGTGATAGTTTTTCGGAACTTTTTTCTCTTTAAAACAAAATGTGTATTTTTATCTGGGGTTGGTTTGTTTTAAAAAGTTTTCATGCTAATTTCCCTTATTACTTGCACATATTTTTAGGAAAATAATTGGAATCGCTTTTTTGTCGTGGTATAATAGAATTGAAAAATAAAAGTATACGAATAACTTGTGAGAAAGGAGTTTTAAATCAGAAAATCAAGTTATTTTATCAGTAATATATACTTGTGACTTGAAGGAGTGTTTTTTATGAAATTTTAAAAACTGTAACTGCAGCTCTTGTTGTATTATCACTATTTTCTATTATGTCTCCTTCTATAGTTTCTGTTAGAGTATTGGCTGATGATGTAATTACCACGGAAGTTTCTGAAATTAGTACCCAAGAACAAAAATAAATCGATGATGTGGCCAATGTTCTTGAACAAATGTTTAGAAATGGAGTTAATGAAAAAAATTTACTGAATATGTTTATAAAAACTTTTCTCAAAAAGATATTGCTCTTGCGGAAAATGAATTAGAAACTAATATTAACAATCCCTATGACAGAGTCCCTTGGGATGAGATGGGAGGATGTATAGCGGGAAAAATATGAGAAGATTTTTTTGATATGACCAATGTTTCGCTAATTGTTAAGTATGCGCAGAAAAGGGCTTGGTTAGAATTAGCTAAAGTGGTACTAAGATTTGTTAAAGTTAATAGGCTTAAAACAAATATTTATATCATTGCTGGTCAATTGGCTTTTTAGGGAATTCAATGTGGTATGGAATAATGCGTGATAAAAACTTTTTAATAAAAGATGGGATTATTAGCTTTTTGATTGGATTTGTATATGCGTATTTAGTGTTACCAAAATTTATCCTTTGGAAAATCCTTTTATTTGCATTTATTTTTGCAATTATTAATACAATATTTATGTTTGCTAGGAACAAAAAATAAATAATGATTTAGTTAAATAAAAAGGCTCTTTGTCAACTGTAGTGGGTTGAAGAAAAGCTAAGCTCGAGAAAGGACAAATTTCGTCCTTTCTTTTTTTTGTTACATTGTACCTTTTTTTCCTTCTTGGCAATGTCTAAAGTGTTTCTCTCGTTCACATCTAGAGGCAAATGTGGTATACTTAGGAGTAACATTTATAGAATAATACTCTTTGAAAATCTCTTCAAACCACGTCAGCTTCGCCTTGCCGTAGATATGGTTACTGACTTCGTCAGTTCTATCCACAACCTCAAAACAGTGTTTTGAGCTGACTTCGTCAGTCTTATCTGCAACCTCAAAGCTGTACTTTGAGCAACCTGCGGCTAGCTTCCTAGTTTGCTCTTTGATTTTCATTGAGTATAATAGACAAGAAAGAGAATGGATAAGAACGTGCAGGAACCAGTGAAATTATTTCAATACAATACTCTTGGAGCCTTGATGGCTGGCCTTTATGGTGGTACCATGACAGTGGGAGAATTGCTAGAGCATGGTGACCTTGGTTTGGGAACCTTGGATTCTATTGATGGGGAATTGATTGTCTTAGATGGTAAGGCTTATCAGGCCAAAGGGTCTGGAGACCAGCCAGAAATTGTGGAAGTATCACCAGACGCCCTTATTCCTTATGCAGCAGTAGTACCGCACCAGGCAGAGGTCATTTTCCGCCAGCGGTTTGAGATGACAGACAAGGAATTGGAAGAGCGAATCGAGTCTTATTATGACGGGGAAAATCTTTTCCGCTCTATCAAGATTCGTGGGGAATTTTCGCATATGCATGTGCGCATGATTCCAAGTCAACACCAGATACCAAGTTTGCTGATGTCGCAACCCATCAGCCGGAATATAGTCGTGACAATGTGTTGGGAACCATCGTTGGTTTCTGGACGCCAGAGATTTTCCATGGAGTCAGTGTGGCAGGCTACCATCTGCACTTTATCTCAGATGATTTGACTTTCGGTGGACATGTCATGGACTTTGTCATCAAGGAAGGCATTATCGAGGTGGGAGCTGTTGACCAATTGGACCAACGTTTCCCAGTTCAAGACCGTCAATACTTGTTTGCTAAGTTCAATGTTGAAGAGATGAGAAAAGATATTGAAAAGGCAGAATAGGAGAAGAAAATGACCATTCATATTATCATTACCATGGTGTTGTTGTTGGCTTTCTTGGTAGGGAGCATTTGGTATGCCAAAAAGAAATACCAGATCAATCTAGCTGTCTTGGGCTTGGGGGCTGTTGCTTTCTTTGTTTCTTCACAGATTTTGGAAAAACTGGTGCATATCTTGATTTTGCATCCTAAAAAAGACGGTAGTATTGCTCTTTTACAAGACCATCCACTTTTCTATATCATATATGGCCTAGCCATGGCAGCATTTTTTGAGGAAACGGCTCGCCTTGTTTTCTTCAAATGGTTGGAGAAAAAGAGAAGTTTGGAAAAAGCAGATGCCTTGGCCTATGGATTGGGACATGGTGGCTTGGAGTTGATTTTCCTAGGTCTTACTAGTTTGCTTAATCTCTACATCGTTCTTTCGGCAGTTCAAACTCAGAATCCACAGGTTATGCAATTGCTGTCTGAAAATATGTTGAAAACCATCCAGTCGCTATCTGTCTGGCAAATTTATTTGCTTGGTTTTGAACGGATTCTGGCTCTAGGTTTCCAATTACTTTTGACAGTTTGGGTTTACCAAGCTGTTCGCCAGAAAAAATGGATTTATCTCCTAGCAGCCTATGGTCTACATGCCTTCTTTGACCTAGTACCATCTCTAGCTCAAGTAGGATGGATTACAAGTCCAGTCTTGGTTGAAGTTGTCCTAGCACTTGAACTTGTTCTGGTTGCCTATGGAACAAAGGCTATCTTTTGCAAAAAAATCATAAAAAGAGGGGAAACCTCTTTTTTTGTTTAAAAAGAAGTCCAAGATTTTTTTAGGGTCGTCAAATGGTCTTAAAAAAATGGTATAATGGAATGAATTTTTGTAAAAGGGAGAGTGTCATGTCAGTAGAAGAAAAACATGCTTGAAATCTTAGAAGGGATTGATATCCGTTTCAAGGAACCCTTGCATAGCTATAGTTATACAAAAGTAGGTGGAGAGGCCGATTATCTGGTCTTTCCACGAAATCGTTTTGAGTTGGCTCGCGTTGTTAAATTTGCTAATCAAGAAAATATCCCTTGGATGGTTCTTGGAAATGCCAGCAACATTATCGTTCGTGACGGTGGGATTCGTGGATTTGTCATCTTGTGTGACAAGCTCAATAATGTTTCAGTTGATGGCTATACCATCGAAGCTGAAGCTGGTGCTAACTTAATTGAGACAACTCGCATTGCCCTTCGTCATAGTTTGACTGGTTTTGAGTTTGCTTGCGGCATTCCAGGGAGTGTCGGCGGTGCTGTCTTTATGAATGCAGGTGCCTATGGTGGTGAGATTGCCCACATCTTGCAGTCTTGTAAGGTCTTGACCAAGGATGGAGAAATCGAAACCTTGTCTGCCAAAGATTTAGCTTTTGGTTATCGCCACTCAGCCATTCAAGAGTCTGGTTCTGTTGTCTTATCAGCTAAATTTGCCCTAGCTCCAGGAAGCCATCAGATTATCAAGCAAGAAATGGACCGCTTGACGCACCTACGTGAACTCAAGCAACCTTTGGAATACCCATCTTGTGGTTCGGTCTTTAAGCGTCCAGTAGGCCATTTTGCAGGTCAATTAATTTCAGAAGCTGGCTTGAAAGGCTATCGTATAGGTGGCGTAGAAGTGTCAGAAAAACACGCAGGATTTATGATCAATGTCGCAGATGGAACGGCCAAAGACTATGAGGACTTGATTGAGTCTGTGATTGAAAAAGTCAAGGAACACTCAGGTATCACGCTTGAAAGAGAAGTCCGTATCTTGGGTGAAAGCAAGTAGGACACTTTAGTTGAAAAGCTGCTGCTATGTCATGGAAAGGGGGTGAAAGCCTATCGTTAGTGCAGAAATATGTAGGCAGTTCAATCTCCTACACGAGGTAGTAGCGGCCTGACAGAGCCCTAATCTGTTAATCTATGAAAAAGAAGGAATAAATGACAATTGAAAAAACCAATTATTGAATTCAAAAACGTCTCTAAAGTTTTTGAAGACAGCAACACCAAGGTTCTCAAAGACATCAACTTTGAGTTGGAAGAAGGGAAATTCTACACCCTTCTAGGCGCATCTGGTTCAGGGAAATCAACCATCCTAAACATCATTGCAGGTTTACTGGATGCGACGACAGGAGATATCATGCTAGACGGTGTCCGCATTAACGACATTCCAACCAACAAGCGTGACGTCCATACGGTCTTCCAATCCTATGCCTTGTTTCCACACATGAATGTGTTTGAAAATGTTGCCTTTCCACTCCGTTTGCGTAAGATTGACAAGAAAGAAATCGAGAAACGCGTAGCGGAAGTGCTCAAGATGGTTCAGTTGGAAGGTTATGAAACGTTCCATCCGTAAACTATCTGGAGGACAACGTCAGCGTGTGGCTATTGCCCGTGCCATCATCAACCAACCCCGTGTGGTTTTGTTGGACGAGCCTTTGTCAGCGCTGGACTTGAAATTGCGAACAGACATGCAGTACGAGCTGCGTGAACTGCAACAACGCTTGGGCATTACCTTTGTTTTTGTTACTCACGATCAGGAAGAAGCTCTTGCCATGAGTGACTGGATTTTCGTTATGAATGATGGCGAGATTGTCCAGTCTGGAACTCCTGTGGATATCTATGATGAACCAATCAACCACTTTGTTGCGACATTTATCGGGGAGTCAAATATCTTGCCAGGTACCATGATTGAAGACTACTTGGTTGAGTTTAACGGCAAACGCTTCGAAGCGGTCGATGGTGGGATGAAGCCAAATGAACCTGTTGAAGTCGTCATTCGTCCAGAGGACTTGCGGATTACCCTTCCTGAAGAAGGCAAGCTCCAAGTTAAGGTCGATACTCAACTTTTCCGTGGGGTGCACTATGAGATTATCGCCTACGACGAACTCGGTAATGAATGGATGATCCACTCAACTCGTAAGGCCATTGTGGGTGAGGAAATCGGTTTGGACTTTGAACCAGAAGACATCCACATCATGCGTCTCAATGAAACCGAGGAAGAGTTCGATGCTCGTATCGAAGAATATGTGGAAATTGAAGAGCAAGAAGCAGGTCTGATCAATGCAATCGAGGAGGAAAGAGATGAAGAAAACAAGCTCTAAACTCTTTGTAGTGCCCTACATGCTTTGGATTGCCCTCTTTGTCCTGGCACCCTTGGTCTTGATTTTCGGTCAATCCTTTTTCAACATCGAAGGCCAGTTTAGTTTAGAAAACTATAAATCTTACTTTGCGTCACAAAACTTGACCTACCTCAAATGAGTTTCAACTCTGTACTCTATGCAGGAATTGTTACCTTTGTGACCTTGCTTATCAGCTATCCAACAGCCCTCTTTTTGACTCGTCTCAAGCACCGTCAACTCTGGCTCATGCTGATTATTTTACCAACCTGGATCAATTTGCTCCTCAAGGCCTATGCCTTTATCGGCATCTTTGGTCAGAATGGCTCTATTAACCAATTCTTGGAATTCATCGGAATCGGTTCACAACAGTTGCTCTTTACCGATTTCTCCTTTATCTTTGTCGCAAGCTACATCGAGCTTCCCTTTATGATTTTGCCCATTTTCAATGTCTTGGACGATATGGACAACAATCTTATCAATGCCAGTTATGATCTCGGTGCGACCAAGTGGGAGACCTTCCGTCATGTCATCTTCCCTCTGTCTATGAACGGCGTGCGAAGTGGGGTTCAGTCGGTCTTTATCCCTAGCTTGAGTCTCTTCATGCTGACACGCTTGATTGGTGGGAACCGTGTTATTACGCTGGGAACGGCTATTGAACAGAATTTCCTAACCAATGACAACTACGGTATGGGTTCAACCATCGGTGTAATTCTCATCCTGACCATGTTCATCACCATGTGGGTGACCAAGGAAAGGAGAGAACGATGAAAAAATTTGCCAATCTATATCTAGGACTGGTCTTTCTTGTCCTCTACCTGCCTATCTTTTACTTGATTGGCTATGCCTTTAATGCAGGCAACGACATGAACAGCTTTACAGGCTTTAGCTTGAGTCATTTTAAAACCATGTTTGGCGATGGTCGCCTTATGTTAATTGTGACCCAAACCTTTCTTGGCCTTTCTGTCAGCCTTGATTGCGACCATTATCGGGACTTTTGGAGCTATTTATATCTACCAGTCTCGTAAGAAATACCAGGAAGCCTTTCTATCACTCAATAATATCCTCATGGTTGCGCCTGATGTTATGATTGGTGCTAGCTTCTTGATTCTCTTTACTCAACTCAAGTTTTCACTTGGCTTTTTGACTGTTCTATCTAGTCACGTGGCCTTCTCCATTCCTATCGTTGTCTTGATGGTCTTGCCTCGTCTCAAGGAAATGAACGGTGACATGATTCATGCGGCCTATGACCTTGGTGCCAGTCAATTTCAGATGTTCAAGGAAATCATGCTTCCTTACCTGACTCCGTCTATCATTGCAGGTTATTTCATGGCCTTCACCTATTCGCTAGATGACTTTGCTGTGACCTTCTTTGTAACGGGAAATGGCTTTTCAACTCTGTCGGTCGAGATTTATTCTCGTGCTCGGAAGGGGATTTCGCTAGAGATCAATGCCCTGTCTGCCCTTGTCTTTCTCTTTAGTATTATCCTGGTGGTTGGTTATTACTTTATCTCACGTGAGAAGGAGGAGCAAGCATGAAAAAACTCTATTCATTTTTAGCAGGAATTGCAGCCATTATCCTTGTCTTGTGGGGAATTGCGACGCATCTAGACAGTAAAATCAATAGCCGAGATAGTCAAAAACTGGTTATCTACAACTGGGGAGACTATATCGATCCAGAACTCTTGGAGCAATTTACAGAAGAAACAGGAATCCAAGTCCAGTACGAGACCTTTGACTCCAACGAAGCCATGTATACCAAAATCAAGCAGGGTGGAACGACCTACGATATTGCCATTCCTAGTGAATATATGATCAACAAGATGAAGGACGAAGACCTCTTGGTACCGCTTGACTATTCAAAACTTGAAGGTCTTGAAAATATCGGACCAGAGTTTCTCAACCAGTCCTTTGACCTGGGTAATAAATTCTCCATTCCTTACTTCTGGGGAACACTGGGAATTGTCTACAATGAAACTATGGTAGAGGAAGCGCCTGAGCATTGGGACGACCTCTGGAAACCAGAGTATAAGAACTCTATCATGCTCTTTGATGGGGCGCGTGAGGTGCTGGGGCTAGGACTCAATTCGCTAGGCTACAGCCTCAACTCCAAGGATACCCAGCAGTTGGAAGAGACAGTGGATAAGCTCTACAAACTGACTCCAAATATCAAGGCTATTGTGGCCGACGAGATGAAGGGTTACATGATTCAGAATAACGCTGCTATAGGAGTGACCTTCTCTGGCGAAGCCAGCCAAATGCTAGAAAAAAATGAAAATCTACGCTATGTGGTACCGACTGAGGCTAGCAACCTTTGGTTTGACAATATGGTCATTCCCAAAACAGTTAAAAACCAAGACGCAGCCTATGCCTTTATTAACTTTATGTTGAAACCCGAAAATGCTCTCAAAAATGCGGAGTATGTTGGCTATTCAACACCAAACCTACCGGCTAAGGAATTGCTCCCAGAGGAGAAAAAAGAAGATAAAGCCTTCTATCCAGACGCTGAAACCATGAAACACCTAGAAGTTTATGAGAAATTTGACCATAAATGGACAGGAAAATATAGCGACCTCTTCCTACAGTTTAAAATGTATCGGAAGTAGGAGTTAGCAGTCACGAAACGAATCAGTCAAGCTGGTTCGTTTTTTATATAGAAGGCAATTTGTATAACTGTATCTTTTTCTATGATAGTTGCTTATTTGCTTGCCTAGTAGTATACTAGGCTTAACCTTACAGAAAGCGGTAACAAATAATGAAAATGTCTACTTTTTTCAAAAAATTTTTTTGGCCAGCCTTTTTGACTGTTCAGCAAACATATATACTATTTTATCTAAAGGATGGTTTGGATCGACAATACCTAACAACTGAGTCTATATATTTGGTGATAGGAAACTTTATATTTGCAAATATTTGCGTAGCTATCTTTAGCAATTCGAAAACTTGGGATAAAAAGAAAAATGGCAGTAAGAAAAAGTATATTCTGAAAAAGTAATCTGAGATGTAGGGAATGAGGTTTCTTAAATGGGGATCATTTCCAGTTGACGCAAGCTTAAAAAAACGATATAATAATAAAGTTGAGAATTGATTTTCAGTTGTCTTAGTCCAGAGAAATGGCGGTGCTGCGAGCCATCTAAGCTAGAAACTCATGCTACTCAATTTAACAATTGCATAAGAATAAGAGAATGACAAGTTCATTGAATGAAGGTGGTACCGCGGTTTTTCGCCCTTCGTGATATGAGCTTGTCTTTTGATTTTTTGGAGGTGTTGATGAAAACATTTCTTGTCAAACAAAAGTTTCGTCTTGGAGGCGAACGCTTCGCTATCAAGGATGACAGGGGAGAAATCGCCTATCAGGTGGAGGGGTCATTTTTTAAGATTCCCAAAACCTTTACGATATATGATACTAATGGTGAACAAGTCAGTCAGATCAGTAAAGAAATCTTGACCTTGCTTCCTCGTTTTGAGATTCAGCTTCGGGATGGCTCGAGTTTTGTCATTCGGAAGAAGTTGACCTTCTGGCGAGATAAGTATGAGTTTGATAATCTAGTCTTCGTATCGAGGGCAATATCTGGGATTTGAATTTCAAATTACTAGATGATCGCGATCAGTTGATTGCGGAAATTAAGAAGGAACTCTTCCATCTGACCTCTACCTACACTGTAACTGTTCTTGAGGACGCTTATGAAGACCTAGTCATTTCCCTCTGTGTCGCGATTGACTATGTGGAAATGCTGGAAAGCCAATCACATTAAACAAGTAAATAAGGAGACAATATGAAACAACTATCTAGTGCACAAGTACGCCAAATGTGGCTTGATTTCTGGGCGACCAAAGGTCACTCAGTAGAACCATCAGTGAGCTTGGTTCCTGTAAATGACCCAACTCTTTTGTGGATCAACTCTGGGGTAGCAACCCTTAAGAAATACTTTGACGGGACCATCATACCTGAAAATCCACGTATTACCAATGCTCAAAAGGCTATTCGTACCAACGATATAGAAAACGTAGGGAAGACTGCGCGTCACCATACTATGTTTGAAATGTTGGGGAACTTCTCTATTGGGGATTACTTCCGTGATGAAGCGATTACTTGGGCTTATGAGCTTTTGACAAGTCCTGAATGGTTTGATTTCCCAGCTGAAAAACTTTACATGACCTACTATCCAGCTGATAAAGATTCATACAACCGCTGGATTGAAGTGGGAGTGGATCCAAGTCACTTGATTCCAATCGAGGACAACTTCTGGGAAATCGGTGCGGGACCGTCTGGACCAGACACAGAGATTTTCTTTGACCGCGGGGAAGCCTTTGACCCGGAAATATCGGTATTCGTCTGCTTGCAGAAGATATTGAAAACGACCGTTATATCGAAATCTGGAATATCGTTTTGTCACAATTTAACGCAGACCCTGCTGTTCCTCGTAGCGAGTACAAGGAATTGCCACACAAGAACATTGATACGGGCGCAGGTTTGGAGCGTTTGGTTGCAGTTATCCAAGGGGCTAAGACTAACTTTGAAACAGACCTCTTCATGCCGATTATTCGTGAAGTAGAGAAATTGTCTGGTAAGGTCTATGACCAAGATGGCGACAACATGAGCTTTAAAGTTATCGCTGACCACATCCGTTCCCTTTCATTTGCCATCGGTGATGGTGCCCTTCCAGGAAATGAAGGTCGTGGTTATGTCCTTCGTCGTCTTCTCCGCCGTGCTTCTATGCATGGTCAAAAATTGGGTATCAACGAGCCTTTCCTTTACAAACTCGTTCCAACTGTTGGAAAAATCATGGAAAGCTACTACCCAGAAGTGCTTGAAAAATGTGACTTTATCGAAAAAATCGTTAAGAGCGAAGAAGAATCATTTGCTCGTACCCTTCACTCAGGTCAACACTTTGCCCAAGGTATCGTAGCAGACTTGAAAGAAAGGTCAATCTGTCATTGCTGGATCAGATGTATTCAAACTTTATGATACTTATGGATTCCCAGTGGAATTGACTGAAGAAATCGCTGAAGAAGCTGGTATGACTGTAGACCGTGAAGGATTTGAAGCAGCCATGAAAGAACAGCAAGAGCGTGCGCGTGCGTCAGCTGTCAAGGGTGGCTCAATGGGTATGCAAAATGAAACCCTTCAAAACATCACTGTAGAAAGTGTCTTCAACTACAATGCTAGCCAATTGTCTTCTAAATTGGTGGCTATCGTGGCTGACAATGCAGAAGTAGAAGCTGTATCAGAAGGAACTGCCTCTCTTATCTTTGCGGAAACGCCATTCTACGCTGAAATGGGTGGACAGGTCGCTGACCACGGACAAATCTTGGATGAGTCAGGTAATGTTGTGGCTACTGTGACAAATGTTCAAAAAGCACCAAACGGACAAGCTCTTCACACTGTTGAAGTCCTTGCACCGCTTGCCTTAAACCAAGAATATACGCTGACAATCGATACCAATCGTCGTCACCGTGTCATGAAAAACCACACAGCGACTCACTTGCTTCACGCTGCCCTTCACAATATCCTTGGAAACCACGCAACACAAGCAGGATCTCTTAACGAAGTTGAATTCCTTCGCTTTGACTTTACCCACTTCCAAGCTGTGACTGCTGAAGAATTGCGTGCCATTGAACAGCAAGTCAACGAAAAAATCTGGGCAGCTCTTGAAGTGAAGACAGTTGAAACGGATATTGACACTGCCAAGGAAATGGGAGCTATGGCTCTCTTTGGTGAGAAATACGGCAAGGAAGTCCGTGTTGTTACTATCGGTGACTACTCTATCGAGCTTTGTGGTGGTACCCACGTTGGCAACACTTCTGAAATTGGCCTCTTCAAGATTGTCAAAGAAGAAGGTATCGGCTCAGGAACTCGCCGTATCTTGGCAGTGACTGGTAAGGAAGCCTTTGAAGCCTACCGTGAACAAGAAGATGCTCTTAAAGCTGTCGCAGCAACCTTGAAAGCACCTCAACTTAAAGAAGTACCTCACAAGGTAGAAGGACTTCAAGAACAACTTCGTCAATTGCAAAAAGAAAATGCTGAGTTGAAGGAAAAGGCCGCAGCTGCAGCCGCAGGCGATATCTTCAAGGATGTTAAGGAAGTCAACGGTCACCGCTACATTGCTAGTCAAGTGTCTGTATCAGACGCCGGTGCGCTTCGTACTTTTGCGGACAACTGGAAACAAAAAGACTACTCTGACTTGCTTGTCCTAGTTGCTGCTATCGGTGACAAAGTCAATGTCCTTGTAGCAAGCAAGACAAAAGACCTTCATGCAGGAAACCTTGTCAAAGAATTGGCACCAATCGTTGATGGACGTGGTGGTGGTAAACCAGACATGGCCATGGCAGGAGGAAGCAACCAAGCTAAATCCAAGAATTGTTGGATGCAGTAGCAGGTAAATTGTAATCAAACAAAGATCTATCCATTTGGGTAGGTCTTTTTGTGAATGCAAAAAAGCCAAATCCGATTGGATCTGACTTGATTATCATTTGCTATTATACTCAATGAAAATCAAAGAGCAAACTAGGAAACTTGTCGTAGGCTGTACTTGAGTATGGAAAGGCTACGTTGACGCGGTTTGAAGAGATTTTCGAAGAGTATTAGATTGTATTAGCTGCCCAGACACTTACCGAAGCAGCTGAGACAGGGAATTGTCCATAACCTTCCTCATCAATTGTAACTTGACCTTGGTGGTTTCCAAGTAAATCTACAAAGGTTTGGTTAGCCCATTCTTGGCCGACAAACATTGATTTGTTGTTTTCTTGGTCATTTGAGATAAGGACTGCGATTGGGGATTGATTTTCAGCACCTGAACGTACCCAACCGATACAGTTAGGGTCATCAAAGTAGTCATTTTGTTCTCCATAGGCCAAGTCTTTTCGGATGGCTAGGAGGCGGTCAAGGACTTCTTTGAAATCTTGTTGAGCATATTGCCCTGAAATCCCGTAGTAATCTCCGTAAAAGACACATGGAAGCCCATCTTGGTGTAATAGAATGAGAGCATAGGCTGCTGGTTTGAACCATTCTTCAACAGTAGACTCAAGAGCCTGACCACGTTGGGTATCGTGGTTGTCGACAAAAGTCACAGCCTTGTCAGGCTTGAGTTCAACCAAGCTATCTGTAAAAATACCACGAAGGTCATAGTTTGAACCTGCTCGGCTAGCATCAAAGAGGTTCTGGTGGAGACGAACATCAACAAGGTCAAATCGTTCTTCCGTTTTTTCAAGGTAGTCTAGATTGGCTTCCTTGTCAGGATTCCAAAATTCACCAAAAACATAGAAATCCTCACCGTATTTTTCCTTCATATCACGGATAAATTGCTCATGAAGAAAGAATCAATGTGTTTAACGGCATCCAAGCGGAAACCAGCTACACCAGTCGTTTCCATGAACCAGTCAGCCCAGTCATAGATGTTTTGGATGACTTCAGGATGTTTAAAGTCTAGATCAGCATACATGAGGTAGTCGTAGTTTCCGTTTTCGTTATCGACTAATTCCTCATTTGCCCAGCCCTTGTTATCACCCTGGATCAGATAAATCCCAGACTTTCGGCGTTTGGCATCATAGTCTGTACCGGTGAAGTGGTACCAGTGCCAGTGGAAGTCATTGTAGGTATCTTGGCGACCATCGAAGGTAAAGCTAGTCCAGCCGTTGATGATGAAGGGTTCTCCGAGTTCGACTGTACGGTCAACAGGATCCACCTCAATAACCTGAAAGGCTTCCATGTGATCGGCTGCAGCTTTGTGGTTGAGTACCACATCGGCCATAGGCTGGATTCCCTGTGCTTTTAGGGCTTGAATGGCTTGAAGATAGTCTTCTTTGAAACCATACTTGGTGCGGACAGTACCTTTTTGATTAAACTCTCCTAGGTCGAATAAGTCATAGACCCCATACCCTACATCTTTTTCATTGGTCGCCTTAAAAGCTGGTGGCATCCAGACATGACTGATACCGAGATCAGCTAGGTGTGGAGCATCTTCAGCCAGACGCGTCCAGTGCTGACCGTCGTGGGGCAGATACCATTCAAAGTATTGCATGAGTGTTTGATTTTGCATGATGTTTCCTCTTACTTGTCAATCTTGTTCTTTATTCTATCATAAAGTATCGGTTAGCTCAAACGTTTGCATAAAACTGAATAATAAGTTTTTGACTATTTTATATAAAATGTTGATTTTTAAAATGAAAGCGCTATAATTATAGTAAATTACATAGATAAAGAGAGGAGATTTCTCATGATTGAATTTCAAAATGTTAGTAAGTTGTATGGTGATAAAGAGGCCTTGAGCAATCTCAATTTGCAGATTGAAAATGGAGAGATTATGGGCTTGATTGGCCATAATGGTGCTGGAAAATCGACCACTATAAAATCCTTAGTCAGTATCATTTCACCCAGCAGTGGTCGTATTTTGGTAGATGGTCAGGATTTATCGGAAAATCGCTTGGCTATCAAACGAAAGATTGGCTACGTAGCAGACTCACCTGACTTATTTTTACGCTTAACGGCCAATGAATTTTGGGAATTGCTTGCCTCATCCTATGATCTGACTAACTCTGACTTGGAGTCTAGTCTAGCTAGGCTATTGAGTGTTTTTGATTTTGCTGAAAACCGCTATCAGGTTATTGAAACCCTTTCTCACGGAATGCGTCAGAAAGTCTTTGTCATTGGGGCACTCTTGTCTGATCCTGATATTTGGGTTTTGGACGAACCCTTGACTGGTTTGGATCCCCAGGCTGCCTTTGATTTGAAACAGATGATGAAGGAACATGCACAAAAGGGCAAGACGGTCTTGTTTTCAACCCATGTCCTAGAGGTGGCCGAGCAAGTCTGTGATCGGATTGCCATTTTGAAAAAGGGGCATTTGATTTATTGTGGTAAGGTGGAGGACTTGAGAAAAGACCACCCAGACCAGTCTTTGGAAAGTATCTACCTTAGTCTTGCAGGTAGAAAAGAGGAGGTTTCAGATGCGTCTCAAGGTCATTAAAAAATTAGTTGATATCAATATCCTCTATTCATCTCAAGAAGCTAATCTGGCTAACCTACGAAAGAAGCAAGCTAAAAATCCTGGAAAAAAAGTAAATGTTTCCGCTAGAGTCCTAAGTTCTTACATTTTTTCCAGTCTCTTGATGCTCATCATGTTTATAAATATAGCCTTTCGTTTTCCTTTTGAGGAAAGGCCAAGTTTTTTTAGTACCATGGTTGCTATTTTACTAGTGGTTGCCTTTTCAACTTCTTTCACTGCCTTTTACAATGTCTTTTATGAGAGTAAGGACTTGGCATCTTATAGGCCCTATGCTTTAAAGAATCAGAGATTATAATCGCTAAAGGACTGTCTGTTCTCTTGCCAGCTCTAGCTGGAATTGTACCAATCCTAGCTTATTTTCTAGTCCTCTATATTAGGCTAGCTCCTTCTCTTTGGCTGGGCTTGCCTTTGATGCTGCTGTCCTTGGCCTTATTATTTGTCTCTGTTACTTTAGTGATGGTAGTGGCAGTACATTTCTTGGCTCAGACTACGGTCTTCAGAAAGTATCAGTCTATTTTTTCGAATGTGATGATTGGGATAGGGGTTCTCATACCTTTAATATTTGTCCTCTTTCTACAGTCGACTTTTGGAAGTATTGTTGACAAAGTTAGAGACATTCCATTTCTCCTTTATCCTATTCATATCTTTTACAAAATAGCAGTGGAGCCTTTTTCGACAGAAGCCATACTGGGTCTGCTCGCTTGGATAGGACTAACTCTCTTCTTGCTTTATCTGACCAAAAAGAAGGTCCTTCCTCATTTTTATGACGTGATTCTGCTTAACAGTGAGGAGAAGGTCAAGAAAGAACGTCGCAATAAGGAGAGAATTTCAACTACTAATAAAAAGGGCTTTTTCCGTATGGTTTTACGCTACCACCTCACCCTCTTGGGACAGGGAACTGGCGTAATTACAGTACTTTTTACAAGTGCCTTTCTTCCTTATCTCATGATGATCGGTCTGATTTCCAAAATTCGAGATTCTCAGATAGTTCCAGACATTCATCCTCCATACTGGTTACCCTTGTTTTTTATAGCTCTCTTTATAGCAGTTGTCAATAACAATATCACCAGCCTGCATTCAATTGCCTTGTCCTTGGAGAGGGAAAATGTTGATTTTCTTAAGAGTTTACCCTTTGACTTTGCTCGTTATGTGAAAGTGAAATTTTGGATTATATTTGCTGTCCAGTCCTTTTTACCAATTCTGACTTTACTTGGTCTTTCTCTATATCTAGGCTTGCCCATCCTTTCGATGATTTACCTTCTTGTAGTCTGGACCCTTGCCAGTGTCATCATTTCTTGCCACCATTACCTTAAGGACGTGAAAAATTTGTCAACCAATTGGAGTAGCATTACGGACTTGGTGAACCGTTCAAATCGTATAGTCGCAATTGTTTTGATTTTTATTTATAGTGCAATCTTAATGGCCCTTGTAATAGGGAGCTTATTCTTGGTTCGGTCTCTCTCCCCTATCCTTGCCATTAGCTTGGGAGTAGGAGCTCTTATCCTTCTGCTTGGTCTTGCTATTTTTGGCTATCATTACTACCTGTCACGCATATTGGCAGAAATAGAAAAAAGATGAGCTAGTTGGTCGCTTGCTTGATAAATTCAATTCGACCAACGCTTTCATAGTTTGTTAGAATGTAGTTGTAAATGATTAAGATTGGTAATCAAAAATATATAGGGAGGAACGTTTTGAATAAGAAATATAACATAGTTCTATTTTTGTTGTTTATAGTTTATTTATTTGGATATTTTTCAATTTCAAAAACATTAATTCCTATAATGTGTCTTTTTCAAGTATTTTTGATAGAACATATATTTAGAGTTCGAAATAGAATTATGCAGATAGGTGAAATTTTTAATTATTGTTGCTTCTATAATATTATTTATTGATAGTATATTGAGTTTGTAACAAAAGGCTTCTCTATAAAATCAAATTTTCCAGATACCTGCTGAAGCTGATTTATTTCTTCATCTTTCTTCTATTACGTTTGTCACTAAATTTGACAGACACATATTGTAGGCACAACATCTCTACCTATAATCTCAAAGTTAAACTGAGGTTAGTTTCTTAGTTTGCTATTTGATTTTCGTTGATAAAAAGAAATGCTCCTCCAAGACGGAAGAGCATCTTTTATTGTTATTCTCACACAATTATTTCCTAATTTTTAATTAGTATTAGTATATCATTTTTTAAAACTAGAGTAACAAAGCAAGGCTAGTTTCTTTTTTGAGAATTGTCTAAAAATTTGATATAATAGTAGTTATGAATAGAATAAGAGTCAGCAAAAGAGTTGAAAAGAAACTTGCTAAAGGGCTAGTTTTACTAGAAGCGAGTGATCTTGCAGATGTCAATCTCAAGGATCAAGAAGTAGAAGTCTATCGTCAAGAAGACACCTTTCTTGGGACTGCCTACCTTTCTCAGCAAAACAAGGGCTTGGGCTGGTTTGTCAGCACAGACAAGGTGACCTTCAATCAAGCTTTCTTTGAAATACTGTTTAGACAAGCTAAAGAAAAGAGAAAATCCTACTATCAAGATGAATTGACAACTGCCTTTCGTCTTTTTAACCAAGAGGGAGATGGCTTTGGCGGTCTGACAGTGGATCTTTATGGCGACTATGCCGTCTTTTCTTGGTATAACTCTTATGTTTATCAGATTCGTCAGACTATCTCTGAAGCCTTTAGACAGGTTTTTCCTGAGGTTTTAGGGGCTTATGAGAAGATCCGTTTTAAGGGTTTGGACTATGAATCTGCCCATGTTTATGGTCAAGAAGCACCTGACTTCTTCACTGTTTTGGAAAATGGTATCCTCTATCAAGTCTTTATGAATGATGGCTTGATGACAGGGATTTTCCTAGACCAGCATGAGGTTCGTGGTAGTCTGGTCGATGGTTTGGCTATGGGCAAATCCTTGCTCAATATGTTTTCCTACACAGCAGCCTTTTCAGTAGCTGCGGCCATGGGAGGAGCTAGCCAGACAACTTCTGTTGATCTAGCCAAACGTTCACGAGAATTGTCTCAAGCGCATTTTCAGGCAAATGTAATCAGCACCGACGACCATCGTTTTATAGTCATGGATGTCTTTGAATATTTCAAGTATGCCAAGCGAAAAGGCTTGACCTATGATGTGATTGTCCTAGATCCGCCTAGCTTTGCTCGGAACAAAAAACAAACATTTTCTGTGGCCAGGGATTATCACAAGTTGATTTCCCAGAGTCTTGAGATTTTAAATCCTGGAGGAATTATCATTGCCAGTACCAATGCTGCCAATGTATCCCGCCAGAAATTTACAGAACAAATTGATAAAGGTTTTGCAGGAAGAAGTTACCAGGTTTTAAACAAATACGGTCTTCCAGCAGATTTCGCCTATAATAAAAAAGATGAAAGTAGTAATTACCTCAAGGTGATTAGTATGAAGGTTAGTAAATGAAATTAATCGTTTCAGTAATGCCAAGAAGTTTAGAGGAGGCTCAGGCTCTGGATGCCACGAGGTATCTGGATGCCGACATCATTGAATGGCGTGCCGACTATCTGCCTAAGGAAGCGATTTTGCAGGTGGCTCCAGCGATTTTTGAAAAATTCGCAGGCCGTGAGTTGGTTTTCACATTGCGAACTCGCTCTGAAGGGGGAGAAATTGATCTTTCTCCAGAAGAATATATCCATCTAATCAAGGAAGTGGCGCAACTCTATCAACCAGACTATATTGATTTTGAGTACTATAGCTACAAGGATGTTTTTGAAGAAATGCTGGATTTCCCGAATCTCATTTTGAGTTACCACAATTTCCAAGAAACACCTGAAAATATGATGGAAATCTTGTCAGAGTTGACGAGCTTAAATCCAAAACTTGTCAAGGTTGCGGTGATGGCCCATACGGAGCAGGATGTGTTAGACTTGATGAACTATACACGAGGCTTCAAACTCTCAATCCTGAACAGGAATATGTAACGATTTCTATGGGCAAGGTGGGCAAGGTCTCTCGTATTACTGCAGATGTGACTGGTTCTAGCTGGTCCTTTGCTAGTCTAGATGAGGCAAGTGCACCAGGTCAGATTTCTCTAGCTAACATGAAAAAAATCAGGGAGATTTTGGATGAAGCTTGATGGCTATACACGTTTAGCTGCTGTTGTTGCCAATCCTATTAAGCACTCTATTTCCCCCTTTATTCACAATAGTGCCTTTGAGGCGACAGCTACCAACGGTGCTTATGTAGCTTGGGAGATTGAAGCAGGTGACTTGGCAGAAACAGTGGCCAATATTCGTCGCTACCAGATGTTTGGCATCAACCTTTCCATGCCCTATAAGGAGCAGGTGATTCCTTATTTGGATGAGCTGAGCGATGAAGCGCGCTTGATCGGTGCGGTCAATACGGTTGTTAATGAGCATGGCAATTTAATTGGATATAATACAGATGGCAAGGGATTTTTTAAGAGCTTGCCTTCTTTTACAATTACAGGTGAGAAGATGACCCTGCTGGGTGCTGGTGGTGCGGCCAAGTCCATTCTGGCACAAGCTATTTTGGATGGCGTCAGCCAGATTTCGGTCTTTGTTCGTTCGTCTTCAATGGAAAAAACAAGACCTTACCTAAACAAGTTACAGGAGCAGACAGGCTTTAAGGTGGGCTTGTATGCTTTAGAAGATGTTTCTGAACTGCAAGCAAGTATTGCCGAGTCTGATTTACTGGTCAATGCGACCAGTGTTGGGATGGATGGTCAATCCTCTCCAGTTCCTGAAAACATAGTCTTACCAGAAACTCTCTTAGTGGCAGATATCATTTACCAACCCTTTGAAACACCATTTTTGAAATGGGCCAGAAGTCAGGGGAATCAAGTTGTCAATGGTCTGGGAATGTTGCTCTATCAAGCTGCAGCAGCTTTTCAACTGTGGACAGGAAAGGAAATGCCGACAGAAGAGATTTGGCAGTCTTTAACAGAAAAATACCAATAAAGAAAAGGAGATTCTCCTATGAAAATCAGAATCGATATTCCTCATCATCCTTATGATATTCAGATTGAAAAAGATTGTTTGGCTCAGGCTGGTCAATGGTTGCTAGAACTCTGGCAACCACAAAAAGTGGTTATAGTTACTGACAACCATGTAGCCTCTCTCTATGCAGAGAAGGTCAAACTCAGCCTAGAAGATGCTGGTTTTCAGGTAGCTGTTTTTGACTTTTTAGAAGGCGAAGAACGGAAAAATCTGACAACTGTCCAGAAAGTCTATGAATTTTTAGTCAAGCAAGGACTGACTCGTAGCGATGGAATCGTGGCTCTTGGTGGCGGTGTCGTTGGGGACTTGGCTGGTTTTGTAGCCTCTACCTATATGCGGGGCATTCACTTTGTTCAGATTCCGACTAGTTTGACTGCCCAGGTGGATTCTTCAATCGGTGGAAAGACGGGCGTCAATACTCCATTTGCTAAGAATATGGTGGGTACCTTTGCCCAGCCAGACGGGGTTCTGATTGACCCACTTGTTCTTGAAACGCTTGGAAAAAGAGAGTTGATTGAAGGGATGGGGGAGGTCATCAAGTATGGCTTGATTGAGGATCCAGAACTGTGGGCTCTCTTGACGGAGCTGGATGGTTCTGTAGAGAGCATACTGGAATATGCAGAGACCTTGATTGAACATTCTTGTCAGGTTAAGCGCAAGATGGTGGTTAAGGATGAGTTGGACAATGGTGTACGCCTTTACCTCAATTTTGGCCATACAATTGGCCATGCCATTGAAGCAACGGCCGGTTATGGCAAGGTCATGCATGGAGAAGCTGTGTCCATGGGCATGGTTCAGGTTTCCAAGGTTGCTGAGGAAAAAGGTCTCATGCCAACTGGTATTACCCAATCTATCACCGAGATGTGTCAGAAATTTGGCTTGCCTGTTGATTATGAAAACTGGGATGTTGACAAGCTTTATCAGGCTTTGACTCATGACAAGAAAGCGCGTGGTAATACCCTGAAATTGGTCTTGGTACCAGAGCTCGGTTCAGCGACCATCCACCCAGTTTCTCTGGAAGAGATGAAAGACTACTTGGTAAAATAAGGAGAGTGTATGAGATATTTAACTGCAGGAGAATCACACGGCCCCCGTCTGACAGCTATCATTGAGGGAATTCCAGCTGGGCTTCCTTTGACAGCAGAGGATATTAATGGGGACCTTAAACGCCGTCAGGGGGGGCTATGGTCGTGGTGATCGTATGAAGATTGAGAGTGACCAGGTTGTCTTTACTTCAGGTGTTCGCCACGGGAAGACGACAGGGGCTCCTATTACCATGGATGTCATTAATAAAGACTACCAGAAATGGCTTGATATCATGTCTGCGGAGGACATTGAAGACCGCCTTAAAAGCAAACGAAAAATCACCCATCCTCGTCCTGGTCACGCCGACTTGGTTGGAGGTATCAAGTACCGTTTTGAGGATTTGAGAAATTCTTTGGAGCGCTCATCTGCCCGTGAAACCACCATGCGGTGGCAGTTGGAGCTGTAGCCAAACGCCTCTTGGCTGAGCTGGATATGGAAATTGCCAGCCATATCGTGGTCTTCGGTGGTAAAGAAATCGATGTTCCTGAGAATCTCACAGTTGCTGAGATTAAGGAAAGAGCTGCCCAGTCTGAAGTTTCTATTGTCAACCAAGAAAGAGAACAGGAAATCAAGGATTATATTGACCAAATCAAACGTGACGGTGATACCATCGGTGGGGTTGTGGAGACAGTCGTTGGAGGTGTTCCAGTTGGTCTTGGTTCCTATGTCCAATGGGACAGAAAATTGGATGCGCGATTGGCCCAAGCAGTTGTTTCTATCAATGCCTTTAAAGGGGTAGAATTTGGTATTGGATTTGAAGCTGGTTATCGCAAAGGCAGCCAAGTCATGGACGAAATTCTCTGGTCTAAAGAAGAGGGCTATACTCGTCGTACCAATAATCTAGGTGGCTTTGAAGGTGGTATGACCAATGGGCAACCCATTGTTGTTCGTGGAGTTATGAAGCCCATTCCTACTCTCTACAAACCACTTATGAGTGTGGATATCGAAACCCACGAACCTTATAAGGCAACCGTGGAGAGAAGTGATCCGACCGCTCTTCCAGCAGCCGGTGTGGTCATGGAAGCCGTTGTGGCAACAGTATTGGTGCAAGAAATCCTTGAAAAATTCTCATCAGACAATCTAGAGGAATTAAAAGAAGCAGTGGCCAAACACCGAGACTATACAAAGAACTACTAAGGAGTTCCTATGGCAAAAACAATCTATATCGCAGGTCTTGGATTGATCGGTGCCTCAATGGCTCTCGGTATCAAACGCGATCATCCAGATTATGAAATTTTAGGTTATAATCGCAGTCAAGTTTCGAGAGATATCGCTTTGAAAGAAGGTATGATTGACCGTGCAACGGATGATTTTGCTAGTTTTGCTCCTCTGGCAGATATCATTATTCTAAGCTTGCCAATCAAACAAACCATTGCTTTCATTAAGGAGTTGGCCGACTTGGACTTGAAAGAAGGCGTCATTATTTCAGATGCTGGTTCGACCAAGTCAGCCATTGTGGATGTGGCGGAGCAATATTTGGCTGGCAAGCCTGTTCGCTTTGTCGGGGCCCATCCCATGGCTGGTAGTCACAAGACAGGGGCTGCTTCGGCAGATGTCAATCTTTTTGAAAATGCCTATTATATCTTTACACCTTCGAACCTGACAAGTCAGGACACACTTGAAGAAATGAGGAACCTGCTTTCAGGTCTTCATGCTCGTTTTATCGAGATTGATGCCAAGGAGCATGATCGAGTCACTTCTCAGATTAGCCATTTTCCTCATATTCTGGCTTCCAGTCTCATGGAACAGACTGCGGTCTATGCTCAAGAACATGAGATGACAAGGCGCTTTGCGGCCGGTGGTTTTCGAGATATGACTCGAATTGCGGAAAGCGAGCCAGGTATGTGGACTTCCATTCTCTTGTCCAATCGTGAAACTATTTTAGATCGAATTGAGGATTTTAAGGAACGTTTGGAAGCGATTGGACAGGCCATCAGCAAGGGAGATGAGGAGCAAATCTGGAATTTTTTCAACCAAGCGCGTGAGCAACGTCAGGCCATGGAAATCCATAAGCGTGGTGGAGTGGACAGTTCTTACGACCTCTATGTCGATGTTCCTGATGAAGAAGATGTCATCTTGAGGATTTTGGAATTGCTACGTGGAACTTCCTTGGTTAATATTCACATCAATGAGGAAAACCGTGAGGATATTCACGGGATTCTACAAATTTCATTTAAAAATGCTCAAGACTTGGAACGAGCCGAGCATCTCATAACAGAAAATACCGACTACACAGTTGTCATTAAATAAGGAGAAAAATATGCCTAAAATAGAGCCTAAATTCATATTTGGTATTATCTTTATTTCTTTTATCTTACTTAGAGCTTACGCTGTTAAAAAAGATGTGAAAACTACTTCAGAATCAAGTGTTGAGACAAAAAATGAACCATCCAAGAAAGAAACAAGTTCAGAGAAAACTAATTCAAAGTATGTAGACGATAGGATTATTAATGATTTTATTAATAGCTATAATCAAAAATTCTAATAGCCCATTAGAAAAATATCAAAAAAAGGAAATATAAAAAAAAAATATTTCGCATCAAGCTACGGATACTACTTGGAGCTTTTTACATGAAAATGATACTGATAAAAATCAATGTAACAATAAATCAGACAAATGAAAAATAGTGAATCTGGTGTTGCAGGAATGAAAGAAGTATTTCATGATATTGTTAAATCGATTGAATCATCCTTATCTGATGATGAGATAGATAACTATTTTGATAATCTTATGTCAAATGAAATAAAAACATGTTTTAATTTAGGAACTTTGAAGATAGAGTATATACCAGATAATGAATTAATCAATGGATATTCAAGAGGTCATATAAAAGTGATTGCACAATAATAATGACCACAGAGTGACTAGTAATTTTAAAAGAAATAAATAAGGAGAAAATCATGTCAAATATTTACGATAGTGCAAACGAACTCAGTCGCGGTCTACGCGAATTGCCAGAATACAAGGCTGTCAAAGCAGCTAAAGATGCGATTGCAGCAGATGCTGAGGCAAGCAAAATCTTTACAGAATATGTTGCCTTTCAAGAGGAAATTCAAAAACTGGCACAGACAGGGCAAATGCCAGATGCTTCCTTCCAAGATAAGATTGAAGGCTTTGGCAAGCAGATTCAGGGGAACAGCCTCTTGTCAGAATTCTTTACCAAGCAACAACAATTGGCAATTTACCTTTCTGACATTGAAAAAATTGTTTTCGAACCAGTTTCAGAATTGCTAAAATAAGAAAAGAACTATCATAAAGTCAGAATTTTTAAGGAATTTCTGGCTTTTTATGATAAAATAAGTAAAAGTATTGCAAGTATGAGGTCCAGTATGAAACTAAAAACAAACATTAGCCACTTACATGGCAGTATCCGAGTTCCAGGTGACAAGTCTATCAGCCACCGTTCCATTATCTTTGGAAGTTTGGCTGAGGGTGAGACCAAGGTTTATGATATTCTGCGAGGTGAAGACGTTCTTTCAACCATGCAGGTTTTTCGTGACCTTGGTGTTGAAATTGAGGATAAAGATGGGGTTATTACCATTCAAGGTGTCGGTATGGACGGCTTAAAAGCGCCGCAAAATGCCCTTGATATGGGAAATTCTGGCACCTCGATTCGTCTGATTTCAGGTGTCCTTGCTGGGGCCGACTTCGAAGTAGAAATGTTTGGCGATGATAGTCTTTCCAAACGTCCTATGGACCGTGTGACGATTCCATTGAAAAAAATGGGTGTTAACATTTCAGGGCAAACTGAGCGAGACTTGCCTCCCCTTCATTTAAAAGGAACGAAAAACCTAAGACCTATTCAATATGAGTTGCCAATTGCCTCTGCCCAAGTCAAGTCAGCCTTGATGTTTGCGGCCTTGCAGGCTCAGGGGGAGTCTGTAATTATCGAAAAAGAGTGCACTCGTAATCATACTGAAGATATGTTGCAACAATTTGGTGGCCATTTAAGTGTGGACGGCAAGAAAATCACAGTTCAAGGACCTCAAACTGACTGGACAAAAGGTGGTTGTTCCAGGAGATATTTCCAGTGCAGCCTTTTGGTTAGTCGCAGGATTGATTGTTCCAAACTCTCGTCTAGTGCTGCAGAATGTTGGTATTAATGAAACACGAACAGGTATCATTGATGTCATTCGTGCTATGGGTGGAAAATTGGAAATGACAGAAATCGATCCAGTCGCTAAATCTGCAACCTTGACTGTTGAGTCTTCTGACTTGAAAGGAACAGAGATTGGTGGTGCCTTGATTCCACGATTGATTGATGAATTGCCAGTTATCGCTCTACTTGCGACCCAAGCCCAAGGTGTAACAGTTATCAAGGATGCTGAGGAACTTAAGGTCAAAGAAACAGACCGCATTCAGGTTGTGGCAGATGCTTTAAATAGTATGGGTGCGGATATCACACCTACAGCAGATGGAATGATTATCAAAGGAAAATCAGCCCTTCACAGTGCTAGAGTCAATACGTTTGGAGACCACCGTATCGGCATGATGACAGCTATCGCAGCCCTCTTGGTTGCAGATGGAGAAGTGGAGCTTGACCGTGCTGAAGCCATCAATACCAGTTACCCTAGCTTCTTTGATGATTTGGAGAGCTTGATTCATGGCTAAGGTATTACTCGGATTTATGGGGGCTGGCAAATCGACTATTGCAAGAGGCTTGGACCCAGATTACCTTGATATGGATGCCTTGATTGAGAAACGCCTAGGCATGTCTATCGCGGATTTTTTCGCTGAAAAGGGAGAAGAAGCCTTTCGTCAGATAGAATCAGAAGTCCTAGCTGATTTACTAAAAACGGACCAAGTGGTGTCAACTGGTGGGGGCGTGGTCATTTCTAAGCGAAATCGTGACTTACTCAAGACTAATTCTGATAACATCTACCTGAAAGCTGATTTTGAAACCCTCTACCAACGTATCGCAGCTGATAAGGACAATCAGCGTCCGCTTTTTCTAAATAATAGCAAGGAAGAACTTGCAGCTATTTTCCAAGAAAGACAGGATTGGTATGAGGAAGTGGCTAGTCTGATTTTGGATGTGATCAAGTTAAGCCCAGAGGAAATTATAGAGGAACTGAGATGAAAATTGCTTATCTAGGTCCCAAGGGATCATTTTCACACCATGTTGTGCAGACAGCTTTTCCTCATGAGGAATTGCAGGCTTTTGCCAACATCACAGATGTTATCAAGGCTTATGAGCAAGAATTAGTGGACTATTCTGTGGTGCCAGTTGAAAATTCTATCGAGGGTAGTGTTCATGAAACCTTGGACTACCTTTCATCAGGCTCGCATCCAAGCAGTGGCAGAAATCGTTCAGCCTATTCATCAGCAGTTGATGGTAGTTCCAGGTCATACTAAGATTGAAAAGATTTTTTCTCACCCACAGGCCTTGGCGCAAGGAAAGAAATTCATCAATGAACAGTATCCAGAGGCTCAAATCGAGGTGACTGCTAGTACAGCCTATGCGGCTCGCTTTATTTCCGAACATCCAGACCAGCCCTTTGCAGCAATTGCACCTAGAAGTTCTGCCGAAGAATATGGCTTGGAATTAATTGCCGAGGATATTCAGGAAATGGAAGCCAATTTCACACGTTTCTGGGTTCTGGGAGCTGAAAAGCCTTCTATCCCTTTGAAATCACAAAGTGAAAAAATGAGTTTGGCCTTGACCTTACCTGACAACCTTCCAGGTGCACTCTACAAGGCTCTTTCGACCTTTGCTTGGCGAGGAATTGACCTGACAAAAATTGAAAGTCGTCCACTCAAGACAGCACTGGGCGAATACTTTTTCATTGTCGATGTGGACTATGCTGATAAGGACCTGGTCCACTTTGCCCAAAAAGAATTAGAAGCGATTGGAATCCAGTATAAAGTTCTGGGTGCCTATCCTATTTATCCAATATCAGACCACGGAAAGGAGAGAGGATGAGTAAAGAAAATCCTTTAAGCCATCACGAGCAGTTGCGTTATGACTATCTCTTTAAGAATATTCATTACCTCAATGAGCGAGAGAAAAAAGAGTTTGTTTACCTGCAAGATAAATTAAGTAGGGCAAGTAGTGACGCCACCTCAGAAAGTCAAGAATTGACTGAGGATTATAGAAAGACAAGTACTAACGCTTCAATTCCTCCTTATAATAGTCGTAGTCGTTCTGAGAGATACCAGAAGATCAATTCTCTTCCAAAGAAAAAAGCTAAAAAGCGGAAGCTACGGTGGGGGCGTATTTTTGCAGGATTACTTGCTCTTCTAGCCTGTGTCGGTTTTGGCATGATTTTTATGTTCCTAAAAGGCTATTCAAATGCTGATCCAACCAAAGCTGCCAATGCAAAGGCGGCTCAAGTAGAGGTTTTTCATGGTCAAGATACCAAGGATGGGATCAATATTTTGATTATGGGAACGGATGGGCGAATCGGTCAAAATAGTGCTGAAACGCGGACGGACTCTATTATGGTTCTAAATGTTGGTGGCTCAGATAAAAAAATCAAGCTAGTCAGCTTCATGCGTGATAATTTGGTTTATATAGACGGTTACAGCCAAGTCATTAATGGTAAAAAGCAGTCAGATAACAAGTTAAATGTAGCCTATGAGTTAGGAGAACAAGAGGGACAAAAAGGGGCAGAAATGGTTCGCCAAGTCTTGAAAGACAATTTTGACTTGGACATTAAGTACTACGCCTTGGTTGATTTCCAGGCCTTCGCAACCGCTATTGATACTCTCTTCCCTGACGGTGTGACGATTGATGCTCAATTTTCAACATTGAATGGGCATCCACTAACAGAAGCTACAGTCGGAGATGATCTACATGCTACGGAAACAGAGTCTCCAACCCAGACGATTAAAGTCGGGAAACAGCAGATGAACGGTTCAACCTTGCTCAACTATGCTCGCTTCCGTGATGATGACGAAGGTGATTACGGTCGTACCAAGAGACAACAGCAAGTGTTGACAGCTGTTCTGCAGCAACTTAAGGATCCAACCAAACTCTTTACTGGATCGGAAGCACTTGGTAAGGTCTTTGGGATGACCTCTACGAATGTTCCTTATAGTTTCCTACTGACCAATGGCTTATCCTTCCTAAATGGAGCGCAAAATGGTATAGAGAGATTAACAGTTCCGGAACTAGGCGATTGGGTCGATGCCTATGATGTCTATGGAGGACAGGCGCTTTTAGTAGACCAAAATAAATATCAAACTAAACTTTCTCAGATGAGGATGAGATAAAATAATACAGGAAAAATCAAGGTTCGAATCACCAGTAAAACAGTGGTTTGAACTTTGATTTTTCTTAGTGTCTGATGGATTTTTAAGGGTTTTTATGATATAATAAAACGATATAACTCGTTATTGAACAGAAGAGGAGAGACATGAGGAGTAATTTGAAAGCAATTCAGGATCGAAGTCTGGAAATGGCTGAATATTTTGTGGCCTTTTGTAAAGAACATGATTTGCTTTGTTACCTCTGTGGGGGAGGTGCTATTGGTGCCCTTCGAAACAAGGGGTTTATTCCTTGGGATGACGACCTAGACTTTTTTATGCCTAGTAAGGATTATGAAAAACTAGCAGAATTATGGCCTCGTTATGCAGCTGAGCGTTATTTCTTGTCAAAGAGTAACAAGGATTTTGTCGACCGCAATCTTTTTATTACCATTCGTGACAAGGAAACCACCTGTATCAAGCCTTATCAGCAGGATTATAAATCACACCTGTTACTTTGTCCATGAAAGCAATACCCTGCAAATAATATCACAACTATCAACAGTTTATTAAATGAAAAAAGCAAACAAGGTGGAAAGTTTGATCAAACTTCACAAAGATTCTAAGGAGGTATACAGATGAATAGAAATTTTATAGAAAAACTAAGATTAATTTCTATAAGAGATATTATTTCGCTTATATTTATTTTTCCTATAGCCTATGTTATTTCTCTATTCTTCAGACACAAGAATAAGAATCTAATACTAATATGCGAAAGTGAAAAAGAAGCTAGAGATAATGGATATTGGTTGTTTAAATATATTAGAAAAAATCACCCAGAGGAAAATGTAATATATGTTATTGATTTGAAATCTCCTGATGCTCATAAAGTCAAAGAGTTAGGAGAATGTATCCAGTATTGGTCTTTTAAACACTGGGTTTATTATCTTAGCGCGGGAGTAAATGTAAGTACACAGAAAGCAGGAAATCCTAATGCAGCTGTTTTTAATCTTATGGAAGTATATTTAGGGTTAAAAACAAATAAGATATTTTTGCAACATGGAATAACCAAAGATGATGCTAAATGGCTGTATTATAAAAACACAAAGATGCGTGGCTTTATATGTGGAGCAGAACAAGAGTACAAAGAAATAAAGGAAAAGTTTGGTTACCCTAGTGGATATGTACAATATTTAGGTTTTCCTAGATTTGACAACCTTCATAATACCATTGTAAAAAATAATCAACTTCTTGTTATGCCTACTTGGAGAGAATGGTTAAATTTAAATACTACAGCTAGAAATAATTTTAATGAAGGAAGTATTTTTACTGAAAGTGAATACTTTAAAAAATGGAATGAGTTTTTATTGAATAAGGACCTAAAAAGCTTTTTTTAGAAGTAAATGACTTAACTTTAATTTTTTTATCCGCATAGGAATATGCAAAACAATCTACAAGAATTTAAAAACTTCTTCGGATAATATAATATTGGCAGATTGGAAAAAAATATGATATACAAGAACTATTAAAAAGAGTCAGCTTTCTTAATTACAGATTATTCAAGTGTATTTATGGACTTTGCTTATATGAGAAAGCCAGTTTTGTTTTTATCAATTTGATTATAAAAAAATTTAGAGAAGGTCAGTACGAAGAAGGATATTATGACTATAAAGATGGATTTGGAAAAATCTATAGACACTCTAGATGAATTGATAACAGAGATAAAAAAATCAATTTAAAAAAATAATTGGATTTTTGGAAGATAAATATAAAGGAAAAAAATTGATAAGTTTTTTTAGAATACACGATGATCAGAATTCTAAGAGAGTATATACATTTATTAAAGAAGTATTAGGGGAAAATGAATGAAATTAACTATAGGTGTAGCAGTATATAATGGAGAAAAAAATATATCACGTTGTATAGATTCTATAATCAAGGAATATGATAGCTTAAAAAGAAAAAAATAGAATTTGAATTGTTGATAGTTAACGATGGCTCAAAAGACAATAGTGAGTCAATATTAAAGGGATATAGCAATAAATTTGCATTTATAAAAGTTATAACTCAAGAAAAATGCAGGACTTGCTCATGTAAGAAGAGTAATTTTAGACAAAGCTAGTGGAGATTATTTATGGTTTGTTGATGTAGATGATGAAATAGAAGAAGGCTCAATAGAATTTATAGCAAATCAAGATTTAGAAGAAGTAAATATATTTAATTATAGAGTAGGATATGAGAATAGGAAATTAGACAATGTATGCATGGGAATAAAAAGAAAAACATTATACTTATTCCAAAAAAAGAAAAAGAAACTATTTACTCTCCAGAATGCTGTTTGGCACTTTGTATATGATTTAGAGTTTTTAAGAAAAAAATAAACTGACTTTTTAAAAAGTGGCTATTTATACGAAGATTTTGAATTTATGGCTAGACTATGGCCTAATGTAAGTAAGGGCAAAAATATTTTTAATTTTTAGTATATACAAATACTATTTAACTGAAGGATCTATTATGCGTGGAGGAAGTGAAATTAATAAAATTAGAGATATAGAAGTTATGTTAGACAGTGTTGAAGAATACTATTCCGAAAAAAATATCCAGGAGAATATAAAGAAGAGTTAGAATATTTTAATTGGTATCATATTTTGTATGGAGGATATTGTAATATTTTAAGAATTGATGAAAAATCTCCCCTATTAAAAAGAGTACCTAGAAAAAGTAAAGAAAAAAATATCCTAATTGGATAAACAATAAGTATTTAAAGAGTCAACCTTTAAAGAGAAAAATTACTTATGTATTTAATAAAGTATAATCAAAAAAAGTATAGTTAAAAAAACTATTGAAATAGGTAAGATATGGATAAAAAGAAAATTCTATTTATAACATGGTCTTTTTAGTATGGGTGGCGGAGCTGAAAAGATTTTTGGCAAATATTACTAAAGGTCTAAGTGATGAATATGTTATTGATGTTTTAGAGATAAATAATCATGGCACGGGGGACCATGATGATAATATTAATATATTGAAACCGCTTTTTAAAAAAATTTAGAAAAATGCTACTTTCTTGAAGAAGATTAAGTGGAAACTATTTTTTTTACTATTTCCTAAACTATTTAGACATCTAGTAACAAGTAAAAAAATATGATTATGAAATAGCTTTTTAATTATTTATATCCAGTTTACTTACTTAGAAATAATGCGAAAAACAATATCTTGGAATCATGGAACAATCTATAATCTAAAAAAAGCATAAATTTTCTAGAATTAGACAAGGGAAAAAAATTAAAAATATGTTAACAAAAATAATAAGTATATCAGAAAAAAACATCGGAGTCTATCAAAGAAATTTATCCTGAATATGATAAAAAAATGGAACTAGTATATAATGGATATGATTTTCAAAATATTCACATTAAATCTCTTGAAGATGTAAATATTAAATTTGAAGAGGACAGTCTCATTTATTTAGGACGTATAGAGGAAGCCAAAGGGATTAAGAGATTGTTAGAAGTTTTCAAGAATGTGGTTGAGAAAATACCTGATAAAAAATTATATTTATTAGGGAAAGGTGATTTAGAGGAATACGTTAGTAAATTTATACTTGATAATAAATTAGAGAACAATGTTTTTATGTTGGGTTATGTTAAAAACCCGTATCCATACATAAAAAAATCTTCTTATGTTATTTTATTATCAGAAGCAGAGGGCTTTCCTACTGTTTTAGTCGAAAGTTTAGCTTTAGGAAAGGGATTCATTAGTACACCTGTAGGAGGGACGAAAGAATTATATAATAATCAACAATGTGGATTTGTTTCTGATAATAATGAAGAAATTTGTAACTATCTTATAGAAGAGCTTAGAAAAAAGAAGGAAGATAGATTCATTAATTCGGAAGCATGTAAGAAGTATGTTGACAAATACTCCTTAGATAAACAGATTGCCAGTATCAAAAAAATCATTAAAGAATTATAGGTGAACAAATTATGGATAAAATAATAATTCCTATGAGTTATATGGGAAGTGGATCCTCAGCTGTGACAGATTTATTAAGAGAATATGATGGAATTAACACTAAGAACTCAGACTTTGAGTATGTTTTTTTACATGCTCCCGATGGATTGTTTGATTTAGAATACAAATTGCTATATAATAACAATTCTATAAGAAGTGATGAAGCGGTAAAGAGTTTCAGAAAACTTATGAAAAAAATTATATATTTATGGTGGTTGGGGTATTGCTAATTATAAACATAAAATATCCAAAAAAATTTCCTTAATATAGTAGATAATTACTTAGATTCGATAATAACTAGTAAATATCGTGGAATATGGTACTATTATCAAAAACCATCAAAAAAATAGCTTGGTTTATAAGAGTTATGCGGAGAGTAATATTTAAAAAATCAACAAAACTAAAAACAAGTACAATTGGAAATGAGTTTGGTATCACCAGATGATTTTTTTATGAAAAAAAGCAAAAAAATTTATTCTAGCTGTGATAAACGAATTATCTGATAAAGAAAAAGTATGTAGTTCTTGATCAACTTTTATTACCTCATAATCTTAATATTATTGATAATTATAAATTTGAAGAGTTGTTTCCAGTAGTAATTTCAAGGGATCCAAGAGATGTATTTATCATGAATAAATATTTTTTTGGAAGCCTAGAAATCAAGAGATACCTTACCCAATAGATGTTAAGGAATTTTGTCATTATTATAAAATGATGAGAAGAAATGAGAAGAAAACAGAAACTTTAACATTAAGATTAAATTTTGAAGATTTAGTTTTAAATTACGAGAAAACAAAACAAGATATAGAAAAATTTCATTGGTATAGACTCTACCCATCACAAAAACAAAGTTTAAGTATTTCAATCCAGCCATTTCTGTGAATAATTTGCAAGTTTACAATAGGGATGTTAAATACAAAGCTGAAGTAGAAATCATAGAGTTAGAATTATCAGAGTATTTATATAATTTTTAAGAATGATATTATTTCTAATGGGGATGTATTTTTAAGTTAGTACACATAGGAATGAGGTGATTATTTGATAATAGAATGGAAAAAAATTGTATTATTTAATTACTCTATTTAGCTATACTGTAACTATTTTTTTAGGAATTATATATATATATGATGATTCAATTGTAACCTTATTGCTAACTTTAGTTATGCTTATTGTTAGTAGTACTTTATATTGTTTTAACAATATAAAGTACTATATAATCCATCTTATTTTTTTACATTACAATATTTCTTTTTTTGGTTTCTAGACCAACAATCGATTATTTTAAATATGGACTAATAAATACTTATCAGGAAGATGTCTATAGATTTTCGTTTTTTTAGCTGTTATAATTTCTATTATTGGTTTAACTATAGGAGGTCTTTTTAGTTTCTAAAAGAGAAAACAAATTAAAAAGAAGAGATTAGAGCCCTTAAAAATAAGCGATTTATAGATAGTGTACGGAAAGTATCGTTATCAGTATTTTTGTTCTCGTATCCATTTTACTTAGTAAGAATAATCGAAAGATTAATGTACAGATTAAATGTTTCATATTATGAATATTATGCTGATTTCAAAAGTGAGCTACCTTATTTCACCTATACATTATCAACGTTTGTAGTTTATGCTATGTGTATATATCTAGCTACAAAACCAAATAAACGCCATTCTACGATAGTGTTAGGCCTCTTTGTTACTGCAAATGTATTCAATCTTTTAATAGGAACAAGAAATCCATTTGTACTAAGTTTGATTTTTTCATTTGTTTATTTTTTTGTGAGAAATCAGACAGAAAAAGGAGTATGGATAGGTGTAAAAGAAAAAGCTATGCTATATTTAGGTACACCGATCATGATGCTTATAATGGGATTTTTGAATTATGCCCGTGATGGAGAAGGCATTGGTAACATGAGCCTTTCTGAACTTTTGATAGATTTTGTCTATAAACAAGGGACCAGTTTTGGTGTTTTGGCGAGAGGATATCTATACGGAAGTAATTTACCGGTACGAGAATTTAGAAATTACACCTTTAGTCCGATAATTGAGTATATAACTAGAGGAAATTTGGGAATTTTATTTGGAGGGACTCCATTTGTTAGTGCTAATAATAGTTTGGAGTTAGCTCTTACAAGTGATAGATATGCTCATAATATTTCCTATATTGTTTTGAGGCAGGATTATTTAGCTGGTCATGGTATTGGTGGAAGTTATGTAATGGAAATGTATACTGATTATGGCATGATTGGATTATTTTTGTTAAGTATCATAATGGGAATTAGTTTTATATTTATGATGAAATCATCGTATCAATCAGGTATACTATTTTTTAGTATTACATTATTGATTTTAAATAATCTATTCTTTATGCCAAGAGGTAGCTTTACAGAGAGTTTCTTAAATTTGTTTACTTTACAATTTTGGGGAATAGTTATTGTTATCTTTTTTTGTAGCAGGTCTAATAAATAGAAAAGTAAAACACGTAGTTGATAATAAAGGAGATGTATAATGTTTGATAACTATTCGATTGCAGATTTATTTGCAAATATTTATAAAAAAAAGGTGTTAAATCTAGTTTTATTAATCGTTCTATTTCTTTGTTTAGCAATTCCATATTCTTATAGAGTTCTTACGACAAAGTCTATTGTAAGGGATGTTAGTAACTATTCTAGTTATCTTTCATATAAAATAATAGCACCATCAGAAGGAACTACAACACCTAATAGTAATACAGTAGGAGGCTATAGTGATTTCTACGGTCGTTTAATTCAATCCAATTTAAATGGAGCTTATTTATTCAATGACCAGTCAGAATCAGATATGAAAAAAATTGCATCAGAATTAATGACATCTGAGGTTACACTTAAAAACTCAAATTTTGATTTTTGGAACAAAAAGATAGAAGTAAATTATTTATTAAATAATGCAGGGATTACAGTGAAAATATTAACACCAAGTAAATTGGCGAATGATATTATTGAACAGAAATTGGATTATTTGATTGATAAATATAAACAGACATACTCTGGTGTCACAATTGAAAAATTGGGGACAGTTTATTCAAAAGAACTTGAAAAAAATGACATAGAATCTGGAGTAAATAAAGTTACGTTATTCATTCGTGTGATTATACTCGGAATTGGGGCTCTGTTTTTAGTAATATTTGTTAACGTAGCAGCGTATATCTTTAATCCAACTATTAATAGAGCTGGAGATTATGAAAAATATGGTATAGATTTTGTAGTGAAATTAGATACTGTAGCTAATTTTAAAGATGTTATACAATATAAGAATGGAAATAAGAACTTATTAGTGATAGCAACGAATAAAAAAATGTTTTTTTGATAAATTTTTCTAAAGCAATATGCTAAAGCCTTGCCAGAAAAATATTGTCATTGGAAATATAAATAACATTAAGTCTGTATTAGATTCTGACAACATTTTATTTGTAGAAGAGTATGGTATAACTAGATATAAAAACTTTGAAGAACAGCTCCAAGTAATTAAAAACCTAAACAAAAATGTTCTAGGTGTGGCCACATATAATTTGTAGATTATGTCAAATTAAAGGAAAGTATGACCTTGAATTGTCAGCTCTATGCTATTTGTAGTGGGTTGAAGAAAAGCTAAGCTCGAGAAAGGACACATTTCGTCCTTTCTTTTTTGATATTTAGGGCGATAAAAATCCGTTTTTTGAAGTTTTCAAAGTTTCGAAATCCAAAGGCATTGCGCTTGATGAGTTTGATGAGATTATTGGTCGCTTCCAATTTTGCGTTAGAATAGGTTAGTTGAAGGACGTTGACGATTTTCTCTTTATCCTTGAGGAAGGTTTTAAAGATAGTCTGAAAAAGAGGATGAATCTGTTTTAGATTGTCCCCAATGAGTCCGAAAAATTTCTCCGGTTCCTTATTCTGAAAGTGAAAAAGCATGAGTTGATAGAGATAGTAGTGGTGTTTCAAGTCCTCTGAATAGCTCAAAAGCTTGTCTAAAATCTCTTTATTGGTCAAGTACATGCGAAAAGTAGGGCGATAAAAACGTTTATCGCTGAGTTTCCTACTATCTTGTTGGATGAGTTTCCAGTAGCGTTTGATAGCCTTGTATTCATGAGATTTTCGTTCAAACTGATTCATGATTTGGACACGCACACGATTCATAGCACGGCTCAAGTGTTGGACAATGTGAAAGTGATCTAGAACGATTTTAGCACATGGAAAAAGCTGTTTAGCCAAGGCATAATAAGGGCTAAACATATCCATTGTAATGATTTCCAGGCTCTATCATATTTAAGAAAGTGATCTCGGATGACAGCTTGTGTTTTCCCTTCAAGAACAGTGATGATATTGAGCTTTTCAAAATCCTGTGCAATGAAACTCATCTTTCCCTTGGTAAAGGTATACTCATCCCAAGACATAATCTCTGGAAGATGAGAAAAATCATGCTTAAAACGAAAGTCATTGAGCTTGCGAATAACAGTTGAAGTCGAAATGCCAAGCTGATGAGCAATGTCCGTCATAGAAGTCTTTTCAATTAGCTTTTGAGCAATCTTTTGGTTGATGATACGAGGGATTTGATGATTTTTCTTTACTAGAGGAGTCTCAGCAGTCATCATTTTTGAGCAATGATAGCACATGAAACGTCGCTTTTTCAGAAGAATTCTAGTAGGCTTGCCAGTTGTTTCGAGGTAAGAGATCTTAGATGGCTTTTGAAAGTCATATTTCTTCATTAGACTTCCGCAATCAGGACAAGATGGGGCCTCACAATCTAGTTTAGCAATGATTTCTTTGTGGGTATTCCAATTTATGACATCCATAAATTGGATATTAGGCTCTTTAATGTCTAGCAGTTTTGTGATAAAGTGTAATTGTTCCATATGATTCTTTCTAATGAGTTGTTTTGTCGCTTTTCGTTATAGGTCATATGGAAATTTTTCTACAATAAAATAGTCTCCATAATATCCATAGTGGATTTACTCACTATAAATTCTTTAAGTCTCTATTTTCAGTATAATTATTTGAATTTTGATAATATAATGAAACTGTTCTTTTGAGGTTTTTTTATATCTTTATATGCTATAATGGTAGTTAGAACTTCTTAGAAAGGAACTATTCTTTTTCATGAAAAGTATTAAACTAAATGCTTTAGCATATCTAGGGATCAGAATACTAAACATTATATTCCCTCTTTTAACAGGAACACATGTAGCTCGTGTATTAGATAAAACATACTATGGTTATTTCAATTCTGTTGACACTATACTCTCGTTTTTCTTGCCTTTTGCTACATACGGAGTATATTCATATGGTCTAAGAGGCATTAGTAACGTAAAAGATAATAAAAATGAGGTAAACAAAGTATTTTCTCAATTATTCTATCTTTGTATAACTTGTACCAGTTTATGTATTGTAATCTATATATTTGCTTATCCTTTGTTTTTTGAAAATAATCCTGTACTGAAAAAGGTTTATTTAGTAATGGGGATTCAATTAATTGCACAAATGTTTTCCATAGAATGGGTTAATGAAGCATTGGAAAAACTATGATTTTCTTTTTTTATAAAAACAGCTTTGATTAGAACTCTCATGTTATTTTTCTATATTTATATTTGTTAAAGAAGAAAAGGATATTATACCTTATACATTGATAATGAGTTTATCTACTCTTATAAATTATTTAATTAGTTATTTTTGGATAAAAAGAGATATCAAATTAGTTAGAATAGATATTAAAGATTTTAAGCCTCTGTTTTTGCCACTTACTGCTATGCTTGTTTTCTCAAGTGCAAATATGTTATTTACTTTCCTTGATAGATTATTCTTAGTAAAAATAGGCGAAGAGTTATATGTGACATACTATACAATGGCTCAAAGACTTGTTGGAGTTATAGCTGGCTTAATTACTGGAGTTGTAAGTGTAAGTGTTCCTAGACTGAATTATTATTTAGGAAAAGGGGATAAAACTTCTTATTACAATTTAGTAAACAGAGGAAGCCGTATGTTTATGTTTTTTATTATACCTATAAGCCTTGGATTAACTGTGTTAGGAACTGAGGCAATACTGATATACGGAAGTGAAAAATATGTTGAGGGAGGTATGTTAACCTCGTTATTCGCTTTTAGATCAATTTTCTTATCTTTAGATATTATATTAGGAACTCAAATTATATTTGCTCATGGCTATGAAAAACAACTAACGCTTTTCACTCTATTTTCGGGTATTATAAACATTTTATTAGACAGTATATTGTTTATGAATAATATTTCAAAAACCAGAATTTTACCTGATAACTATAATGATTTCTGAAATTATTTTTATTAATAATCTATTCAAGATTTATTATTACAAAACAATTAATTTCATTAAAAAAATATATTCTACTACACTATACGATATTTTTATGTATAGTCTTACATTTATACCAATTTATTTTTATAGTTAATATTGTTAATCCTACAGAAATGATCATAACTTCCAAATTAATTATAAATATAGTTATGACTATAATTCTATCAATAACAAGCTATACAGTTTTATTATATGTAACCAATGATGCAATCTTACAAGAAGTTTTTTTGAGCATCTTAAACGAATCAAAAAGGAAAAATTTTAAAAATTTGGGAGAAAAAGAATGAAAAAAATAACAGTAGATGAAGCTAAAAAAATATAGAATTGGATATTTTATCTTATATAGATACTTTTTTTGTAAAAAAATGGCATAGAATATTTTTCTTAATTATGGAACACTGATAGGAGCTGTTAGGCACAAAGGTTTTATACCGTGGGATGACGATATTGATATTAGCATGACACGTGAAAAATTATAATAAATTCATCGACTTATTTGAAAAAAAGATAGTTCAAAAATATAAGCTACTCTCATTAGAAACGCAAAAAAATATTATAATAATTTTATAAAGATAATTGATACATCTACTGTTATTGATAACACAAGAGTATATACATCTTATCCCTCAGGTGTGTTTATTGATATATTCCCTATGGATACCTTTTAATGACAAAAAAATCATGAAATTATTTTTATAGATTGGAAAGTTTAAAATTACTAGCATCAAGTAAGAGAAAGAATATTATTTATAAAGATAGTCAAATTAAAGATTTAATTAGACAAATTATTTGGTTCATATTACTGCCAATACCACCAAAAGTTTTTGCAATTGTTATGGAAAAATTGACGAAAAAACACTATAATCCAAATGGTAAATTTATAGCTTTCCTTTCTTCAAAGTTGGGAGAAAAAGAGGTATTTGAAAGAAAAATTTTTGAAGAAATAATAACTTTAGATTTTGAACATCTTAGACTACCAGCTCCCCAAAATTATGATTTCATTTTAACACAGTATTATGGTGATTACATGCAGTTGCCACCTGAAGAAGAAAGAGTTTTTGGGCATGAGTTTGATGTATACCTGCTTGAGGACAAGTAACAATCATATTTAGAAGATGAGGTCAAATTAACATTTCTAACTTAAAGATACTATCATGTCTGAGGCAAGATTAATGGAAAGTTAGAAGATAGACTGTTCAGACACATGAAACAGGTAGGTATTAAAAAACTTGATTTTATTCTAGGAACCCATGTCCATAGTGATCACATTGGTTCTGCAGATGAAGTTCTTAAACGTTTTCCTGTTGATAGATTTTATTTAAAACGATATGCTGATGAACGTATTACAACAAAATGGAGATTGTGGGATAACCTTTATAATTACGATAATGCTGTAAAGACTGCTACTGAACGTGGAGTAAAATTAATACAAGATATCTCAGATAAAGATAGTCATTTTACTTTAGGTGACATGGATATTCAGCTGTATAACTATAAAAATGAGTATGATAGAAACGGACATCTAAAAAGGGTATTTGATGACAATTCAAACTCAATTGTAGCAGTTGTAACAGTAGCTGGTAAGAGAATCTATCTTGGTGGAGACTTGGATAATGTTGAGGGTGCAGAAGATAAGTTGGGACCTGTAATTGGTAAGGTAGATATGATGAAATGGAATCATCACTATGATGCTAAAATTTCTAATACTATTCCATTCTTAGACTACTTATCACCGAAGATGGTTGTACATACTTCGGCTGCAGATGCAAACCTTTCTACAACTAGATATTATCTTAAAAGAAAAAATATTCAGGTTGTTCATGCATCTAGTCAGACAAAAGATGCAACAGTCTTTACAATAGGCGAAAGAATTTACGGATATTTCTGAAAGTCTACCAAATATACCTTCAGTAAATGAAAAATGGTATAAAGAAGATGGATACTGGAAGTATCGTTTATCTGATACACAAATGGCTATTGGCTGGAAGAGAATTGCTGGAGATTATTATTTCTTTAACGGGAAAGGACAGATGCAAGCTAGCAAATGGCTTCATTTGAATGACTCCCGAGAAAAGCTTGATGGTAGCTGGTATTATTTAAATAGTAGTGGTAAGATGCAAGAAGCTGGCTGGTTCAAGAAGGACGGTTTTTGGTACTATATTAGCTCTACAGGTGATCGGAAATATAATGAATTACTGGAAATTTCTGGACAAAAATATTTCTTTAATCAAGAAGGTGTGATGCAAACTAGATGGGCCTTTGTTGATGGTCACTGGAACTATTTTGCAAGTTCTGGAGCTATGAAAACTGGCTGGGTCAAGGATCAGGAAACTTGGTATTATCTGGATAAAGATGGCATCATGTTAACTGGTAGACAAGATATAAATGGTGTTCGTTACTATTTGAATGCTAGTGGAGCCATGCAGACTGGCTGGAAATTGATGGATAAGAACTGGTATTACTATTCTAGTTCTGGTGCAATGAAAACTGGCTGGGTTAAGGATAATGAAAGATGGTACTATTTGGACAAAGATGGTATTATGCATACTGGTGCTCATACTATTAGTGGATTGCGTTATTTTTTGAGTACAAGTGGAGCCATGCAAACTGGCTGGCAACGGGTTGATGGTAACTGGTACTATTTCCAAGCAGATGGTTCCTTGTTGAAAAATTCTACCACACCTGATGGTTATAAAGTAAATGAAGAAGGTATATGGAAACAAGTAGTTGCTGTTGATAAGCAGCAAAATAATTCTACAAACAAACAGGAAACATCTACTTTAACTGATAAATCAGACAAGATTAATAAGGAAGAAAAGCAAGAAAATCATAAAGAAATTAACTCTTCAAATTCAGAAAAACAAAAAGAGGATTCGATTATAGAGTCAAGTATTGCCAATAAGAAAGAAAAGGAATAATGAGAAAATCCCCTGCTAGTAGAATAGTCTATTAGCAGGGGATTCTTTTAATTTCTTTTAATCTTAGCAAGAGCAAGATTGAGTGCATAGTGGAGTGTTTTATCTTTGGTAAGAAATAGCGTCAAGAGATAATAGATACCGCAAGCTGTTACAGTAGAGAGTACCATGAGTATCATATTGAGGTTGACTGTAAATGAGTTGATTTGGAAAAGGAATTTAAACGCAAAATAGATTGGGATGAATCCAAGGGATACAATAGTATAGCGTGTTAAAGTAGTAAAGATTTCTTTCAAGTCAAGCAGATGATGTTTCTTGATAAAGTAAATTTCCAGTAGAACAACTACAGTTTCTGCAATAATAGTAGTAGCAATGTAGTACTCTGGTGCAAAAATATTATTGAAATACAAGAGACTGTTGAGTAGGATATTAGCACCACCAATAAAGTAAAAGGCTGTTAAACGATTTTCGTGGTCGTTGATGAAGATAATTTGTTTAGCAAGGATTAACTCAATGGCCCAAATGATAGCACGAATCCCGTAGTTGTATATTCCAAAGGCTGCTAGTGGAATGACAAAGCTAGCCTAGGTATTTGCGGTATTGAAATAATCGTAGACGGATTTGCTGAGAATCCGCGTCAGATAAGGATTGGTTATCAGAGGAAAAACGATATTGAGAACATTGACTAGTAAGCTAGCCAGTGCATTAACTTTTATATTTTTCATTGTACTTTCTTTCTTGTATTGTAAAATAGTCTCTAGTATTATATCACATTCTCGCTTCATTCTTTTGATAAAATCGTAAAAATCTAGTATAATAGATAGAACTGAAAGTATGAGGTTACTAGCAATGAAAATGAAACAAATTAGTGATACAACTTTGAAAATCACGATGTCTCTAGAGGATTTGATGGATCGTGGCATGGAGATTGCTGACTTTCTTGTTCCTCAAGAAAAAACAGAAGAGTTCTTTTATGCTATCTTGGATGAGTTAGAGATGCCTGATAGCTTTCTGGATACAGGCATGTTGAGCTTCCGTGTGACTCCAAAACCTGATAAGGTCGATGTCTTTGTAACCAAATCAAAGATTGACCAAAATCTAGATTTTGAAGATTTATCGGATTTACCAGATATGGAAGAATTGGCTCAAATGTCTCCAGATGAATTTATCAAAACCTTGGAAAAGAGCATTGCAGAAAAGACTAAGGATGATATCGAAGCGATTCAATCTTTAGAGCAAGTAGAAGCCAAGGAAGAAGAGCAGGAGCAGGCTGAACAAGAAGTTGAAAGCAAGAAAGAGCCTTACATCTACTACATCCTTTCTTTTTCTAAGTTAGCTGATTTGGTGGCTTTTGCTAAGACAGTGACTTTTGAGATGGAAACTTCTGAACTCTACAAAATGAACGAGCGCTATTATTTGACCATTTTAGTGGATATTGAAAATCATCCAAGTCCATATCCAGCTTGGCTCTTGGCCCGTATGCGCGAGTTTGCAGACGATAGTGACATCAGTCGCTCAGTCTTGCAGGAGTATGGTCAAGTCTTGATCAATCACGATGCGGTAATTAATCTACAAAAGATTGGATAATCATTTCTGGAAAATTATCTCTAGATTTTAAGAAGAGCGAATCATCTGATTCGTTTTTTCTTTTTTAGACTGAAATAGTGATTTACTATAATAGGAATTTTCACAAAATTCTGTTATAATGGCTATATTAGAAAATTTCGAGGAGACAAACATGACAGTTAAAATTGCTTTACTAGGATTTGGTACCGTTGCAAGTGGTGTACCCTTCCTCCTAAAGGAAAATGGAGAAAAAATCAATCAATCAGCACATTCAGAGATTGAGGTTGCCAAGGTATTGGTCAAGGATGAAGATGAAAAGAATCGCTTGCTTGCAGCAGGGAGTGACTTTAACTTTGTAACCAATGTGGATGATATTTTATCAGACCAAGACATTACAATCGTAGTGGAATTAATGGGACGTATCGAACCTGCTAAGACTTTTATCACTCGTGCCTTGGAAGCTGGAAAACACGTTGTTACTGCTAACAAGGACCTTTTGGCTGTCCATGGTGCAGAATTGCTAGAAATCGCTAAATCCAACAATGTAGCACTTTACTACGAAGCAGCAGTAGCTGGTGGGATTCCAATTCTTCGTACCTTGGCAAATTCGTTGGCGTCTGATAAAATCACGCGCGTGCTTGGAGTAGTCAACGGAACTTCCAACTTCATGATGACCAAGATGGTGGAAGAAGGCTGGTCTTATGATGATGCTCTTGCGGAAGCGCAAAGACTTGGTTTTGCAGAAAGCGACCCGACAAATGACGTGGATGGGATCGATGCAGCCTACAAGATGGTCATTTTGAGCCAATTTGCCTTTGGCATGAAGGTTGCCTTTGACGATGTAGCCCACAAGGGAATCCGCAATATTACACCAGAAGACGTAGCTGTAGCTCAAGAGCTTGGCTATGTAGTGAAATTGGTTGGTTCAATCGAAGAAACTCCTTCAGGTATTGCTGCAGAAGTAATACCAACCTTCCTACCTAAAGCGCACCCACTTGCCAGTGTGAATGGGGTAATGAACGCTGTTTTTGTAGAATCTATCGGTATTGGTGAGTCTATGTACTACGGACCAGGTGCTGGCCAAAAACCAACTGCAACAAGTGTTGTAGCAGATATTGTCCGTATCGTTCGTCGCTTGAATGATGGAACCATTGGCAAAGACTTCAACGAATATAGCCGTGACTTGGTCTTGGCAAATCCAGAAGATGTCAAAGCAAACTACTATTTCTCAATCTTGGCTCCAGACTCAAAGGTCAGGTCTTGAAACTTGCTGAAATCTTCAATGCCCAAGATATTTCCTTCAAGCAAATCCTCCAAGATGGCAAAGAGGGTGACAAGGCACGTGTTGTGATTATCACACACAAGATTAATAAAGCCCAGCTTGAAAATGTTTCAGCTGAATTGAAGAAGGTTTCAGAATTCGACCTCTTGAATACCTTCAAGGTGCTAGGAGAATAAGATGAAGATTATTGTACCTGCAACCAGTGCCAATATCGGACCAGGATTTGACTCGGTCGGTGTAGCTGTAACTAAGTATCTTCAAATTGAGGTCTGCGAAGAACGAGATGAGTGGCTGATTGAACACCAGATTGGCAAATGGATTCCTCATGACGAGCGTAATCTCTTGCTCAAAATTGCTTTGCAAATTGTACCAGACTTGCAACCAAGACGCTTGAAAATGACCAGTGATGTTCCCTTGGCGCGTGGTTTGGGTTCTTCTAGCTCGGTTATTGTTGCTGGGATTGAACTAGCCAATCAACTGGGTCAGCTCAACTTGTCTGATCATGAAATTGCAGTTGGCGACCAAGATTGAAGGACATCCTGACAATGTGGCTCCAGCCATTTATGGTAATCTCGTTATTGCAAGTTCCGTTGATGGGCAAGTTTCTGCTATCGTAGCAGACTTCCCAGAGTGTGATTTCCTAGCCTACATTCCAAACTATGAATTGCGTACTCGAGACAGCCGTGGTGTCTTGCCTAAGAAATTGTCTTACAAGGAAGCTGTTGCAGCTAGTTCTATCGCCAATGTTGCGGTTGCGGCCTTGTTGGCAGGAGACATGGTGACAGCTGGTCAAGCAATTGAAGGAGACCTCTTCCACGAGCGCTACCGTCAGGACCTAGTGAGAGAATTTGCGACGATTAAGCAAGTAACCAAAGAAAATGGTGCCTATGCAACCTACCTCTCTGGTGCTGGGCCGACAGTTATGGTTTTGGCTTCTCATGACAAGATGCCAACGATTAAGGCAGAATTGGAAAAGCAACCTTTCAAAGGAAAACTTCATGACTTGAAGGTTGATACCCAAGGTGTCCGTGTCGAAGCAAAATAAAGAATAGAAGATAGGATGGGGAAACTCTCGACCAGAGGGCTTCCTATCCTTTTTTTGAAAAGAAGTTTATACTCAATGAAAATCAAATAGCAAACTAGGAAGCTAGCCGCAGGTTGCTCAAAACAGTGTTTTGAGGTTGCAGATGTAAGCTGACGTGGTTTGAAGATATTTTCGAAGAGTATTAGTTAAAAACTTGATAAAGGAGAAATAAAGATGGCAGAAATTTATCTAGCAGGTGGTTGTTTTTGGGGCCTAGAGGAGTATTTTTCACGTATTTCTGGAGTGATAGCAACCAGTGTTGGCTACGCTAATGGGCAAGTCGAAACGACCAATTATCAGTTGCTAAAGGAAACAGACCATGCAGAAACGGTCCAAGTGATTTACGATGAGAAAGCAGTGTCACTCAGAGAGATTTTACTTTATTATTTCCGAGTTATCAATCCTCTATCCATCAATCAACAAGGGAATGACCGTGGTCGCCAATATCGAACTGGGATTTATTATCAGGATGAAGCAGATTTGCCAGCTATCTACACAGTGGTGCAGGAGCAGGAACGCATGCTGGGTCGAAAGATTGCAGTAGAAGTGGAGAAACTTCGCCACTATATTTTAGCTGAAGATTACCACCAAGACTATCTTAAGAAAAATCCTTCAGGTTACTGTCATATTGATGTGACGGATGCTGAAAAGCCATTGATTGACGCAGCAAATTATGAAAAGCCTAGCCAAGAAATGTTAAAGGAAAGCTTAACTGAAGAGTCCTATCGTGTCACCCAAGAAGCTGCTACAGAGGCTCCATTTACCAATGTCTATGACCAAACTTTTGAAGAAGGAATTTATGTAGATATTACGACAGGTGAGCCCCTCTTTTTTGCCAAGGATAAGTTTGCCTCAGGATGTGGTTGGCCAAGTTTTAGCCGTCCGATTTCCAAGGAATTGATTCATTATTACAAGGATCTCAGCCATGGAATGGAGAGAATTGAGGTTCGTTCTCGGTCGGGAAATGCTCACTTGGGTCATGTTTTCACAGATGGGCCTCGGGAGTTAGGTGGCCTCCGTTACTGTATCAATTCTGCTTCCTTGCGCTTTGTGCCCAAGGATGAGATGGAAGAAGCAGGATATGGCTATCTACTACCTTACTTAAACAAATAAATCAGAGATGGTGGGCGCTTCCCACTTTCTTTATTTCCAGAATACGAATAGAAGGGATTTATGAAACACCTATTATCTTACTTCAAACCCTACATCAAGGAATCAATTTTAGCCCCCTTGTTCAAGCTGTTAGAAGCTGTTTTTGAGCTCTTGGTTCCCATGGTGATTGCTGGGATTGTTGACCAATCCTTGCCTCAGAGAAATCAAGGACATCTCTGGATGCAGATTGGTCTGCTCCTTATCTTTGCAGTGATTGGCGTTGTAGTGGCTTTGGTAGCTCAGTTTTACTCAGCCAAGGCTGCGGTTGGATTTGCCAAAGAATTGACAAACGACCTCTATCGTCATATTCTGTCTTTACCAAAGGACAGCAGAGACCGTTTGACCACTTCTAGCTTGGTCACTCGCTTGACTTCGGATACCTACCAGATTCAGACTGGTATCAATCAATTCCTGCGTCTCTTTTTGCGAGCGCCCATTATCGTTTTTGGTGCCATTTTTATGGCTTATCGAATCTCAGCTGAGCTGACTCTCTGGTTCTTGGTCATGGTTGTTATTTTGACCGTCGTCATTGTAGGCCTTTCTCGGTTAGTCAATCCTCTCTACAGCAGTCTGAGAAAGAAAACGGACCAACTGGTTCAGGAAACGCGCCAGCAATTACAAGGGATGAGAGTTATTCGTGCTTTTGGTCAAGAAAAACGAGAGTTACAGATTTTTCAAACCCTTAACCAAGGTTATGCCAGATTGCAAGAAAAAACAGGTTTCTGGTCTAGTTTATTAACCCCTCTGACCTATCTGATTGTCAATGGAACTCTCCTCGTCATTATCTGGCAAGGCTATATTTCAATTCAAGGAGGTCTACTTAGTCAGGGTGCCCTCATTGCCCTTATCAACTATCTCTTACAGATTTTGGTGGAATTGGTTAAGCTAGCCATGCTGATAAATTCTCTCAACCAGTCCTATATCTCAGCTAAGCGAATTGAGGAAGTTTTTGCCGAATCTCCAGAAGACATCCATTCAGAATTAGAGAAAAAGCAAGTTACCAGCAATCAGGTTTTACAAGTTCAAGAACTGACCTTTACCTATCCTGATGCGGCCCAGCCTTCTCTGATAGGCATTTCCTTTGATATGACTCAAGGGCAAATCCTTGGTATCATTGGGGGAACGGGTTCTGGTAAATCAAGCTTGGTGCAAGTCTTACTTGGTCTATATCCAGCAGATAAGGGAAGCATTAACCTTTATCGAGATGGACGTAGTCCTCTTAATTTGGAGCAGTGGAGGTCTTGGATTGCCTATGTGCCTCAAAAAGTCGAGCTCTTTAAAGGAACTATTCGTTCCAACTTGACTTTGGGTTTCAATCAAGAAGTAACTGACCAAGAACTCTGGCAGGCCTTGGAGATTGCGCAAGCTAAGGATTTTGTCAGTGAAAAGGAAGGACTTTTGGATGCCCTAGTTGAAGCAGGAGGTCGAAATTTTTCAGGTGGACAAAAACAAAGGCTGTCTATCGCACGAGCAGTCTTGCGACAAGCACCATTTCTCATCCTAGATGATGCGACCTCGGCACTGGATACCATTACCGAGTCCAAGCTCTTGAAATCTATTCGAGAAAATTTGCCAAACACGAGCTTAATCTTGATTTCTCAACGGACTTCGACACTTCGGATAGCAGATCAGATTCTCCTTTTGGAAAGGTGAATTACTAGCTATCGGCAAGCACGATGACTTGATGAGATCCAGCCAAGTCTATCGTGAAATCAATGCATCTCAACATGGAAAGGAGGACTAGCATGAAACGACAAACTGCAAACCAGACGCTCAAACGTTTAGCCGTAGATTTAGCAAGCCATCCCTTCCTCCTTTTCCTAGCCTTTCTAGGAACCATTGCCCAAGTTGGCTTATCAATCTACCTACCTATTCTGATTGGGCAGGTCATTGACCAAGTCCTGGTGGTTGATTCTTCACAAGTTTTTTGGCAGATTTTTCTCCAAATGATCTTGGTGGTCATAGGAAATACCCTTGTGCAGTGGGTCAATCCTCTCCTCTATAATCGCCTAATTTTCTCTTATACTAAAGACTTGCGAGAGCGAATCATCCATAAGCTCCATCGGTTACCGATTGCTTTTGTTGATCAGCAAGGAAGTGGAGAGATGGTCAGTCGTGTAACCACAGACATCGAACAGTTGGCAGCTGGCTTGACCATGATTTTTAACCAATTTTTTATTGGCGTCTTAATGATTTTGGTTAGTATTCTTGCCATGCTCCAAATTCATCTCCTGATGACACTCTTAGTCTTGCTGTTGACGCCACTGTCTATGGTGATTTCACGCTTCATTGCCAAACGCTCCTATCATCTCTTCCAGAAGCAAACAGAGACGAGGGGAATTCAGACACAGTTGATTGAAGAATCGCTTAGTCAACAGACCATTATCCAGTCCTTCAATGCTCAGGAAGAGTTTATCCAAAGACTGCACGATGCCAATGACAACTACGCAGGCTATTCTCAGTCAGCCATCTTTTATTCATCAACGGTTAATCCTTCGACTCGCTTGTAAATGCGTTCATTTATGCGCTTCTAGCTGGAGTGGGAGCTTATCGTATCATGATAGGCTCTACCTTGACCATTGGACGCTTAGTGACTTTTTTGAACTATGTTCAACAGTACACCAAGCCTTTTAACGATATTTCTTCAGTGCTAGCTGAGTTGCAAAGTGCTCTCGCTTGTGCAGAGCGTGTCTATGCTGTCTTAGAAAGCTCTGAGGTGGCTGAAACAGGCAAGGAAGTCTTGACCAGTGACCAAGTCAAGGGAGCTATTTCCTTTAAACATGTATCTTTTGGCTACAATCCTGAAAAGATTTTGATTAAGGACTTATCTATCGATATCCCAGCCGGTAGCAAGGTAGCTATTGTTGGTCCGACAGGTGCTGGCAAATCAACTCTTATCAATCTCCTCATGCGTTTTTACCCTATTAACTCAGGTGATATCTTACTGGACGGTCGTTCCATTTACGACTATACCCGAGCATCATTGAGACAACAGTTTGGAATGGTGCTCCAAGAAACCTGGCTCAAGCAAGGAACTATTCATGATAATATTGCCTTTGGAAACCCTGAAGCCAGTCGGGAGCAGGTGATTGCTGCTGCCAAAGCAGCCAATGCAGACTTTTTCATCCAACAGTTGCCACAGGGATACGATACCAAGTTAGAAAATGCTGGAGAATCTCTCTCTGTCGGTCAAGCCCAGCTCTTGACCATTGCCCGAGTTTTTCTGGCTATTCCAAAGATTCTTATCTTAGACGAGGCGACTTCCTCAATCGATACACGGACAGAAGTGCTGGTTCAGGATGCCTTTGCTAAACTCATGAAGGGGCGTACAAGCTTTATCATTGCCCATCGCTTGTCAACCATTCAGGATGCGGATATGATTCTAGTCTTAGTGGATGGTGATATTGTTGAGTATGGGAACCATCAAGAACTCATGGCTAAGAAGGGCAAGTATTACCAAATGCAGCAAGCTGTAGCTTTTAGCTCAGAATAAACCTTCCTATTTTAAAATCTTATTGACGAAAAAGTTGCCTTCGGGTGACTTTTTTGTTACAATAGCTAGAAAAATTGTTCACTTTAAATTGTCTTTTAGAAAAGGAGTCTATAATGAAAGTCTTTCAGCATGTAAATATCGTGACTTGTGATCAAGATTTCCATGTCTATCTAGATGGAATCTTAGCAGTTAAGGATTCTCAAATCGTCTATGTCGGTCAAGAGAAGTCAGAGATTTTAGAGCAAGCTGAGCAGATTATAGACTATCAGGGAGCCTGGATTATGCCTGGTTTGGTTAATTGTCACACCCATTCTGCTATGACAGGCTTGAGAGGAATCCAAGATGACAGCAATCTCCATGAATGGCTCAATGACTATATCTGGCCTGCAGAAGCTGAGTTTACTCCCGACATGACTACCAAGGCGGTCAAAGAAGCTCTGACAGAGATGCTCCAGTCAGGAACAACAACCTTTAATGATATGTATAATCCCAATGGTGTGGATATTGAGCAGATTTATCAGGCAGTGAAATCTTCCAAGATACGTTGTTATTTTTCTCCTACCCTTTTTTCTTCTGAGGCGGAGACAACTGCTGAGACTATTGCTAGAACACGAGCCATCATTGAGGAAATTATTGGATATAAAAATCCGAATTTCAAGGTAATGGTAGCCCCACATTCTCCTTACAGTTGTAGTAAAGATTTGCTGGAAGAAAGCTTAGATATGGCAAAAGAGTTGAATATTCCTCTTCATATCCATGTGGCGGAGACCAAGGAAGAATCTGGCATTATCCTGAAACGATACGGCAAACGACCCCTCGCTTTTCTAGAAGAACTGGGTTACTTAGACCATCCGTCTGTCTTTGCTCACGGGGTAGAATTAAACGAACGAGAAATTGAATGTTTGGTAACCTCTCAAGCATCTATCGCCCACAATCCTATCAGTAACCTCAAATTGGCCTCAGGAATCGCTCCAATTATCCATCTCCAAAGCAGGAGTAGCAGTTGGAATTGCGACGGACTCGGTTGCTTCCAATAATAATTTAGATATGTTTGAGGAAGGACGGACTGCAGCCCTTCTTCAGAAGATGAAAAGTGGAGATGTCAGCCAATTTCCTATCGAAACAGCTCTCAAGGCTCTGACAATTGAAGGGGCTAAGGTCTTAGGAATGGCAGAACAGATAGGAAGTCTAGAAGTTGGCAAGCAGGCAGATTTTCTCGTTATTCAACCACAAGGGAAAATCCATCTCCAACCCCAAGAAAATATGCTTTCTCACCTTGTCTATGCAGTCAAAGCCAGTGATGTTGATGATGTTTATATCGGCGGAGAACAAGTTGTTAAGCAAGGTCAAGTCCTGACAGTAGAACTTTAGAAGAAAAATCATGAAAAAATTTTAAAAAAAGTTTGCAAAATTCTTGCATTCTTTTTTTGACTATGCTATACTTATATACGGTTTGAAAAAACTGCCTAAGACAGTAGGGGAGCTCGACTCATAAATATCCTACCGAGGACAAAACGTATCATGTAAAAAGAAGCGTATTGTACTTTCGTGTCTAGGTTTGGGCGCGTTTTTCTTTTGGAAAAATTTCCCAAGCAAAATAATAACGGAGGTGAACACACTAATGAGTGAAGCAATTATTGCTAAAAAAGCGGAACTAGTTGACGTAGTAGCTGAGAAAATGAAAGCTGCTGCATCTATCGTCGTTGTAGACGCTCGTGGTTTGACAGTTGAGCAAGATACAGTTCTTCGTCGTGAGCTTCGTGGAAGCGAAGTTGAGTATAAAGTTATTAAAAACTCAATCTTGCGTCGTGCAGCTGAAAAAGCTGGTCTTGAAGATCTTGCATCTGTATTTGTTGGACCATCTGCAGTAGCATTTTCTAACGAAGATGTTATCGCACCAGCTAAAATCTTGAACGACTTTTCTAAAAACGCTGAAGCACTTGAAATCAAAGGTGGTGCAATCGAAGGCGCTGTCGCATCTAAAGAAGAGATTCTTGCTCTTGCAACTCTTCCAAACCGCGAAGGACTTCTTTCTATGCTCCTTTCTGTACTTCAAGCGCCAGTGCGCAACGTTGCTCTTGCAGTCAAAGCGGTTGCAGACAACAAAGAAGACGCAGCTTAATCTTAAGCTACGCAGCGTAGCCTAGCTACGAAAATCTATTATAAATTTAAAACATATTTGGAGGAAATAACAATGGCATTGAACATTGAAAACATTATTGCTGAAATTAAAGAAGCTTCAATCCTTGAATTGAACGACCTTGTAAAAGCTATCGAAGAAGAATTTGGTGTAACTGCAGCTGCTCCTGTAGCTGTTGCTGCAGCTGGTGCTGCTGACGCTGGTGCTGCTAAAGATTCATTCGACGTTGAATTGACATCTGCAGGCGACAAAAAAGTTGGCGTTATCAAAGTTGTACGTGAAATCACAGGTCTTGGACTTAAAGAAGCTAAAGAACTTGTTGACGGTGCACCAGCACTTGTTAAAGAAGGCGTTGCAACTGCAGAAGCTGAAGAAATCAAAGCTAAATTGGAAGAAGCTGGAGCTTCAGTTACTCTTAAATAATAGAGCGACTACATTAGTAGCTTAAAAACATGATTAAACCGCTATTCTTAGGAGTAGCGGTTTTATCTGTTTAGAATGGTAAATCTACCTCTAAATTATAGTCTGATACGAAAGTTCTAGGGTGCTTTTTTCTAACAGTTACTAGAATCTTGTTATAAATTCAATTTTCTTCTTGACTCTGACCTTAGGTAAGGGATTATACTAATAATAGATAAGAAAGGAGATTACCATGCAAATCAATATGATTCGTTCAGATAAAGTTTATCAAGAGATGCTCGAGCTACCTTTAGAAAAGAGAGAAGGTTGCTTTCGAGCTAAAATTATAGCACCTTTTGCAACCAAATACCAAACGCAACACATTCCTCTGAAAGCAAAGTATCCTGGAGGATTTGATGCTCTTTTCCTACTTGGCTTTATGAATCAGTTACCCTCAACTCTCTCAGAAAAGGATAGACCAGCTATTGACTCTCTGAGCTCTGATCAACTCTGGCAAAATTGTCAAGATACCATCAAGAGGAGTATCGGTCTTTTTGAGCAAGCTGGCTATGATTTAGAGGTTGAGGATTACTATTTTACTATTTTATTGGGCAACCCTGAAAAGCCCATGTTACAGCTCAATAAGGGTTATAGCGGAGATGGAGGAATTCCAGGCTACCTCATGCTTAGTCTGCTACCGAATGACTATACTTTGCCACGTGTGCAGGCGGCGCTGGCTCACGAGTGTAACCATAATGTCCGCTTCCAATTTATCAAATGGAACCAGCAGACGACACTAGCAGACTGGGTAGTCAGTGAAGGTTTGGCAGAGTCTTTTGCTGCTGAACTCTATGGCAAAGATCTCATTGGGCCTTGGGTTACTTCAACCAGTCCAGAGCAGTTAGAAGAGATTAAGCCCATCATCTCCAGTCAGCTTCAGCTAACAGGGATGGCGGAAATGGCTCCTTATCTCTACGGTGATGAAATTGCTGAGATTCAAGGTCAAATACCGGTTGGAATGCCTTATGCTGCGGGCTATGCTTATGGCTATCATCTGATACAAGCTTATCTGAAAATGACTGGCAAAACTATTATTGAAGCAACTGTGACACCAACGGAACAGATTTTAGAGGCGACTAAAGATTTTTGGAAATGACACTTTTGCTTGAAAATCTGCCAGAGTCTGATATAATGAAAGTAATTTTTGGAGGTAACTATATGCACTATAAAAGAGTTGAATTAAAAGTCACAAATCAGGGTATCCATGAGCGCAAGATTTTTCAAGGAGTTAAAATTTTCAGTCGGAGCAAGCTGTCCAAAGATCGGAAAAGCATTCTAACTCAGAAGCTTTACCTGACTCCGAAGCAAAACATTGTTTACTATCAACGGACAGATGTCAACTATGACCAGAACTGGCATCATAATAAGGACTACTACGAACTAACTTATGGCCAGTTGGACAGAGAAACTGTCTTTAAGGTTTGTCAAGATTTTGATGAACTAAGTCCTTTTCTGGAGAATGATCTGCTTGAGAAGCTAAATGAAAAGCAGTCAGCAGGCAAATTTTTTGAAAAATTAGATATATAAAGATCCGGCTGCTTTGATAAGCAGTCGGATTTATTCTAGTTTGATAGTGCTTAAACAATACCTTGGGCAATCACAGCATTTGCTAAATTTTAGAAGTCAACGATATTTTCTCCTTCAAAGTAGTCAGTAGCGAGGCCGTATGATTCAGTAGTTGTTTTAGCTGTGTTGAGGGTGTTGGTACTGATGTCCTCAACTCGGCCAGAGTAGACTAATATCTATTCATCTGATAAGAGGGATTTTATCATCCAGATATTCATAGCTGGGTGGCCGGCGGCGTTAGAAAGTGGTTGTTGCAATGCTGTAAAACCATAGTGCTGATAGATTGCCACAGCCGTAGCCAATTCAGTAGAGGTTTCTAGATAAAGCTGTTCATAACCTGCTAGGCGGGCTTCCTGGAATATCCGCTTTATCAACCTGCTGGAATAACCTTTGCCACGGCTATTTTTTTTGACATACAGTTTTTGTAATTCAGCAATCTTATCAGACACAGGTGCAAAGCCACCACAGCCAACCAGCTGTCCTTCGTCTTCCAGAACAAAGTAAGCTGCTCTCTCTTGCTGTTGATAATAGTCGGCCAAATGATCTAGATGAGAATCAAAGTAGACAGTTCCAGGTTTGTCAAGCCCGAATTCTTCAAGACTAGCTCGAATGAGCTGCGCTACAGCTGGATTATCTCTTACTTCCATTGGCCGTAAGTTCATCATTTGTCCTCCGATAGGATGTATCGACTAATTAAACAATACCTTGGGCAATCATAGCGTTTGCTACGTTTTCGAAGGCAGAGATATTTGCTCCTGCAAGGTAGTCAGTACCAAGACCGTATGTTTCAGCAGTCGTTTTAGCTGTGTTGAAGATGTTGGTCATGATGTCTTTGAGGCGTCCATCAACTTCTTCACGAGTCCATGAAAGGCGAAGGCTGTTTTGGCTCATTTCAAGCGCTGATACAGCTACACCACCAGCGTTGGCAGCTTTGGCAGGTCCGTAAAGGATTCCGTTTTCTTTGTAGACTTTAATCGCGTCAAGGTCACTAGGCATGTTAGCACCTTCAGATACACAGAAAACACCTTGAGCAACCAAGCGTTTAGCTGCTTCACCGTTGATTTCGTTTTGAGTCGCACATGGAAGAGCGATGTCGTAGTTTCCAGCGTAAGTCCATACAGAACCTTCATGGTAAGTAGCAGTTGCTTTCTCAGCTGCATACTCAGTTAGACGAGCGCGACGTTTTTCTTTAACATCAACCAAAAGATCGAAGTCGATACCATTTTCATCGATGACATAGCCATTTGAGTCAGATACAGAGATAACAGTTGCACCAAGTTCAGTCGCTTTTTGGAGAGCGTATTGAGCTACGTTACCAGAACCTGAAATAACCACTTTTTTACCAGCAAAGCTGTTACCGTTAGCTTTGAGCATTTCTTCAGTATAGTAAACCAAACCGTAACCAGTTGCTTCTGGACGAATCAAGCTACCACCAAATCCAAGAGGTTTACCAGTCAAGACACCAGCATCAAATTGGTTAAGGCGTTTGTATTGACCGTAAAGGTAACCAATCTCACGTCCACCAACACCGATATCACCAGCAGGTACGTCAAGTGATGGTCCGATGTGTTTGTAATTCAGTCATGAAGCTTTGGCAGAAGCGCATTACTTCAGCATCTGTTTTACCTTTAGGATCGAAGTCTGATCCACCTTTACCTCCACCGATAGGAAGTCCAGTCAAGACATTTTTAAAGATTTGTTCAAATCCGAGGAATTTCAAAATCCCTTGGTTTACAGTTGGGTGGAAACGAAGTCCGCCTTTGTATGGTCCAACAGCTGAGTTGAATTGAACACGATAGCCACGGTTTACTTGAACTTTTCCATCACGGTCAACCCAAGGAACACGGAAAGAAATCACGCGCTCTGGTTCAGTAATACGTGCCAAGATATTTTCTTCGATATACTCAGGGTGTTTTTCAAATACAGGTTCTAAAGTGTTGAAAAATTCTTCAACAGCTTGGAGGAACTCAGCCTCGTGACCGTTACGAGCCTTTACAGTTTCAAACACGCTTTGGATATATTCTTTAGCAGATGTCATATCGTTCTCCTTTTGTTGTCATATTTTATTACGTGAGTCATTATAGCAGAATTTTTTTTTACTGTAAAGAAAAAAACAGAAATTTTCTAAAAATTCTTTCAATTTAGTTTTTCGGATTTTTTGAAAATAGATAAAAAACGAACGTTTTTCTTATAAATGACTTTTTTAAAGAGAAAATCTGAAAATGTGGTATAATATTAGCAATAAAAGGAATCTGGAGGATCAGAATCATGGTATCAACGAAAACACAAATAGATGGCTTGAGTTTGACAATTGCTTGATGAATGCAGCGGGTGTGGCTTGTATGACGATAGAGGAACTAGAAGGGGTCAAAAACTCAGCAGCAGGTACTTTTGTTACGAAAACTGCGACCTTGGACTTTCGTCAGGGGAATCCTGAACCACGTTATCAGGATGTTCCACTTGGTTCTATCAACTCCATGGGATTACCAAATAATGGCTTAGACTACTATCTGGACTATCTTTTGGACTTGCAGGAAAAAGAGCCAAACCGAACGTTCTTCCTATCTCTAGTCGGCATGTCTCCAGAAGAAACCCATACTATCTTGAAAAAAGTCCAAGAGAGTGAGTTTCGTGGTCTGACTGAGCTAAACCTTTCCTGTCCAAATGTTCCAGGTAAACCTCAGATTGCCTATGATTTTGAGACAACAGATCGGATTTTGGCAGAGGTGTTTGCCTACTTCACTAAACCTCTGGGAATTAAATTGCCACCATATTTTGACATTGTTCACTTTGACCAAGCGGCAGCTATTTTCAACAAGTATCCGCTCAAGTTTGTCAACTGTGTCAACTCTATCGGAAACGGCCTTTATATAGAAGATGAGTCCGTCGTTATTCGTCCTAAAAATGGTTTCGGTGGCATTGGTGGAGAATATATCAAACCGACTGCGCTAGCCAATGTTCATGCCTTTTATCAACGTTTAAATCCTCAAATCCAAATCATCGGAACAGGTGGCGTTCTGACTGGTCGTGATGCCTTTGAACACATTCTCTGTGGAGCAAGCATGGTGCAGGTGGGAACCACCCTTCATAAAGAAGGTGTCGGTGCTTTTGACCGCATTACCAATGAACTGAAAGCAATCATGGCGGAAAAAGGGTATGAAAGCCTGGAAGATTTCCGTGGGAAATTGCGCTATATTGATTAAATTCATTAAAAAATCAGAAGAAAGGAGAGAAGATGCTAGCCATTGAAGAAAGTCAGAAGTTGACTTTATCAAATTTATCGAGCCTGAGCCTTTTTACAGGGACAGACCAGGGCCAGTTTGAAGTGATGAAGAGTCAAGTGTTGAAACAGATTGGCTATGATTCTGCTGACCTCAACTTTGCCTACTTTGATATGAAAGAAGTAGTTTACAAGGATGTGGAACTGGAGTTGGTCAGCCTTCCTTTCTTTGCAGATGAGAAAATCGTGATATTAGACCATTTTGTTGATATCACGACTGCTAAAAAACGCTTTTTGACAGATGATGAGCTCAAGTCATTTGAGGAATACTTTGACAATCCTTCATCAACAACCAAGTTGATAATCTTTGCAGAAGGAAAACTGGATAGCAAAAGGCGGTTGGTCAAATTACTTAAGCGTGATGCCAAGGTCTTCGATGCAGTAGAAGTAAAAGAACAAGAATTGCGCCAGTATTTCCAAAAGTGGAGTCAGAGACAAGGTCTGCAGTTTGTGGGGCAATCCTTTGAAAATCTACTTATCAAATCTGGTTTCCAATTTAGTGAAATCCAGAAAAATCTTCTCTTTTTACAGTCCTATAAGGAAGACTCTGTTATCGAGGAAGAGGATATTGTCAATGCTATTCCCAAGACCTTGCAGGACAATATTTTTGATTTAACTCAGTTTATTCTGACTAAAAAGATGGATCAGGCGCGTGACTTGGTTAGAGACTTGACCTTGCAAGGTGAAGATGAAATCAAACTGATTGCAGTCATGCTAGGACAATTTCGGACTTTTACTCAGGTGAAAATTTTGTCGGAGTCTGGACAAACAGAATCGCAGATTGCAAGTAGTCTAGGAAGTTTTCTCGGACGCAATCCTAATCCCTATCAAATCAAGTTTGCGCTGAGAGATGCGCGAGGACTTTCTTTGAGCTTTTTGAAGCAAGCTATTTCTTATTTGATTGAGACAGACTATCAGATTAAGACAGGTCTTTATGAAAAAGGTTTCCTTTTTGAAAGCACTTTTACAGATTGCTAGTCAGGTAAATTGATATTTTTTGAAACTACAACCCGCGTCAAGATTATTTTGTCGTGGGTTTCTTGCTGATTTGCTTGTTTTATACTCAATGAAAATCAAAGAGCAAACTAAGAAACTAGCCGCAGGTTGCTTAAAGCACTGCTTTGAGGTTGTAGATAAGACTGACGAAGTCAGCTCAAAACACTGTTTTGAGGTTGTGGATAGAACTGACGAAGTCAGTAACCATACGTACGGCAAGGCGACGTTGACGCTGTTTGAAGAGATTTTCGAAGAGTACTATTAGAAAGTATGTCAGTGATTTACTTATCTATAAGCAAAAAACTTGAAAAAAGTGAATGTTTGCGTTATCATTTTCATATAGAAAGAAAAAGAGGTATTACAGATGGCTATTATCTTACCAGAACTTCCATATGCATACGACGCTTTGGAACCATACATCGATGCGGAAACAATGCACTTGCACCATGACAAACACCATCAAACTTATGTCAACAATGCTAATGCAGCTCTTGAAAAACACCCTGAAATCGGTGAAGATCTTGAAGCCTTGCTTGCTGATGTAGAATCTATCCCAGCTGATATCCGTCAAGCGCTTATTAACAATGGTGGTGGACACTTGAACCACGCTCTTTTCTGGGAATTGATGACTCCTGAGAAACAGCTCCTTCAGCAGAACTTGCAGCAGCAATCGATGCAACATTTGGTTCATTTGAAGAATTCCAAGTAGCCTTCACTGCAGCAGCAACAACTCGTTTCGGTTCAGGATGGGCATGGTTAGTTGTCAACAAAGAAGGTAAACTTGAAGTGACTTCAACAGCAAATCAAGATACACCAATCTCAGAAGGTAAAAAACCAATCTTGGGCTTGGACGTTTGGGAACATGCTTACTACGTGAAATATCGCAACGTGCGTCCTGACTACATCAAAGCTTTCTTCTCAGTAATCAACTGGAACAAAGTAGATGAATTGTACGCAGCTGCTAAATAATGATAGTTGGAGGGAAGAATGGTTCTTCTCTTTTTAAGGTTATAGATTCTGGTCTGACAAAATCGTCAGACTTTTTTCATTTTTATGAGAAACGTGCTAAGTGCTAGAAATTATGGTAGAATAAAGTATTAAGTAATCGTGAAAAAAGGATATCTATGCGAAAAGAAATTGTACCTGAATTATACAACTATAACAAGTTTCCTGGTCCTGAGTTCCATTTACACGGGGACAAGGTCGAAACGGAAGGGATAGCTTTTTCCTTGGTGGAAAATATCAAGGATGCCTTTGATGTGACGGCTTTTAATCAGCGTTTTTCAGAAGTCTTAACCAAGTTTGATTATATCGTGGGGGACTGGAGCAACGAACAGCTTCGACTTCGTGGTTTTTACAAGGATGATCGAACAGAAGAAAAACTTGAAAAAATCAGTCGTTTACAAGACTACCTTTTAGAGTATTGTAGTTATGGTTGTGCCTATTTTGTCCTAGAAAATGAAGCCCCTAAGCGAGCATCATTTGACAAGAAAATGCGTAAGAAGGAAGATGATCAGCCGTCTTCTAGAAAAGGAAAGAAATCGGCTCAAATCAAACGAAAACCGAATGCAGATAAGAAAAATAGACGTCGTCAGAAAGACCAGCATTCTCAGAAAGAGGATAAGGGACAACGTCATTTTGTCATTCGTCAGAAGTGAGTAGAGAATAAGGAGAAGAAATGAAACCGTCAATTTATAGTTTAACACGCCAAACCATGCAGGAATGGGTTTTGGAGCAGGGAGAAAAGAAATTCCGTGCAGATCAAATCTGGGAATGGCTTTACCGTAAACGTGTCCAGTCATTTGAAGAAATGACTAACCTTTCCAAGGATTTGATTGCTAAGCTTAATGACCAGTTTGTGGTCAATCCCTTGAAACAACGTATCGTTCAAGAGTCTGCTGATGGGACAGTTAAATATCTTTTTGAATTGCCAGATGGCATGTTGATTGAGACAGTACTCATGCGTCAACACTATGGTTTGTCAGTCTGTGTGACCACTCAGGTCGGCTGTAATATCGGTTGTACCTTCTGCGCTTCTGGTTTGATTAAGAAACAACGTGACCTCAATAATGGGGAAATCGTAGCGCAAATCATGCTGGTTCAGAAATACTTTGATGAGCGTGGTCAGGATGAACGCGTCAGCCATATCGTTGTCATGGGAATCGGTGAGCCCTTTGATAACTATAACAATGTCTTGAATTTCGTCCGTACTATCAATGATGACAAGGGAATGGCTATAGGTGCTCGTCACATCACGGTTTCAACCTCAGGTTTGGCCCATAAAATTCGTGATTTTGCTAATGAAGGGGTTCAGGTCAATCTTGCTGTTTCCCTTCACGCACCTAACAATGAGTTGCGTTCAAGTATTATGAAGATTAACCGTGCCTTTCCGATTGAAAAACTCTTTGCAGCTATTGAGTACTATATTGAGACAACTAATCGTCGTGTAACCTTTGAGTATATCATGCTCAATGAAGTAAATGACGGTGTAGAACAAGCCTTGGAATTGGCTGAATTGCTCAAGAACATCAAGAAATTGTCTTATGTAAACTTGATTCCTTATAACCCAGTTAGTGAGCATGACCAATATAGCCGTAGTCCCAAAGAGCGCGTGATGGCCTTCTATGATACACTTAAGAAAAAAGGCGTTAACTGTGTGGTTCGTCAAGAGCACGGAACAGATATTGATGCAGCTTGTGGACAATTGCGTTCTAATACAATGAAACGTGATCGCCAGAAAGCAGTTGCAGCAGTCAATCCTTAATGATGAAGAAGACTTATAATCATATTTTGGTCTGGGGAGTCATTTTCTATAGCATTTGCATTGTCTATTTTTGCTTTACTCCTCAAGAACAATCTCCCGTGGGGGTGGAAACTCCAGGTATTCAGCATCTTGGACGCCTGGTTTTTCTTTTGACTCCTTTCAATTCTCTCTGGAAACTGGGCCAAGTGAGTGACATAGGACAATTATGTTGGATTTTTCTACAAAATATCCTCAATGTCTTCTTGCTTTTTCCTCTGATGTTCCAACTCCTTTATCTCCTTCCAAACTTGCGGAAAACAAGAAAAGTGCTCTTTTTTAGTTTTCTAGTGAGTCTTGGAATCGAGTGTACGCAGTTAGTTTTGGACTTTTTCTTTGATTTTAATCGCGTCTTTGAGATTGATGATTTGTGGACCAATACCTTGGGTGGCTATCTTGCTTGGCTACTTTATATACGATTACATAAAAACAAGATAAGGAATTAAAATGAGTATTTTAGAAGTTAAAAATCTGAGTCACGGTTTTGGTGACCGTGCAATTTTTGAAGATGTGTCCTTCCGTCTCCTAAAGGGGGAACATATCGGTCTGGTCGGTGCCAATGGTGAAGGGAAATCGACCTTTATGAGCATTGTTACTGGCAAAATGCTGCCAGATGAAGGGAAGGTTGAGTGGTCAAAGTATGTGACTGCTGGTTACTTGGATCAGCACTCTGTCTTGGAAGAAGGACAGTCGGTGCGTGATGTTCTCCGTACAGCCTTTGATGAGCTTTTCAAAGCAGAAGCCCGTATCAATGACCTCTATATGGAAATGGCTGAAGATGGAGCGGATGTTGATGCTCTTATGGAAGAAGTGGGTGAACTCCAAGACCGTTTGGAGAGTCGTGATTTCTATACTTTAGATGCTAAGATTGATGAAGTGGCGCGTGCCCTTGGTGTCATGGATTTTGGTATGGATACAGATGTAACTTCTTTGTCAGGTGGGCAAAGAACCAAGGTGCTTTTGGCTAAACTTCTCCTTGAAAAGCCTGATATCTTGCTTTTGGACGAGCCGACTAACTACTTGGATGCTGAGCATATTGACTGGCTCAAGCGTTATCTCCAAAACTATGAGAATGCCTTTGTCCTTATTTCGCATGATATTCCATTCCTGAACGACGTCATCAATATCGTCTATCATGTGGAAAATCAACAGCTGACGCGTTACTCTGGTGACTACTACCAGTTCCAAGAAGTCTATGCCATGAAAAAATCACAGCTGGAGGCAGCCTACGAACGTCAGCAGAAAGAAATTGCGGACCTCAAGGACTTTGTGGCTCGAAACAAAGCGCGTGTTGCAACACGAAACATGGCCATGTCCCGTCAGAAGAAATTGGATAAGATGGATATTATCGAACTGCAAAGTGAGAAACCAAAACCATCATTTGATTTCAAACCAGCTCGTACGCCAGGGCGCTTTATCTTCCAAGCAAAGGACTTGCAGATTGGTTATGACCGTCCTCTTACTAAGCCTTTAAATCTTACCTTTGAACGCAATCAAAAGGTTGCTATTATCGGGGCAAATGGTATTGGAAAAACGACTCTCTTGAAGAGTCTCTTGGGCATTATCCCACCTATTGCTGGGGAAGTGGAACGCGGTGACTACCTAGAACTCGGTTACTTTGAACAAGAAGTAGAAGGCGGTAATCGCCAAACTCCTCTTGAAGCTGTCTGGGAATGCCTTTCCTGCTCTCAATCAAGCAGAAGTTCGTGCAGCTCTTGCCCGTTGTGGTTTGACAACTAAGCATATCGAAAGTCAAATTCAGGTCTTGTCAGGTGGGGAACAAGCCAAGGTTCGTTTCTGTCTCTTGATGAACCGTGAAAACAACGTTTTAGTGTTGGACGAGCCAACCAACCACTTGGATGTGGATGCCAAGGATGAACTCAAACGTGCCCTCAAAGAATACAAGGGATCTATTCTAATGGTCTGCCACGAGCCAGACTTCTATGAAGGCTGGATGGACCAAATCTGGGATTTTAATAATTTAACTTAAAAATGAGGATAAAAGAAATACAGTACCGAATGTGGGTACTGTATTTTTTGGTTTTTAAGATTTAATACTCTTCGAAAATCAAATTCAAACCGCGTCAACGTCTCCTTGCCGTACTCAAGTACAGCCTGCGGCTAGTTTCCTAGTTTGCTCTTTGATTTTCATTGAGTATAAAATCGTAGTCTTTCACTACTTCGATGCTATCGATAGTAATAGCAGTCGTTGGTTTATCTTTCTCATCTTTTTCTGCTTTGGCAATTTTATCTACAACATCCATACCGTCAATCACTTGTCCAAAGACAGGGTGTTTGCCATCTAGACTAGGGTTTCCCCCCCTTCTTTATAGGCTTCGATGATTTTCTTTGGATACTTGCTTGTAGGGAGTTTAGCAGAGGTATCTGTAGAGTTTTGGTTGATGAAGAACTGGCTGCCATTGGTGTTTGGTTGACCAGTATTAGCCATAGAAAGAGCACCACGGATGTTATAGAGATAAGGAGTAATCTCGTTTTTGAAACCAGTTCCCTTGTCTTTTGTCTTATCCTTGTCATGCCAGATAGACTGACCACCTGTACCGTCTCCCTTTGGATCTCCAGTTTGAACCATGAAGCCATCTATGACACGGTGGAAGGTAATGCCGTTATAGTAGCCTTCTTTGGCATGAGTGAGGAAGTTTTCAACCGCTAAAGGAGCGAGTTTAGGGAAGAGCTTAATGCGAATATCACCTTGGCTTGTGTGGAGAATTACTTCTGCTTCATCTTCAGCAACTTCCTTAGAAAGTTGCGGGAAATTGGCGTTTTCATTTGTCAAAGCATCATTTAACTCCTTGGCAGATTGGGCAGCTACTTTGGAACTTTCTTCAGCAGCAAGACTGGAATCAACATAGTCATTACCACGTAGACTGCGTTGGATATTGCTACATCCAGCTAGGGCTACAGTGGATAGTAAAAGAAGGGTTGCTAGTTTTTTCATTCTGTTCCTCTCAAAAATTCATTTCTACCATTGTACCCTAAAGGAGGTGGATTTCAAATGTTAGTGACAAGACAGTTTAAGAGGAAGCCAACCAGAAAGTCGCTTGTTTTGATGCATCAATGCCATAAGTGTAGGCAACCAGATCTTAAGAAGGCTCGTAAAGCATCACAATTAGTAAAGGTTAATTCGAAAGAATTACTATATTTTAAAAGAGCACATTTTCAAAGGATTTTTTCTTTTGCCTTCAATTCCTAATTAATCAATGAACTTAATACTAGGTCTCGAAAAGAATTATGCTTCCTCTTTCTGTCTGAGTTCAAAGAGGTCTTCTACTTTCAGATTAAAAACTTGAGCAATTTTAAGAGCCATTTCCAGCGAAGGGTTGTAACGATTATTTTCCAAGTGCAGAATTGTCTCGCGTCGCATGCCGATGAGGTCGGCTAATTCCTGCTGGGTCATGCCTGTGGACTCACGAACAGATTTGAGATTAGTAATAATCTTGCTTTCTTTGGCCATGCTTATCCTCTACGTTCCAAGATAAAATAGACAACCGCAAAGATGAAAATCAAGGCAGCTATGCTAATAAATATCTGTCCCATGTAAAGAGTGAGAGACCCCATATACCCAATGATAACTGTTAGGATCATCAGTGCGCCTAGTGTAAAACCAAACATCAAGCTAGCTGCCTTTGCTAAATTGGCATAAAAGCGTTCGTCCGGAGTTTCCTTGACATTTTTCAAAGAGAAAAAACCAAATAAAATCACTTCAATAACGAAACCAATTCCCAAAATCCATTCTTTAATACCAGAACTTTCGCTTGGGGTCGCAACCCAAATTCCTACTGTATAAAAATACTTGCTGCAAACACAAGTATCGTGTAAAGCTTAGCAGACAAGTCAAAAATAATCTTTTCCTTACCTTTCTGACTCTTATGTAGCCAGCTCCAAATAGCTACAATTTGACCTGACACTGAAATACCAGTAATAACTAACTTGGGTTCCCAACTAAGATTAGAACCAAATAAAACAATAAAATCAATAAAGAGAGCTACGGCAATCATTGCAATGAGGCCACGCATTTTTTGACTTTTTTTCATGATAGACTCCTTTTTTGTGTTATAAATATATAACACTTAAATTTATGTTATAAATATATCACATTTAAATTTAGAAAGCAAGAATTTATGTGCCAAGGTGGCAATTATTTGAAAAAATTTTTTAATAAAAGCCCTCGCTAGTCAAACAACTAAAGAATTCTTTTGAAGCAATGCATCGGATTTGGTTTTGGATAGTTTCGTTAATAATATTTTGATGATAAAGAATTTTTTTGAAAAAAATCTAGATACTGTATGAATCTTTACTTTTTTTTCTTAGACTGTTATAAACTCTGTCAGAATAAGTTTTGTAGGTGTAGAAGTTAATTTTTACAGAACTAAATTATTTCCTTATTTAGAATCTATTACTTTATATTTTATAAATAATTAGTAGATATAGTTCTTAAAAATCCTTGATATTTCGTTTGGGGAACGGGCTTGGAATTTAGAAGCCAAGCATCCAAATCTCGTTCAGGCAATATGGATTTGACTTGATGGTCTTTATAAAATATTTCTAAAATAGTATTCACTGATAGCCTCTTTCAAACATTTATTTCCTATTTCTAATAAATTTCTAAAAGATTTAAAAATTTTATAGTCTGTCAAGTTTTTTTCTTGACACCTGTTAGAAATCTGCTATAATAGAACATGTGCTAAATAGCTCAGCTATTTCACCGAAATAAAAAAATAAGAAAAGAGACTTTAAAAAAATGGCAGTTAAAAATCCGTTTGACTCGTATGGGTTCTAAGAAAAAACCTTTCTACCGTATCAACGTAGCAGATTCACGTTCACCACGTGACGGACGTTTCATCGAAACAGTTGGAACTTACAACCCACTTGTTGCTGAAAACCAAGTAACTTTGAAAGAAGACCGCATTCTTGCATGGTTGGCTGATGGAGCTCAACCTTCAGATACAGTTCGCAACATTCTTTCAAAAGAAGGTGTATTGAAGAAATTCCACGATTCTAAATTCTCAAAATAAGTTTAAAGTAGGTTGACAGATGGATACGATTGAAAATCTCATTATTGCGATTGTGAAACCCTTGATTTCACAACCAGATGCCTTAACTATCAAGATTGAAGATACACCAGAGTTTTTGGAATATCATTTGAATCTTGATCAAAGTGATGTGGGTCGTGTAATCGGTCGTAAGGGTCGCACTATTTCTGCGATAAGAACGATTGTCTACTCTGTCCCAACTGAAGACAAAAAAGTAAGAATCGTTATTGACGAAAAATAAGAAGGGCGGGACGAATGTCTCGCTTTTTTTGCAAGGAGTAGGATATGAAGGATTTAACGTTTAGACAATTACAAGACTAGTTATAGTCAATGAAAATCAAAGAGCAAACTAGGAAGCTAGCCGCAGGCTGTACTGGAGTACGGCAAGGTGAAGCTGACGTAGTTTGAATTTGATTTTCGAAGAGTATTACTCGAACATTACCAGTAGTCTCAAACTGAGGAAGGTCTTTTTATCAAATTGGTAGAAGAAGTTGGTGAAGTAGCTGAAGTTTTAAATGGACGCTCTGGTCGAAAAGAGGGTGTTCAAGACTCGAACGAGGAACTTGCTAAAGAACTTGCTGATATCATTCACTACACTGTCGCAATAGCAGCTATTAATCATATTAACCTTACCAAGACTATCTTTGAGAAAGACAAAACTGCAGCTATTAAGTACCAACATGAACGAGATTTGGAAGGATTTTTAGAGAATTTCTAAGAGAATAAGAAATGATTTTTTTCTTATAAAGAAGATTTCACCTATATTGGTCTAGCTAGTAAATAGAAAACAATGAAATTGGCAGTTTATATTATCAAAGTAAGGAATCTCCAAGAGGCAGATAAGTTGAAACTTGTGAGACAAGAACGAGAAAAGCAGATTAGACTTGTAGAGTCTTTTTTAGTCAATGAAAAAGATAAACGGTGATAGAAGGCATAAAATACTAATCCTAGAAATAGCATCTAGGATTCTACTATGCTACAATGGAAAGACAGTCTCAAAGAATTATAGTCAATCAATCTTGAGAATAGCTATTTTTAAAAGGAGTAACAGTCTATGAACGAGAAAACAAAAGCTTACCTAGCAGCCGTATCCTTTTCAGCCATCATTGGATTTTCTTTTTTATTTACTAAGATTGCTTTAGGCTATGCCAGTCCTCTCACAAACTTAGCGCATCGCTATACAATCGCAGCTTTAGTAATGGTCGTTCTTCATCATATCAAACTTATCAAAGTGAGTTTAAGTAGAAAAGATATTCTTTCTATTCTTCCTATGAGTCTTTTCTATCCGCTTTTCTTTTTTATTTTTCAATCCTTTGCTTTACAGTATATATCGTCTTCTGAAGCTGGAATTTTACAGGCTCTTGTACCGATTTTTACGCTCCTTTTAGCATCGGCCTTTCTCAAGGAAAAGACAAGCTTGCTTCAAAAGTTCTTTTTATTTTTATCCGTAGCAGGAGTAGTTTTCATCTTCCTTAGTAAAGGAGCTAACTTTGGTACTGAGACTGCTAGCTTTGGCTTTCTCTTGATGTTGGGATCTGTTCTCTCCAATGCAATAAACAATATCCTCAGCAAGGCTAAAGGAGGTCGCTATCGGGCCATGGATATGACAGCTGTTGTGATATTTGTTGGCTTCGTCACCTTTAATACGCTGAGTCTGACCTCGCACTATCTAGAGGGGAACATATTAGCCTACTTTGCGCCGTTTGGACAGCTGCCCTATCTGCTTTCCATTCTCTATTTGGGAATTTAGCCTCTATCGTTACTGGTAGTCTCACTATCTATGCTATTGTTCGACTTGGAGCATCAACCGTCAGTGTCTTTGGTAATCTTGGAACAGTTTTAACCATTCTAGCCGGAGCCCTTATCCTCCATGAACCAATTTATAGTTACCATGTGATCGGAGCCACTATGATTATTGCTGGAATTTTAGGCATGAATCTGATGAGAAAAAAGTAAAGATTGCTTAGCAGTCTTTTTCTTAATCTAAATGATACAGAAAATTCAAAATTTTTAATGGATTTAAGTTTATAAAATGATGATTTTAATATAGCATGATAAAATAGATAAAAAGAATAATACTAGGATAAAGAAGAGAGAGTTTAGAAATGAAGCAAAATGATATAGCTGAAGCTATTGCTTTTTATAACAGAAAACCTGAGACTTTGGTACGTCACGTTATACCAGTCGTAGATTGTGATTTGGTTGTTTATCATCGTCATGGAAATACAAATAAAGGCCACATTATTTTTTATCATGGAGCTTGTGGCCGTAGTCAGATGTGGGCCCACCAGTATGATTCCTTTGAAGGATTTGACCTCTACTTTGTCAATGTTAGAGGACAGGGTGAATCACCTATGAAAGTTGGTTTACCTGATTTAGAAGGTGCTGTTCAAGATGTAGATGCTATTTTATCCTATTTCCAGCTAGAAGAGGTGATATTGGTCGGACATTCTTGGGGAGGGAATCCACTTCAAGAGTACACCTATCTCCATCCAGAAAGAGTTCTAGCCTTGATCATGGTAGATAGTTGGGGACAGCATCGTTACCTATCAGATAAAGAGAGAAATCGCATAAAATATAGTTCCCTTATGTATAAAACGATTCCTTGGAAGTTGATTGCAGATAAGAACTCAAAAATGTGTACAGATAATCCTATCACAAGAGAATTAGTCAAGACGGCCATTATAGAAACTGGGAGAGATGTTTTTTTGAACCTTGGAATCACAGGTTTCTTAGCTGTCCATGAGATAGAAGGTTATCAAGGAAATCCTCCCATGCTATTAGTAAGAGGCGAAAATGATTTTCCCAAACACCTAAAAATGATCTATGATGGGATCATTGCCTTAAATCCCAATGCGCGTCAAGTAACGATTTCAGACAGCAAACACCAACCGATGAATGACCATCCTGAAGAGTTTAATCAGATAATTGGTGAATTTTTTGAAGAAGTAGTAGCTCTGTAAGATGAGATTTATCCAACTTGAGAAAATCACTGGAACGTGATAAAATAAAGGATAGAAATAGACTACAGGAGACAAGATGAACTACTTTAATGTTGGGAAAATCGTTAATACGCAGGGCTTGCAGGGTGAGATGCGAGTCTTGTCTGTGACGGATTTTGCAGAAGAACGGTTTAAAAAAGGTGCTGAGCTGGCCTTGTTTGATGAGAAGGATCAATTTGTCCAAACAGTGACCATCGCTAGTCACCGTAAACAGAAGAACTTTGACATTATTAAATTCAAAGATATGTACCATATCAATGCTATTGAAAAGTATAAGGGATACAGTCTCAAGGTTGCTGAGGAAGATTTGAATGACCTAGACGATGGTGAATTCTACTATCACGAGATTATCGGTTTGGAGGTCTATGAGGAAGACAACTTGATTGGAACCATCAAGGAAATCCTGCAACCAGGTGCCAACGATGTCTGGGTAGTCAAGCGAAAAGGCAAGCGTGATTTGCTTTTACCTTACATTCCGCCAGTAGTTCTCAATGTTGATATTCCAAATAAACGAGTTGATGTGGAAATCTTAGAAGGGCTAGACGATGAAAATTGATATTTTAACCCTCTTTCCAGAGATGTTTTCTCCACTGGAGCATTCAATCGTTGGAAAGGCTCGAGAAAAAGGGCTCTTGGATATCCAATATCATAATTTTCGAGAAAATGCTGAAAAGGCCCGCCATGTAGACGATGAGCCCTACGGAGGCGGTCAGGGGATGTTGCTCCGAGCCCAACCCATTTTCGATGCTTTTGATGCTATTGAAAAGAAAAATCCGCGCGTTATTCTCCTCGATCCAGCTGGAAAGCAGTTTGATCAGGCTTATGCTGAGGATTTGGCTCAAGAGGAAGAGCTGATCTTTATCTGCGGTCACTATGAGGGCTATGATGAGAGGATCAAGACACTAGTGACGGATGAGATTTCTCTAGGAGATTATGTCTTGACTGGTGGGGAATTGGCGGCTATGACCATGATTGATGCAACGGTACGCCTGATTCCAGAAGTGATTGGCAAGGAGTCTAGCCACCAAGATGATAGTTTTTCTTCAGGCCTTCTCGAATATCCTCAGTACACACGCCCCTATGATTATCGAGGCATGGTTGTGCCAGACGTGCTCATGAGCGGGCACCATGAAAAAATTCGTCAGTGGCGCCTGTATGAGAGTTTAAAGAAAACCTACGAGCGCAGACCGGATTTGTTAGAACATTATCAACTGACAGCAGAAGAAGAAAAAATGCTGTCAGAAATTAAAGAAAACAAAGAATAAAGGAGAAAGCTATGCAAGTAATCAAACGTGATGGAGAAATTGCTGAATTTAATCCAGATAAGATTTACCAAGCTATCTTAAAGGCGGCCCAAACTGTCTATGTATTGACAGATGATTTGCGTCAAAACCTTGCACAAGTCACTAAGAAAGTGGTTTTGGATTTGGAAGAAGCCAAGGTGGAACGTGCTACCATCAGCATGATTCAGTCTTTGGTTGAACATCGTTTATTGGGAGCAGGTTACATTACCATCGCAGAACACTACATTTCCTATCGTCTACAACGTGACTTGGAAAGAAGTGGTTATGGAGATCATATCGCAGTTCATTTGCATTTTGAACAAATTCGCTAAGAAAAAAGAGTGGGATGAAGTAACTACATCTCACTCTTTCTTAAATCTATTTTTTTGGGCTGTTTGGACAGTTGAAGGGACAAATCGCAGGCGTTGAATGTCGCTTATACGGATAATACGAGTCACATTTTTGGCAAAATTTTTCACGATAATTTGCTGGCGTTGCTGATCGTATTTGATGATATCACCTGTAAAACTTGTCTCAGACAAGATAAGGTGAACAGCGGTTTGTTTCTGGATAGCCTCTTCAATAGTAGCGGTAAGGGAGTTATTTTCAGTCTGGTCAGGTTGGTCATGTCCATTTAAAAAGTCATGTATTTTATCTAGAACTTGCTGGAATTTATGTCTCATATTGGCCTCCCTTCTTTTATATCAATATTATATAAAATTTTCCTAAAATCTACAAGATTTTACGAATAATCAGATGAAAGCTAAAAAAGGAGAAGAAAATGGCAGAATTTACATTTGAAATTGAAGAGCACTTGTTGACTCTTTCTGAGAACGAAAAAGGTTGGACCAAGGAAATCAACCGTGTGAGCTTTAATGGTGCCCCTGCAAAGTTTGATATTCGTGCTTGGAGTCCAGATCATACTAAAATGGGCAAAGGGATTACTCTCTCCAATGAAGAATTTCAAACAATGGTGGATGCTTTTAAAGGTAACTAAGTTGTCAAAATAAAAGAAAAGGATATTGAGTCATGACAACTCAATATCCTTTTTTAGTTAGCAAAGTAAGCTTGATTTTTAAGGCGTTGAAGTAATGGACGGCTAATAAAACTAATAGCAATAATTTTACCAAGATCTGGAATGATAAAGGGAAGAACTCCCACAGCAAGAGCTTTTTCAAATGCCATTCCAGCTAGGAAATGCAAGCTGAGAATCCCACCGATAAAGACAAGGGCATCACCTAAGAGGTTTGCAAGAAAAATGGTCACAATCCCACTCTTGCTGTTGGTAAGAGAAGAAGTCAGTCCAGAGTAGACAAGATAGAACCAAAGATAACCTGCAGTAGGGCCAACCAAAGCCTGAAAACCAGCCCCACCTCCTGCAAAGACAGGAAGACCGATAGCGCCTAGAAGAAGATAGAGACCAACAGAAAGTACAGCCTCTCTGGGTCTAAAGACAGTAGCAATCAAGCCGATTGCAAAGTTTTGCAGAGTGAAGGGAACAGGTCCAATTGGAAGACTGATTTGTGCTAAAACAGCAATGAGAGCAGCCCCAATAGCAGGGATAGCATAAACGTGAGCTTTTTTCAAAATAGTTAACCTCTTTTCTGATGTATAGTAACTATTATACTCGCAGAGGAATGATTGTCAACCAATTTTTAAAGATAAGGTAACAAAAACTGTAACAGCCGATTTTGCTTACTGGTTAAGCTGGGTAATTGTTTTGTTGATTCGAAAACATCAAAAAAGAAGCAGACACATTTGTATCAGCTTCTTTTATTTCGATTAACGCATGGTTACAAATTCTTCGGATGCAGTTGGGTGAATCGCCACAGTTGCGTCAAAGTCTGCCTTGGTTGCTCCCATTTTGATAGCAACGGCAAATCCTTGAATCATTTCATCAACACCGTAGCCAATTCCATGAAGTCCGACAACTTTCTTCCGGACTAGCTGTGATCAATTTGAAACGTGTTTCTTGACGGTTGCAAGTGCAAGCAGAGTACATAGACGTAAAGCTTGATTTGTAAACCTTGATTTGATCTTGACCGTATTCTTTAATAGCTTGCTCTTCTGTCAAGCCAACAGTTCCGATAGCAGGGTGTGAAAAGACGACAGTTGGAATAGTTGAGTAGTCCATTTTTGCAGTTGTTTTGCCGTTAAAGAGACGTTCAGACAAAGTACGTCCAGCCTTGATAGCAACTGGAGTCAGTTCTTTTTCGCCCGTTACGTCACCTAGAGCGTAGATTCCCTCAACAACAGTATTTTGGTATTCATCCACTTGGATAAAGCCACGTTCATTCAGAGTTACTCCAGCTTTTTCAAGTTGCAAGCTCTTAACGTTTGGACGGCGACCAGTAGCCCAGATAACTTGGCTAGCTGTGTGACTAGTACCATCTTCAAAATGAATGGTAATGCCTTCATCAGTTTTTTCTAACTTGACAGGGACTTTGTGAGTATGAAGTGGCAAGTTTGTTCTTTCCATTTCCTTGACCAAACCTTCAACGATGTAAGAATCAAACCTCGTAAAGGACGATCGCGGCGAACAAAGAGGTCTGTCTTGACACCAAAGGTGTGGAGTACGCCAGCCAATTCAACGGCAATGTAACCCGCGCCTAGAATTGCAACTGACTCTGGAAGTTCTTCCCAGGCAAATACATCATCAGAAGAACCACCTAGTTCAGCACCAGGAATATTTGGAATACTTGGATGGGCACCAGTAGCGATCACGATATGTTTAGCACGAATGAGTTCACCATTTACGCTGACAGTATGAGAATCTACAAATTCAGCATGACCTTCAATCAAGTCTACTCCGTTGCGTTTAAAACTGCCATCATAAGAAGAACGAGCGCGATCAATGTAGGCTTCACGATTGCGACGTAGGGTTGCAAAGTCAAAGTTAAGATCAGTAGTCTTAAAGCCGTAGTCTTCTCCAAATTGATGGAAAGTCTCAGCGATTTGCGCCCCGTACCACATGATTTTTTTAGGAACACAACCGACGTTAACACAGGTTCCACCTAATTTCTTTTCCTCAATAACGGCCGCTTTGGCTCCGTGTTCACCAGCACGGTTCATGGTAGCAATTCCTCCGCTACCTCCACCGATAGCAATGATATCGTATTCTCTCATTGAAAACTCCTTTGTACTCTTTTAAATAGTAGAGTGTCATTTTTTGATAGTCATATTCTATCTTTTTTTTTATCTGATTGCAAAAATCTGCTACGTTAAAAAAAATTAAAGAAAAGGCTTGCAAAAAAGAAAAATAAAGTGTATTATATAACTAGTACAATGATTGTAAAATAAATTCCGAACAATAATTAAATCCTGAAATGTCATTATTTCGTTCTGAAATGTTATTGTTTCAAATTGATAATTTTTGTATAATATTGTTAAGAACTTTAAATCAAAAAGGAGTTTCATTATGAAAAAGAATGGTAAAGCTAAAAAGTGGCAATTGTATGCAGCAATTGGTGCTGCAAGTGTAGTTGTATTGGGTGCTGGGGGAATTTTGCTCTTTAGACAACCTTCTCAGACTGCTGTAAAAGATGAGGCTACTCATCTTGTTGTTGCCAAGGAAGGAAGCGTGGCATCCTCTGTTTTATTGTCAGGGACAGTAACAGCAAAAAATGAACAATATGTTTATTTTGATGCTAGTAAGGGTGATTTAGATGAAATCCTTGTTTCTGTGGGTGATAAGGTCAGTGAAGGACAGGCTTTAGTCAAGTACAGTAGTTCAGAAGCCCAGGCGGCCTATGATTCAGCGAGTCGAGCAGTAGCTAAGGCAGATCGTCATATCAACGAACTCAACCAAGCGCGAAATGAAGCCGCTTCAGCTCCCCAGTTACCAGTACCAGCAGGAGGCGAAGGAGCTACAGCCCAAACTCCAGCTCCAGTCTCAGGAAATTCAGTATCCTCTATTGATGCACAACTAGGTGATGCTCGTGATGCTCGTGCAGATGCAGCAGCGCAATTAAGCAAGGCTCAAAGTCAGTTGGATGCAATGACGGTTCTCAGCACTCTAGAGGGAACTGTGGTCGAAGTCAACCGTAATGTTTCTAAATCTCCAACTGGAGCTAGCCAGGTGGTAGTTCATGTCGTTAGCAATGAAAACTTGCAAGTTAAGGGGGAACTATCTGAATATAACCTTGCCAACCTCTCTGTAGGTCAAGAAGTAACCTTTACTTCTAAAGTTTACCAAGATAAGAGCTGGACTGGTAAGATTAGCTATATCTCTGATTACCCTAAAAACAATGGTGAAGCAGCAAGTGCAGCTACTGCCGCTGCAGGTGGTAATTCTGGTTCTAAATATCCATATACCATCGATGTTACAAGTGAAATCGGTGATTTGAAACAAGGATTCTCAGTAAGTGTTGAGGTCAAGAATAAGAGTAAAGCCATTTTGGTTCCTCTAACAAGTGTTGTGACTGAAAATGATAAGAACTATGTCTGGGTGCTTGACGAGCAGAAAAAGGCCAAGAAAGTGGAAGTTGGTTTGGGTAATGCTGATGCAGACAACCAAGAAATCACTTCAGGTCTGACAAATGGAGTCAAGGTCATCAGTAACCCAACGTCTTCTCTAGAGGAAGGAAAAGAGGTGAAGGCTGATGAAGCAACTAATTAGTCTAAAAAATATCTGCAGAAGCTACCGTAACGGTGACCAAGAACTGCAGGTTCTCAAAAATATCAACCTAGAAGTGAATGAGGGTGAGTTTGTTGCCATTATGGGACCATCTGGTTCTGGTAAGTCTACTCTCATGAATACGATTGGGATGTTGGATACACCAACCAGTGGAGAATATTATCTTGAAGGCCAAGAAGTAGCTGGACTTGGTGAAAAACAACTAGCCAAGGTCCGCAACCAACAAATCGGATTTGTTTTTCAGCAGTTCTTTCTTCTATCCAAACTTAATGCTCTGCAAAATGTAGAATTGCCCTTGATTTACGCGGGAGTTTCGGCTTCAAAACGTCGCAAGTTAGCCGAGGAATATTTAGATAAGGTTGAATTGACCGAACGTAGTCACCATTTGCCTTCAGAATTATCTGGTGGTCAAAAGCAACGTGTAGCTATTGCGCGTGCCTTGGTAAACAATCCTTCTATCATCCTAGCGGACGAACCGACAGGAGCCTTGGATACCAAAACAGGTAACCAAATCATGCAACTATTGGTTGACTTGAACAAAGAAGGAAAAACCATTATCATGGTAACGCATGAGCCTGAGATCGCTGCTTATGCCAAACGTCAGATTGTTATTCGAGATGGAGTTATTTCATCTGATAGTGCTCAGTTAGAAAAGGAGGAAAACTAAGATGCAGAATCTGAAATTTGCCTTTTCATCTATCATGGCACATAAGATGCGCTCTTTTCTTACTATGATTGGGATTATCATTGGTGTTTCATCAGTTGTTGTGATTATGGCTCTGGGGGATTCCATGTCTCGTCAGGTCAATAAAAACATGACCAAGTCACAGAAGAATATCCATGTTTTTTTCTCGCCAATTAAAAGTAAAGACGGTTCTTTTACCCAAAAACAATCAGCTCTGACAGTTTCTGGGAAAGAAGAGGAAGTTCCTGTTGAACCACCAAAAACCGCAAGAAGCTTGGGTCAAGGAGGCAGCAAAACTTAAGGGTGTGGACAGTTACTATGTAACCAACTCAACGAATATCACCTTATCTTATAAAGATAAAAATGTAGAGCGAGCTAGCTTGACAGGTGGAAATATTACTTATATGAAGGCGGTTGAAAATGAAATTGTTGCAGGCCGAAGTCTTATAGCTCAGGATTATAAAGATGTCGCTAGTGTCATTTTACTAGACCAAGAACTTGCTAATAGTCTGTTTGGATCTGCTCAAGAAGCTGTTAACCAGGTTATAGATGTTGGTGGTTTTAGCTATCGTGTCATTGGTGTCTATACCAGCGATGAGGCCAAGACTGCTAAGACTTTTGGTATTGGTGGACTTCCAATTACGACTAATATTTCTCTTGCCAACAACTTCAATATGGATGAGATTTCGGATATTGTCTTCCGGGTTAATGATACCAGTTTGACACCAACTGTGGGACCAGAATTAGCTAGAAAATTGACCGAGATTGCTGGTATTCAGCAAGGGGAGTATCAGGTGGCAGATGCGACTGCAGCCTTCCAAGAAGTACAACAACTTTTTGGATTTATGACGACGGTTATTAGTGCCATCGCAGGAATTTCTCTCTTTGTTGGAGGGACTGGTGTTATGAACATCATGCTGGTTTCGGTGACAGAGCGTACTCGTGAGATTGGTCTCCGTAAGGCTTTGGGTGCAACTCGTGCCAATATTTTAATCCAGTTTTTGATTGAATCCATGATTTTGACCTTGCTTGGCGGAGTTATTGGTTTAACCATTGCGACAGGCTTAACCGCTATAGCTGGTATACTATTACAAGGTTTGATTGCGGGTATAGAGGTGGGAGTATCAATCCCAGTTGCCCTATTCAGTCTTGCAGTTTCGGCTAGCGTTGGTATGATTTTTGGAGTCTTGCCAGCCAACAAGGCATCTAAACTTGATCCAATTGAAGCCCTTCGATATGAATAAGATCAACAAGATGGACACTTGTCTATCTTGTTTTTGTATGGATTTCTCTATCGAAAATCCTTAAAAATGTGATATAATGAAGTGTTAGAAAAACAGGTTTCATTTGCCTGGAAAGGAAAAATTATGTCTGAAAAGAATTTTTATATTACAACGCCGATTTACTATCCATCTGGTAAACTTCATATCGGTTCTGCCTACACAACCATCGCTTGTGATGTCCTAGCACGTTACAAACGCCTGATGGGCTACGATGTCTTTTATCTGACAGGTCTTGATGAGCATGGTCAGAAAATCCAGCAGAAAGCTGAAGAAGCTGGCATCACACCTCAAGCTTATGTTGATGGAATGGCAGTTGGAGTCAAAGAACTCTGGCAATTACTCGATATCTCATACGATAAATTTATCCGTACAACTGATGACTACCATGAAAGTTGTCGCACAGGTCTTTGAGCGCTTGCTTGCTCAAGATGACATCTATTTGGGTGAATACTCTGGTTGGTACTCCGTATCAGATGAGGAATTCTTTACAGAAAGCCAGCTTGCAGAAGTATTCCGTGATGAAGCTGGAAATGTGACTGGCGGTATTGCTCCATCAGGTCACGAAGTGGAATGGGTTTCAGAAGAATCTTACTTCCTTCGCCTCAGCAAATACCAAGACCGCTTGGTCGAATTTTTCAAAGCTCATCCTGAATTTATCACTCCAGATGGTCGTCTGAATGAAATGCTTCGCAACTTTATCGAGCCAGGTTTAGAGGATTTGGCTGTTTCTCGTACAACCTTTACATGGGGCGTGCCAGTACCATCAAATCCTAAGCACGTTGTCTACGTTTGGATTGATGCCCTTCTTAACTATGCGACAGCTCTTGGCTACGGTCAAGACGAACATGGTAACTTTGACAAATACTGGAATGGCACAGTCTTCCACATGGTAGGGAAAGACATCCTTCGTTTCCACTCCATCTACTGGCCAATCCTTCTCATGATGTTGGATATCAAATTGCCAGATCGTTTGATTGCCCACGGTTGGTTTGTTATGAAAGATGGTAAAATGTCTAAATCTAAAGGGAATGTCGTTTATCCTGAAATGTTGGTAGAGCGTTATGGACTAGATCCACTTCGTTACTACCTCATGCGTAGCCTTCCAGTTGGTTCAGACGGAACCTTCACTCCTGAAGACTATGTAGGCCGTATCAACTATGAATTGGCAAATGACCTCGGAAACCTCCTCAACCGTACGATTTCAATGATCAATAAGTACTTTGATGGAAAAGTTCCATCCTATGTTGAAGGTGTGACAGACCTTGACAATGCTCTTGCCGATGTTGCAGAAATCAATCGCTGACTACTATACACACATGGATGCAGTTGACTACCCACGTGCTTTAGAAGCAGTCTGGACACTTATCTCTCGTACTAACAAATACATCGACGAGACAGCTCCATGGGTCTTGGCTAAGGATGAAGCTCTTCGTGACCAATTAGCAAGTGTCATGAGCCACTTGGCAGCTAGCCTTCGTGTCGTTGCTCACTTGATTGAGCCGTTTATGATGGAAACCAGTCGTGCAGTCTTGACTCAACTGGGTCTAGCAGAAGTTTCTAGCCTTGAAAACTTAAATCTAGCAGACTTTCCTTCAGGTGTGACTGTAGTTGCCAAAGGAACACCAATTTTCCCACGTCTGGATATGGAAGAAGAAATTGCCTATATCAAGGAACAAATGGAAGGTAACAAGCCAGCTGTCGAAAAAGAATGGAATCCCGATGAAGTCGAACTAAAACTAAACAAGGATGAAATCAAGTTTGAAGACTTTGACAAGGTCGAAATCCGTGTCGCAGAAGTCAAAGAAGTGTCTAAAGTAGAAGGTTCTGATAAGTTGCTTCAATTCCGCTTGGATGCTGGTGATGGAGAAGATCGTCAAATCCTTTCTGGTATTGCGAAATACTATCCAAACGAACAAGAATTGGTCGGCAAGAAAGTCCAAATCGTTGCCAACCTCAAACCACGTAAAATGATGAAAAAATATGTCAGCCAAGGTATGATCCTATCAGCTGAATATGATGGACAATTAACCCTTCTCACAGTTGATCCAGCTGTACCAAACGGAAGTGTGATTGGGTAAAATAGACAGGACTAGTTCAGGCTAGTTCTGTTTTTTTCTTTAACTATTATGCTTTACAAACTAGTGTGAAAGTGCTATATTATAGGTGAAGCTGCTAGTAGGTATTACAAAATAGATAGAAGGGGGAAGGGATGAAGGAAACTCAACTATTAAAAGGTGTTCTTGAAGGTTGTGTCTTGGATATGATTGGTCAAAAAGAGCGATATGGTTATGAGTTGGTTCAGACATTGCGAGAGGCTGGATTTGATACTATCGTTCCAGGAACTATTTATCCTTTATTGCAAAAGTTAGAAAAAAATCAATGGATAAGAGGCGATATGCGCCCGTCGCCAGATGGTCCAGATCGAAAGTATTTTTCATTAACGAAAGAAGGAGAAGAGCGTGTCTCGATCTTTTGGCAACAATGGGACGATTTGAGTCAAAAAGTAGAAGGAATTAAGAATGGAGGGTAAACCATGAAGAAAATGAAGTATTATGAAGAAACAAGCGCTTTGTTGCATGAGTTTTCTGAGGAGAATCAGCAGTATTTGAAGAACTGTGGGATAGTTTTAATCTTGCTGGATTTCTCTATGATGAGGACTATCTCAGAGAGCAGATCTATTTGATGATGCTAGATTTCTCAGAAGCAGAACGAGATGGCATGAGTGCAGAGGATTATTTAGGTAAGAATCCTAAAAAAATAATGAAAGAGATTCTCGAGGAAGCACCACGCAGTTCTATCAAGGAGTCCCTTTTGACACCAATTTTTGTCCTAGCGATATTACGTTACTATCATCTACTGGGTGATTTTTCTAAAGGTCCTCTCTTAACAGTCAATTTGCTTACTTTTTTAGGGCAACTTCTTCTTTTTCTGATTGGATTTGCTCTTGTGGCCACAATCTTACGTTGGGGGCTAGTCCAAGATTCTCCTAAAATGAAAATTGGCACCTATATTGTCGTTGGGATTCTTGTTCTGCTAGTTGTTCTGGGATATGTAGGAATAGGAAGTTTTGTACAAGAAGGAGCATTTTATCTTCCTGCTCCCTGGGATAGTTTCCTTGTCTTTACGCTTTCTCTAGTCATCAGTATTTGGAATTGGAAAGAAGCGGTCTTTCGTCCCTTTGTCAGTATGATTATTGCCCACCTTATTGTAGGTTCTCTGCTCCGTTACTATGAGTGGATGGGCATTTCAAATGTTTTCCTTACAAAAGTTATTCCTTTAGCTGTTCTCTTTATTGGTATCTTTCTCCTGTTCCGTGGGTTTAAGAAGATAAAATGGAGTGAAATATAGTCAAAAAGCCGTTGCAAAGCGGTTTTTTGTTATAATGAAGGGAAGAATGTTAGAAATTAAAGGAGAAAAATTTGATGAGATACATAACTCTTGGTCAAGATGACAAAGAATTATCAGAAATTGTTCTCGGAATGATGAGAATAGAAGATAAGTCTGTAAAAGAAGTTGAAGAGCTTGTAGAAACAGCACTTTCTGTTGGAATCAATGCTTTTGACTTGGCTGATATTTATGGTCGTGGTCGTTGTGAAGAACTGTTAGGTCTTGTCCTAAAAAATCGTCCAGATTTAAGAGAAAAGATGTGGATTCAGTCCAAATGTGGCATTCGCATAGAAGAGTTTACCTATTTTGATTTTTCAAAAGAGTATATATTACAATCAGTTGATGGGATTTTAGAAAGATTGCAGGTTGATTATTTAGATAGCTTGCTCCTTCATCGACCAGATGCTTTGATGGAAGCTGATCAAGTGGCTCAAGCCTTTGAAATTCTACATAAATCAGGTAAAGTTCGAGATTTTGGAGTTTCTAATCAAAATCCTATGATGATGGAGTTGCTTAAAAAAGATGTCAAGCAGCCGTTAGCTGTTAATCAGCTACAATTGAGTGCGGCTTTTACACCAGGATTCGAATCAGGTTTTCATGTTAATATGGAAGATAGTCAAGCAGCTATGCGAGATGGCAGCATTTTTGAATATTGCCAATTACACGATGTGGTCATTCAAGCATGGTCTGTCTTACAATTTGGGTATTTTAAAGGAAATTTTGTTGGAAATGAGAAATTTCAAGCTTTAAATCAAGTACTTGATCGTTTAGCTATTAAATATGGAGTAACCCCTTCAACTATTGCCATTTCTTGGATATTGCGTTATCCAGCAAAAATGCAGGCAGTCGTAGGTACAACAAATCCTAAGCACTTGAGAGAAGCTAGCCAAGCGACAAACTTTAGCTTAACAAAAAAAGAATGGTATGAAATTTATCTTGCTGCAGGAAATGATTTGCCCTAGGTAGAAGCAGATGTAAATAAATCACATTCAAAAAACCGTTTTAAAGCGGTTTTTTTGTTATAATGAAGAGGAGAATTATTGATATTAAAGGAGAATAACATGACATTTGAGGAAATATTGCCTGGATTAAAGGCTAAGAAAAAATATGTACGAACTGGTTGGGGAGGTGCTGAAACTATGTCCAACTTTTTGACACCATTGAACAAAACGGGGTTGCACTTGAAGTGACACCTTATTTCCTAATCAACGTGTCTGGAGAAGGAGAAGGTTTTTCCATGTGGAGTCCGACACCTTGTGATGTTTTGGCGACGGATTGGGTAGAAGTGCATGACTAGACGTGTATTGATTACGGGAGTGAGTTCAGGTATCGGTCTGGCTCAAGCTCGACTCTTTTTAGAGAATGGCTTTCAAGTTTACGGAGTTGACCAAGGTGAAAATCCACTCTTACAGGGTGATTTCTACTTTCTACAGAGAGATTTGACCTTGGGCTTAGACCCTATTTTTGACTGGTGTCCTAGGGTGGATGTTTTGTGCAATACTGCTGGAGTTTTGGATGATTACAAACCACTTTTGGAACAAACGGCGCAGGAAATTCAAGAGATTTTTGAAATCAACTATATGACTCCTGTTGAGTTGACTCGCTATTACTTGACACAAATGCTGGAGAATAAAAAAGGGACCATTATCAATATGTGCTCCATCGCTTCGAGCCTAGCAGGTGGCGGTGGACACGCCTATACTTCTTCGAAGCACGCCTTGGCAGGCTTTACCAAGCAGTTGGCTCTAGACTATGCAGAAGCTGGGATTCAGGTATTTGGTATCGCTCCAGGAGCAGTCAAGACAGCTATGACTGCTGCGGACTTTGAGCCAGGTGGATTGGCTGACTGGGTTGCTAGTGAAACACCAATCAAACGCTGGATTGAGCCAGAAGAAGTGGCAGAAGTCAGTCTCTTTGGCCAGTGGAAAGGCATCTGCCATGCAGGGACAAATTCTGACAATAGATGGTGGCTGGTCTTTGAAGTAGGAGGATCTGATGGAAATCAAAAGACGCTTCGAAGTCTAGGGTGTTTGCTATAGGCATGGGCACCTTCTATGTATGCAAAAAATCACTGGTCCTTACAAAAATAGGTTAAACCTTCCTGGAGGCAGTCAGCAACTTGGTGAAGGACTGACGGAAACGCTGACTAGAGAAGTTATGGAAGAGACGGGATTTACTGTTAGAAACTACTCTAATCCTCGAATCTACGATGTTTTCGTCAGGGAAGAGTTAAAAAACTTTATGGTTCACCATGTCATGGCCTTGTATGATGTTGAAATGAATGAGAGTGCACCTCAGGTTACGATTTTGGAAGCTGTGTCTGATGGTGCGAATGATTCACTTGGATATATTTGGATGGATATTCAAGAGATTACAGAAGAAAATGCATCGCCATTAGTCTTGAAGGTTAAGTCTGAATTATTAGGATTTCCAGAATTGGACAAGACCTCTTACATGAATTGGAAGGTGAATGATGAGAAACCAACTTGCCCTTAGTGGAGAACAAATTGTTGAAAAAGTTTACCCACAACTATTTCATTATGTTGGCATGATTCGTGGGGAATACTTGTTGAGAGAGCTCAATCAAAACATCCTATTACCAAGTTGTCAGCAATTTGTAAAAGATTATCTAGAGACTATCTGCTCCCTGTACTCGGATGAAGATGTCTGGTATCGTTTTTCAGAATTAACGAATACAGAAGTCAATTGTTTAGAGGGGACTAAAGAGTACTTTGATGAAAATCATCCCTTGTTTGGTTATAGAGGGACTAGGCGTTTACTGGCGTGTCCGGATGAATTTCAGGCTGAAGCACATGTCGTTACAGATGTTTATCAAATCAATCCCAATCTGTCTCTTATTTTTCCTTTTGTCAATGATGCTGAACAGTTAAAGCAAGCTATTAGAGTATTGCGCCAGCATGGTTTTACTGGGAAAGTCGGCACTATGATTGAATTACCGTCAGCTTATTTTGATTTGGACAGAATAATGGAAACGGGCATTTCAAAGATTGTAGTTGGAATGAATGATTTGGCTTCCTTTGTTTTTGCGACTGTGAGAAACAGTCAATGGCATGATATGGAAAGTCCAATAATGTTAGATATGCTGAGACAGATGCAGGATAAAGCAAGGAAGAACAAGATTGATTTTGCTGTAGCAGGCTATCTGAATACTTCTTTCATACAAAAAATGAATCAGATGGGTATCGAATGCATTCTCCATTACAGCTCTATTCCGGAGATTTTTGATTTAGAAATTGACCATCCAGACCATCTTAAACACATAAAAGAAGAAAGTAAAAATTACAAAGGAGCACCCATGACACCGCAAGAAATGTGGAATAAATACAAGCAAATCAATTCTTCTATCGGAGATGAAATCGATGCTTGGGCTTTTGGAGTGGAACCAGACCTTTTAGCGGATTTGGTGTTTAAAGGCGAAAAGACAGCAACAGCGTCAGCCTACGACCTTTACGCACTAGAAGGCGAACTTCTTCCGCAAGAAGGCACCTTTGATGTTATTTTAGACAGTCAAGATCAGGCTGTCTGCATTGTCGAAATTACAAGGGTTTCCGTTCAGCCCTTTAATCAAGTTTCTGCGCAACATGCCTATAAAGAAGGGGAAGGTGACAAATCCCTCGCCTATTGGCGCCAGGTTCATGAGGACTTTTTCACAGACTATTTGGGTGAAGCAGGGCTGACTTTTACACCTGAAAGCAAGGTTGTTTTAGAAGAATTTCGCAAGGTCTACCCTCTGTAGACTTCTAGAAGGAAGAAAGTTTTGGAAATCGCTGTCCAATCCTTTTTTCTTAGGCAAAACATGATATAATAAGTTTGTTTGAAGAAGAGCTCTAGCTCTTAAACTTAGAATAGGAGAAAACTATGCAAGCAGTTGAACATTTTATTAAGCAATTTGTTCCTGAACATTATGATTTATTTTTAGACTTGAGTCGTGAGACCAAGACTTTTTCAGGAAAGGTGACTATTAGTGGTCAAGCACAGAGTGACCGCATTTCCCTTCATCAAAAAGACTTGGAAATCGCTTCTGTAGAAGTTGCAGGGAATGCTCGCCCATTCACAGTTGACCATGAAAATGAAGCCCTTCATATCGAATTAGCTGAGGCTGGTCAAGTTGAAGTGGTTCTTGACTTTTCTGGTAAAATCACAGATAACATGACAGGGATTTATCCTTCATACTACACAGTTGATGGTGTCAAGAAAGAAGTATTGTCAACACAATTCGAGAGCCACTTTGCGCGCGAAGCCTTCCCATGTGTGGATGAACCAGAAGCTAAAGCAACTTTTGACCTCTCTCTACGTTTTGACCAAGCAGAAGGTGAATTGGCCTTGTCAAACATGCCAGAAATCGATGTTGAAAACCGTAAGGAAACAGGTATCTGGAAGTTTGAGACAACACCTCGCATGTCTTCTTACTTGTTAGCCTTTGTTGCGGGTGATTTGCAAGGTGTGACGGCTAAAACTAAACGGTACCCTCGTAGGTGTTTACTCAACCAAAGCGCATCCACTATCAAACCTTGATTTCTCACTGGATATCGCCGTTCGCTCTATCGAGTTTTACGAAGATTACTATGGAGTTAAGTACCCAATTCCTCAATCTCTCCACATCGCCCTTCCTGACTTCTCAGCTGGTGCTATGGAAAACTGGGGTCTGGTGACCTACCGTGAAGTTTACTTGGTTGTAGATGAGAACTCAACATTTGCCAGCCGTCAACAGGTTGCCCTTGTTGTGGCCCATGAATTGGCTCACCAATGGTTTGGTAACCTCGTTACTATGAAATGGTGGGATGATCTTTGGCTCAATGAAAGCTTCGCTAACATGATGGAATACGTCTGTGTGGATGCCATTGAGCCAAGCTGGAATATCTTTGAAGATTTCCAAACAGGTGGTGTTCCGTCTGCCTTGAAACGTGATGCGACTGATGGTGTTCAATCTGTTCACGTCGAAGTGAAGCATCCAGATGAAATCAATACCCTCTTTGACGGAGCTATCGTCTATGCCAAAGGAAGTCGCCTCATGCACATGCTTCGTCGCTGGTTAGGTGATGCGGATTTTGCTAAAGGTTTGCATGCCTACTTTGAAAAACATCAATACAGCAATACAATTGGTCGTGACCTTTGGGATGCTCTTGGTCAAGCGTCTGGACGTGATGTCGCAGCCTTCATGGATTCTTGGTTGGAACAACCTGGTTATCCAGTCCTCACTGTCAAAGTTGAAAATGATGTCTTGAAGATTTCACAAAAACAATTCTTCATCGGTGAGCACGAAGACAAGAACCGTCTCTGGGTTGTGCCACTCAATAGCAACTGGAAAGGCTTGCCTGATACACTCGAAACTGAAAGCATCGAAATCCCTGGCTATGCAGCTCTTCTTGCTGAAAATGAAGGAGCTCTTCGTCTCAACACTGAAAATACAGCCCACTACATTACAGACTATCAAGGAGACTTGTTAGATGCAGTTCTTGCTGACCTAGTTGAGCTTGATAACACAAGCAAATTGCAAATCGTCCAAGAACGTCGTTTGCTTGCTGAAGCAGGGCACATTTCTTATGCTGATTTGCTACCTGTCCTTGATAAACTTGCTAAAGAAGAATCTTACCTTGTCGTTTCAGCTGTTTCTCAAGTGATTTCTGCCCTTGAGCGCTTTATCGATGAAGGAACAGAAGCTGAAAGAGCCTTCAAAGCATTGGTTACTAAATTGGCTCGTCATAACTATGACCGTCTTGGTTTTGAAGCTAAAGATGGAGAATCAGATGAGGATGAATTGGTTCGTCAACTGGCTGTTTCGATGATGATTCGTTCAAATGATGTAGAAGCTAGTCAAGTCGCTAGCCAAATCTTCGAATCTCACAAGGAGAATCTTGCAGGACTTCCAGCAGCTATTCGCTCACAAGTTCTGATCAATGAGATGAAACATCATGAGACTAAAGACTTGTTAGCACTTTATCTTGATACTTATACTCACGCAACAGATGCTGTCTTTAAACGCCAGTTGGCAGCAGCTCTTGCATATAGTACAGATGCGGACAATATCCAAACCTTGATTGCTTCTTGGAAGGACAAATTTGTGGTCAAACCACAAGACTTGTCTGCTTGGTACTTCCAGTTCTTAAACCATCAAGCAACTCAGGAAACAGCATGGTCTTGGGCGCGTGAAAACTGGGCTTGGATTAAGGCAGCTCTTGGAGGAGATATGAGCTTTGATAGCTTTGTTATCCTTCCTGCTCATGTATTTAAGACTCAGCAACGTTTGGCAGAGTATAAGGAATTTTTTGAGCCACAACTTTCTGATCTTGCTCTTAGCCGTAATATCGGTATGGGAATCAAGGAAATTGCAGCGCGTGTTGACTTGATTAACCGTGAAAAAGCTGCAGTAGAAGCAGTTGTTCTTCAATACGGAACTAAATAATCAAAATAAAACTCAGCTATCTCATGTCAAATGCAGATAGTTGAGTTTTTTTTAAGGCAAATTTGGTATAATGGTTTTAATAAGGAGGAGTTTCTCATGATAAAAATCTTATTGGTTGAGGATGACTTAGGCCTGTCAAATTCAGTATTTGACTTCTTAGACGATTTTGCAGATGTCATGCAGGTATTTGATGGGGAAGAAGGTCTCTACGAAGCTGAGAGTGGCGTCTATGATTTGATTTTGCTCGATTTGATGTTACCTGAAAAAAATGGCTTCCAAGTCTTGAAAGAATTGCGTGAAAAGGGGATTACAACTCCAGTTCTGATTATGACTGCCAAGGAAAGTTTGGATGACAAGGGACATGGATTTGAATTGGGAGCGGATGATTATCTGACCAAACCTTTCTACCTAGAAGAACTCAAAATGCGGATTCAAGCCCTTCTCAAACGTTCAGGTAAGTTTAATGAAAATACCTTGACTTATGGAAATATTGTAGTTAATTTGTCAACCAATACCGTTAAAGTCGAAGATACTCTTGTCGAATTGCTGGGGAAAGAGTTCGATTTATTAGTTTATTTCCTTCAAAATCAAAATGTTATTTTGCCTAAGACTCAGATTTTTGATCGTCTATGGGGATTTGATAGTGATACAACGATTTCGGTTGTTGAAGTCTATGTTTCAAAAGTCCGTAAGAAATTAAAAGGAACCACTTTTGCAGAGAATTTGCAAACCTTGCGCAGTGTTGGGTATATTTTAAAAGATGTTCAGTAAACTAAAAAAAACATGGTATGCGGATGATTTTAGTTATTTTATCCGCAACTTTGGTGTCTTCACTCTGATTTTCTCCACCATGACCTTGATTATTTTACAGGTCATGCACTCGAGTCTCTATACTTCGGTGGACGATACGCTCCATGGTTTGAGTAATAATCCTCAGGCAGTTATTCAGCTGGCAGTGAATAGGGCAACAGAGGAGATTAAAGATTTAGAGAATGCCGCTACAGATTCTAGTAAGACTGAGGTAAAACCCAATGTCAGTTCCAATACAGAGGTTATTCTTTTTGATAAGAATTTTACCCAGCTCCTTTCTGGAAATAGATTTTTGGGATTGGATAAGATTAAGTTAGAGAAAAAAGAACTAGGCCATATCTACCAGATTCAGGTTTTTAATAGCTATGGACAGGAAGAAATCTATCGCATGATCTTGATGGAAACCAATATCAGTTCGGTTTCAACCAATATCAAGTATGCGGCTGTCTTGATTAATACCAGTCAGTTGGAGCAAGCTAGTCAAAAGCATGAGCGATTGATTGTGGTTGTGATGGCAAGTTTCTGGATTCTGTCTTTGCTTGCCAGTCTCTATCTAGCTAGGGTCAGTGTTCGGCCCCTGCTTGAGAGCATGCAGAAGCAACAGTCCTTTGTGGAAAATGCCAGTCATGAGTTACGAACTCCACTTGCTGTTTTGCAAAATCGCTTAGAAACCCTTTCCGTAAGCCAGAAGCTACCATTATGGATGTGAGTGAAAGCATTGCATCTAGTTTGGAAGAAGTCCGAAATATGCGGTTTTTGACGACAAACTTGTTGAATTTAGCTCGTAGAGATGATGGGATTAAGCCTGAACTTGGAGAAGTTCCAACTAGCTTTTTTAATACAACTTTCACAAACTATGAGATGATTGCTTCTGAAAATGACCGTGTCTTCCGTTTTGAAAATCGTATCCATCGAACGATTGTCACAGATCAGCTTCTATTGAAGCAGTTGATGACTATCTTATTTGATAATGCTGTCAAGTATACTGAAGAGGATGGTGAAATTGATTTTGTGATTTCAGCGACTGATCGTAATCTGTATTTACTGGTTTCGGATAACGGAGTTGGTATTTCCGCAGAAGATAAGAAGAAAATTTTTGACCGCTTTTATCGAGTGGACAAAGCTAGAACTCGTCAAAAAGGTGGCTTTGGTTTAGGATTATCTCTAGCCAAGCAGATTGTAGATGCCTTAAAAGGAACCATTACTGTTAAAGATAATAAACCAAAGGGAACAATCTTTGAAGTGAAGATTGCCATTCAGACACCATCTAAAAAGAAAAAATAAAAATATCGCTCCAATTGGGGCGATATTTTGGATTTATCTTTTACGTTTTTGTTTGATAATAAATCGTTGTACTTTTAAAACAAGTAAGCTGGATCCGATTGCTGAGATAAAAGCAAGACCAGGTGATAATTTTAATGCTAAAAAGATAAAACTAAAGATAGCAATACAGATACAAAAAACAGCGATATTAACAAAAAATAGGATTTCCTTGAGATTGACATCAGATTGAGCTTCAGGTGTATAATCTTGATAGCGAGGAACCTGCTGGTTTAATTCTTCTTGATAGTCTACCTCATAGGATTGTAATTTTCTTACGGGCATTATTCTCTCCTTAACAGTACATACCTATTTTATCATTTTTTCAGCAGAGAATTATTACAGAAAGGTTACAAAAAGAATAAAGTACCTTTTCATTTTCAAAGAATGGTTGATTTTGGAGAAATGTGGTATAATTTTCCTTATGGAAAAGATTATCATTACAGCAACTGCTGAAAGTATTGAACAAGTTGAACAACTACTCGAAGCTGGCGTAGACCGTATCTATGTCGGTGAGAAAGATTTTGGCCTTCGTCTGCCAACAACCTTTAGTCATGACCAATTGCGTGAAATCGCTAAGTTGGTTCATGAAGCAGGTAAGGAATTGATCGTTGCGGTTAACGCCCTCATGCACCAAGATATGATGGACCGTATCAAGCCTTTCTTAGACTTTTTGGAAGAAATCAAGGCAGACTACATTACGATTGGGGATGCAGGTGTCTTTTACGTGGTCAACCGCGATGGTTATTCATTTAAGACCATCTATGATGCTTCGACTATGGTAACTAGCAGTCGTCAGATAAACTTCTGGGGACAAAAGGCTGGCGCATCTGAGGCTGTTTTGGCGCGTGAAATTCCATCGGCTGAACTTTTCAAAATGCCAGAGATTTTGGAAATTCCTGCTGAAGTGTTGGTTTACGGAGCTAGCGTCATCCACCATTCTAAACGTCCGCTCTTGCAAAACTACTATAACTTTACGCACATCGATGATGAAAAGACGCGCAAGCGTGACCTCTTCTTGGCTGAACCAAGTGACCCAGAGAGCCATTATTCCATTTTTGAAGACAATCATGGTACCCACATTTTTGCCAACAATGACCTTGATTTGATGACCAAATTGACAGAATTGGTAGAACATGGTTTCACTCACTGGAAACTAGAAGGTCTCTACACTCCTGGTCAGAACTTTGTTGAGATTGCAAAACTCTTTATCCAGGCACGTAGTTTAATTCAAGAGGGCAACTTTAGCCATGACCAAGCCTTCTTGCTGGATGAAGAAGTTCGTAAACTTCACCCTAAAAACCGTTTCCTTGATACAGGATTTTATGACTACGATCCTGATATGGTTAAATAAAGTAAATGATTCGTTGAGAGAAGGGAAATTTAGAATTTCTTCTCTCAATTTTTCTTATTTCTTCACCATTTTCAAAAAATCAGCAGGCTAGGATGATTGATTTGTTGGGATTTTTAAGAAAAGTGACCTTTTTGTGTTTGAAAATTATCCCATGTTTGCAGGTGCCAAATGGCCCTTTTTTTGGTATAATTTTTTATAATGAAAACGATTGGTAATCGCTATGTTGTGGTGGATTTAGAGGCAACTAGCACAGGTAGTAAGGCTAAAATTATCCAAGTGGGAATTGTGGTGATTGAGGATGGGAAAATCATCGATCACTATACGACGGATGTCAATCCCCATGAACCCTTGGATGCTCATATCAAAGAACTGACAGGATTGACAGACCAACGTCTGGCGCAAGCACCTGATTTTTCGCAAGTTGCTAGAAAAATCTTTGACTTGGTTGAGGATGGGATTTTTGTAGCCCATAATGTTCAGTTTGATGCCAATCTCTTGGCGGAAAATTTATTTTTTGAAGGCTATGAACTAAGAAATCCTCGTGTTGATACGGTCGAATTGGCTCAGGTCTTTTTCCCTGAACTGGAAAAATATAGTTTACCGATTTTGTGTCGAGAATTAGGGATTCCTCTAAAACGCGCCCACACAGCCCTTTCTGATGCCCAAGCTACTGCGGAATTACTCCTTTTTCTAAGAGAAAAGATGGCACAGCTTCCTAAAGGTCTCTTGGAACGCCTGTTGGAAATGGCTGACGCCCTCCTATATGAGTCTTACCTGGTTATTGAAGAAATTTATCGTAACCAATCTATCCTGAGCTCTTCTGACTTGGTCCAAGTTCAAGGACTGTATTTCAAGAAAACGGCAGCTCCCCTAGAGCCACGAAAACTATCTCAAGATTTTTCTAAAAATATTTCTCTGTTGAATCTTGAAGTGAGGGAGGAGCAAGAAGGTTTTTCTAAAGAGGTTGGCTTGCTATTGAAAGATGAGCCTGTCTCATTAATTCAAGCACCGACAGGGATTGGGAAAACCTATGGCTATCTCTTACCCGCTTTATCTCAAGCCAAAGAGCGTCAAATTATTCTTAGCGTTCCGACAAAGATTCTTCAAAATCAAATCATGGAAGAAGAAGGTAAACGTCTCAAGGAAGTATTCCATACAGATATTCATTCTTTAAAGGGATCACACAATTATCTGAAGCTGGATGCCTTTTATCGTTCCTTGCAGGAAAATGATGAAAATCGCTTATTTAGACGCTTTAAAATGCAACTCTTGGTCTGGCTGACAGAGACTGAGACAGGAGATTTGGATGAAATTGGGCAACTCTACCGTTACCAACATTTTCTAACAGACCTTCGTCATGATGGGAAATTATCATCCCAGAGCTTATTTGTGACGGAAGATTTTTGGAAACGTAGTCAAGAAAGGGCACAAACCTGCAAGCTTTTAGTGACCAATCATGCCTATCTTGTAACCAGACTTGAAGATAATCCTGAATTTGTCAGTGACCGTTTATTGATTATTGATGAAGTTCAAAAGATTTTATTAGCTCTAGAAAATCTGCTTCAAGAGATCTACGATATCCAGTCTATTATTGATTTAGTTGATAAGGCTTTAGTAGGAGAAGAAAACAGGATTCAGCAACGAATACTAGAAAGTATTCGCTTTGAGTGTCTTTACTTGATAGAACAATTTCAGTCTGGAAAATCTCGGAAAAATATCTTAGATTCTCTTGCCAATCTCCACCAGTATTTTTCAGAATTAGAAGTAGAAGGCTTTGAGGAGCTGGTTCGCTATTTTACAGCTGAAGGTGATTACTGGCTTGAAGCAACCGAAACGAGTCAAAAGAAAATTCAGATTTCTTCTACGAAATCAGGCCGTATTCTTCTGTCCTCTTTACTTCCTGAGAGTTGTCAAGTCTTGGGAGTATCGGCTACTCTTGAGATTAGTCAAAGAGTTTCTTTGGCAGATCTTTTAGGCTATCCTGAAGCTAAATTTGTCAAGATTGAAGCTGGTAAAAAACAGGATCAAGAAGTGGTCTTGGTCAAAGATTTCCCTCTGGTGACAGAAACCTCCTTAGAAGTCTATGCCAAAGAGATAGCTGATTTGCTGGTGGAAGTTCAAGCTTTCCAGCAACCGATTTTGGTTCTCTTTACTGCTAAAGACATGCTTCTGGCAGTATCAAATTTACTCCCTGTAAGTCATTTAGCCCAGTATAAAAATGGCGATGTTCATCAACTGAAGAAACGCTTTGAAAAAGGAGAACAACAAATCTTGCTTGGTGCAGCAAGTTTCTGGGAAGGAGTTGATTTTTCAAGCCATCCTTTTGTGATTCAGGTTGTACCGAGACTTCCTTTCCAAAATCCCCAAGAGCCCTTGACGAAAAAGATCAATCAGGAACTAATTCAAGAAGGGAAAAATGCCTTTTATGATTATCAATTGCCCATGGCCATTATTCGTTTAAAACAGGCTTTGGGAAGAAGTATGAGACGCGAACACCAACGTTCCTTAACTCTTATTTTGGATAGGAGAATTGTCGGAAAGCGATATGGCAAACAGATAGTAGCATCTCTAGCAAAAGAAGCGACTGTTAAAACCGTCTCTCGATCCGAAGTTGATGAGGCTGTTGATAAATTTTTAAATGAACTTTGATAAATAGTATTGTATGAAAGTATAAGGTTAGTGTATATGAAACGTTCTCTCGACTCTAGAGTCGATTATAGTTTGCTCTTACCAGTGTTTTTTCTACTGGTTATTGGCGTGGTGGCTATCTATATAGCTGTTAGTCATGATTATCCAAATAATATTTTGCCCATTTTAGGGCAGCAGGTCGCCTGGATTGCCTTGGGGCTTGTGATTGGTTTTATCGTCATGCTCTTTAATACAGAATTTCTTTGGAAAGTGACCCCTTTTCTATATATGTTAGGTTTGGGACTCATGGTCTTGCCGATCGTCTTTTATAATCCAAGCCTAGTTGCATCAACGGGTGCCAAAAACTGGGTATCAATAAATGGCATTACTTTGTTCCAACCGTCAGAATTTATGAAGATATCCTATATCCTCATGTTGGCTCGTGTCATTGTCCAATTTACAAAGAAACATAAGGAATGGAGACGCACAGTTTCGCTGGACTTTTTATTAATTTTTTGGATGATTGTCTTTACCATTCCAGTCCTAGTTCTTTTGGCACTTCAAAGTGACTTAGGGACGGCTTTGGTTTTTGTAGCTATTTTCTCAGGAATCGTCTTGCTATCAGGAGTTTCTTGGAAAATTATTATCCCAGTATTTGTGACTGCTGTAACAGGAATTGCTGGTTTCTTAGCTATTTTTATCAGCAAGGACGGTCGGGCTTTTCTCCATCAACTGGGAATGCCGACCTACCAAATTAACCGTATTTTGGCTTGGCTCAATCCTTTTGACTTTGCCCAAACAACCACCTACCAACAGGCTCAAGGGCAGATTGCGATTGGGAGTGGTGGCTTGTTTGGACAAGGTTTTAATGCTTCTAATCTGCTTATTCCAGTTAGAGAGTCGGATATGATTTTCACGGTCATTGCAGAAGATTTGGCTTTATTGGCTCTGTCCTTGTTATCGCCCTTTATCTCATGCTGATTTACCGTATGTTGAAGATTACTCTTAGATCAAATAACCAGTTCTACACCTATATTTCTACAGGTTTGATTATGATGTTGCTCTTCCACATTTTTGAAAATATCGGCGCTGTGACGGGCTTGCTTCCTTTGACTGGGATTCCCTTGCCTTTTATTTCGCAAGGAGGATCGGCTATTATCAGTAACTTGATCGGTGTTGGCTTGCTTTTATCGATGAGTTATCAAACCAATCTAGCTGAAGAAAAGAGTGGAAAAGTCCGATTCAAGCGGAAAAAGGTTGTATTAAAACGAATCAAATAAGGAGAAAATCATGGTTAAAGTAGCCGTTATGTTAGCTCAGGGCTTTGAAGAAATTGAAGCTTTGACAGTTGTGGATGTTTTACGTCGGGCAAATATCACTTGTGATATGGTTGGTTTTGAAGAGCAAGTGACGGGTTCACATGCAATCCAAGTCACAGCAGATCGTGTCTTTGATGGTGATTTATCAGATTATGACATGATTGTCCTTCCTGGAGGGATGCCTGGTTCTGCACATTTGCGCGATAATCAGGCCTTGATGCAAGAATTGAAAAGCTTCGAGCAAGAAGGAAGGAAACTGGCAGCCATTTGTGCGGCGCCAATTGCCCTCAATCAAGCAGGGGTATTGAAAAATAAGAAGTTTACTTGTTATGACGGCGTTCAAGAGCAAATCATTGATGGTCAATACGTCAAGAAAACAGTAGTGGTAGATGGTCATTTGACAACCAGTCGAGGTCCCTCGACAGCCCTTGCCTTTGCCTACGAGTTGGTAGAGCAATTAGGAGGAGACGCAGAGGGGTTACGAACTGGAATGCTCTATCGAGATGTTTTTGGTAAAAATCAGTAAAACGGGAGTTAGCCTCTCGTTTTTTATGTGGAAAACTCAGGGAAATCATCGCTTTTTTAACGAAAAAATGGTATAATGAAAGCTATGAAATATCACGATTATATCTGGGATTTAGGTGGAACTTTACTAGATAATTATGAAACTTCAACAGCTGCATTTGTTGAAACATTGGCACTGTATGGTATCAGACAAGACCATGACAGTGTCTATCAAGCTTTAAAGGTTTCTACTGATTTTGCAATTGAGACATTCGCTCCCAATTTAGAGCATTTTTTAGAAAAGTACAAAGAAAATGAAGCCAGAGAGCTTGAACACCCGATTTTATTTGATGGAGTTTCTGACTTATTGGAGGACATTTCAAATCAAGGTGGGCGTCATTTTTTGGTTTCTCATCGAAATGATCAGGTCTTGGAAATTTTAGAAAAGACCTCCATAGCAGCTTATTTTACGGAAGTAGTGACTTCTAACTCAGGCTTTAAGAGAAAACCAGATCCTGAGTCTATGATTTATTTAAGAGAGAAGTATCAGATTGATTCTGGGTTTGTCATTGGTGATCGGCCGATTGATATCGAAGCAGGTCAAGCTGCAGGATTGGATACCCACTTGTTTACCAGTATCGTGAATGTAAGACAAGTATTAGACATGTAAGAAAAAGGAATAAGATGATAGAAGAAATCAAAAATCTGCAGGCACAAGATTATGATGCCAGTCAAATTCAAGTTTTAGAGGGCTTAGAGGCTGTTCGTATGCGTCCAGGGATGTATATCGGGTCAACCTCAAAAGAAGGTCTTCACCATCTAGTCTGGGAAATCGTTGATAATTCAATCGACGAGGCCTTGGCAGGATTTGCCAGCCATATTCAAGTCTTTATTGAGCCAGATGATTCAATCACTGTTGTCGATGATGGGCGTGGTATCCCAGTCGATATTCAGGAAAAAACAGGCCGACCTGCCGTTGAGACTGTCTTTACAGTCCTTCATGCTGGAGGAAAATTTGGCGGTGGCGGCTACAAGGTTTCAGGTGGTCTTCACGGAGTGGGGTCTTCAGTAGTTAATGCTCTTTCCACTCAGTTAGATGTTCATGTCCACAAAAACGGTAAAATTCATTACCAAGAATATCGTCGTGGTCATGTTGTTGCAGACCTTGAGGTGGTTGGGGATACAGATAGAACGGGAACAACGGTTCACTTCACACCAGACCCAGAAATCTTCACTGAAACAACAACCTTTGATTTGATAAATTAAATAAGCGTATTCAAGAATTGGCCTTTCTAAATCGTGGTCTTCGAATCTCTATCACAGATAAGCGTGAAGGTTTGGAACAAACCAAGCATTACCATTATGAAGGTGGGATTGCTAGCTACGTTGAGTATATCAATGAGAATAAGGATGTAATCTTTGATACACCAATCTATACAGACGGTGAGATGGATGATATCACAGTTGAAGTAGCCATGCAGTACACAACGGGTTATCATGAAAATGTCATGAGTTTCGCTAACAATATTCATACCCATGAAGGTGGAACGCATGAGCAAGGTTTTCGTACAGCACTGACTCGTGTTATCAACGATTATGCTCGCAAGAATAAGTTGCTTAAAGACAATGAAGACAACTTGACAGGGGAAGATGTCCGCGAAGGATTGACTGCAGTTATCTCGGTTAAACACCCAAATCCACAATTTGAAGGACAAACCAAGACCAAACTGGGGAATAGCGAAGTGGTTAAGATTACCAATCGTCTCTTCAGTGATGCCTTCTCTGATTTCCTCATGGAAAATCCACAGATCGCCAAGCGTATCGTGGAAAAAGGGATTTTAGCTGCTAAGGCTCGTGTGGCTGCCAAGCGTGCGCGTGAAGTCACTCGCAAGAAATCAGGTTTGGAAATTTCCAACCTTCCAGGAAAATTAGCAGACTGTTCTTCTAACAATCCTGCTGAAACAGAACTTTTCATCGTCGAAGGAGACTCAGCTGGTGGATCAGCCAAATCTGGTCGTAACCGTGAGTTCCAGGCAATCCTTCCAATTCGCGGTAAGATTTTGAACGTTGAAAAAGCTAGTATGGATAAGATTCTTGCTAACGAAGAAATTAGAAGTCTATTCACAGCGATGGGAACAGGATTTGGAGCAGAATTTGATGTTTCAAAAGCTCGTTACCAAAAACTCGTTCTGATGACTGATGCTGATGTCGATGGAGCCCACATTCGTACCCTTCTTTTAACCTTGATTTATCGTTATATGAAACCAATTCTAGAAGCTGGTTATGTTTATATTGCCCAACCACCAATCTATGGTGTCAAGGTTGGAAGTGAGATTAAAGAATATATCCAGCCAGGAGCAGATCAAGAAATCAAACTCCAAGAAGCTTTAGCCCGTTATAGTGAAGGTCGTACCAAACCGACCATTCAGCGTTATAAGGGACTAGGTGAAATGGACGATCATCAATTATGGGAAACAACCATGGATCCCGAACATCGCTTGATGGCTAGAGTTTCTGTGGATGATGCTGCAGAGGCAGATAAAATCTTTGATATGTTGATGGGGGATCGAGTAGAGCCTCGTCGTGAGTTTATCGAAGAAAATGCCGTCTATAGTACACTTGATGTCTAAAAAATAGGGAGAAGTAGTTCCCTTGGTCTAAAAAATATGATATAATCGTTACGATTGTTTCAAGTAAAAAAGGAGTTTAATATGTCTGCTAGCCTAGTAATTTATTTAATAATTGCAGTTGCAGTTTTATTGGTCATTGCCTATGCTATCGCAATCTATGTAAGGAAGCGCAATGAAAGTAAATTAGCAATTTTAGAAGAGAAAAAAGAAGAGCTTTATAATCTTCCAGTTAATGATGAAGTTGAAGCTGTAAAAAATATGCACTTGATTGGACAAAGTCAGGTGACTTTCCGTGAATGGAACCAAAAATGGGTTGACCTATCTCTTAACTCTTTTGCAGATATCGAAAATAATCTTTTCGAGGCAGAAGGCTATAACAACTCATTCCGTTTTTTCAAAGCCAGTCATCAAATTGATCAAATTGAGAGCCAAATTACCTTGATTGAAGAAGATATTGCGGCAATTCGCAACGCCTTGGCAGATTTGGAGAAACAAGAGTCTAAAAATAGTGGACGTGTTCTTCATACCTTGGACTTGTTTGAAGAGTTGCAACACCGAGTTGCTGATCATTCTGAAGAATATGGACAAGGTTTGTCTGAAATCGAAAAACAATTGGAAAATATCCAATCAGAGTTTTCTCAGTTTGTAACTTTAAATTCGTCTGGTGACCCAGTAGAAGCTGCTGTGATTTTGGATAATGCTGAAAATCATATCTTGGCTTTGACACATATTGTTGATCGTATCCCAGCAATTGTAGCAACATTATCTAAAGACCTACCAGATCAACTAGAAGATTTAGAAGATGGCTACCGTAAGCTTTTAGATGCTAATTATCATTTTGCTGAAACGGATATTGAAGCGCGTTTCCAACTGCTTTATGAAGCTCTCAAGAAAAATCATGAGAATATTGCGAAACTAGAATTGGATAATGCAGAGTACGAAAATACTCAAATCCAAGAAGAGATTAATGCACTTTATGATATCTTTACAAGAGAAATTGCGGCACAGAAAGTGGTAGAGGGTTTAGTAGCAACACTTCCTACTTATCTGCAACACATGAAGGAAAATAATGCTTTATTGATAGAAGACATTGAGCGTTTGAGTAAAAACTATTTACTTTCTGAGTCGGATGCAAGTCATGTTCGTCGTTTACAGGGTGAGTTAGAAAACTTTGAGACTGCTATTGTTGAGGCAACTTCAAATCAAGATGAACCAACTCAAGCATATTCAATTCTTGAAGAAAAACTTGAATCTCTGCAGGAAAATCTTAAAGAGATTGAAGATGAACAAATTGCAGTTAGTGAGCGTCTTGCACGAGTTGAGAAAGATGATATCAATGCACGTCAAAAAGCAAATGTATATGTTAATCGTCTTCATACAATCAAGAGATATATGGAAAAACGGAACCTACCTGGTATTCCACAAACTTTCTTGAAGTTATTCTTTACAGCAAGTAATAATACGGAAGATCTAATGGCTGAATTAGAGCAAAACTTAGTCAATATAGAATTAGTTAACCGTATTCTTGAAATTGCAACGAAGGATATGGAAGAGCTTGAGGCGGAAACTTATAATATTGTACAGTATGCAACCTTGACAGAACAACTATTGCAATATTCTAACCGCTACCGCTCATTTGATGAACGCATTCAAGAAGCCTTTAATGAAGCTTTAGATATTTTTGAGAAAGAATTTGATTATCGTGCTTCATTTGACAAGATTTCTCAAGCATTGGAAGTGGCAGAGCCTGGTGTAACCAACCGCTTTGTTACCTCGTATGAGAAAACACGTGAAACAATTCGTTTCTAAAATAATAAAAAGATTTGATTTTGTGAGAAGCAGAATCAAATCTTTTTTATAGTTGTGGGGAGATTTACTTCATTTTCTCCTGAGATTGAGTTTTTACCCAGCCGATTTATCCACCACCTCAAAACAGTGCTTTGAGCAACCTGAGGCTAGCTTCCTAGTTTGCTCTTTGATTTTCATTGAGTATAAGGTAGAACCGTAATCTTTATCAAAAGGGTTCAAAATTATAAAAACGCATAATAGCAGATGTAGAAAATCTTGCTACTATGCGTTTTATTATGGAAAGGCTTCCTGGATTTTTTCTCAAATCGAGTTTTTACTCAACTTCTTTATTTGATTGGAATAGAAATCCCAATTAATTTTGCTGAGTAGAGTGTTTTGATATTGCCCTCATCAATAGAATCCTTATCAATTTTACGTTTCAAGAAAAATTCTTGAATAGCTTCGATTTCAGTTTCGCGAATAGCACGGTGTTTGTTTGAAATGAGGATTTCATAGTGAAGCGGAGCTTGGGTAAAAATAACATCTGTATTTCCTGCAGAATAGACCTCAACAAGGGTTGCATCAGTACTTTCTAGCTGACTTTTTACAAGTTGCGAGTGTGAGTTTGTCGTATTGATAAGCTTCATAACATTTCCTCCGATTTTCTAATTCTATTATAGCACTTTTTGAATAAAGTAGCTTGATTTAGTCAATCTTATGCTGTTTTTTCCAAGATTGGATTGCCCATTTATGGCTACCACGTTTGAGGTTTTCAATAGCCTCGTCAATGGGGAACCAGGCAATATGATTAAAGTCTTCTAGTGGCTTTGCACTTCTTTGAAAGAAGTTGCTTCATAGAGGTAGGCAGGATTGTAGTAGTAGGTGTTACGATGACGAGAATAGAAATATTCGTCAGCTTGTCCGTAATAGGTACCAATTTCAGCTGTGAAACCAAGCTCTTCAATCAATTCACGCTTTAGGGCTTCCTGATGGTTTTCACCAGCTTCAATTTCGCCACCTGGTAAGAACCAAGCGCCATTAGGTGCTTGAACAAGAACAATTTGTTTTTGTTCAGCGTCTGGAATAACTGCATATACACCGTAACGTGAAATATAGTCTGTATTCGCTTTTTTTTCTCCGAAAGTTGGGTTTGCCATTGCTTTTTCCTCATTATCTATTATCTTTATTATTATCATAATGGACAAAGGTCGAGCTGTCAAGAAATTACAGTTATTTTAGTAAAAAAGAAGCAGAAACATTTCATTTTCTACTCCTTTTTTATAGAATTTATTTTTCTTTTTCAGAAGTTTTTACTTCAGCTTTTTTGGCAGATTTGATTTGAATGTTGCCCTTGCTGGTCATAACTGCCTTGAGGTCTTTTTCGCTTGGATTTTCAAGGTAGTAATCAGTGATTGCGTCCTCAATATAGTCTTGAATAGTACGACGAAGTGGGCGTGCCCCCATTTTTGGATCATAGCCGAGGTCAACTAATTTTTCCTTGACCTTGTCAGTTACATCCAAATGAATGTTGTTGCTAGAGAGGCGCTTGTTAACATCTACTAGCATGAGCTCGACAATCTGAAGGAGATTATCTTTGCTGAGAGCCTTAAATTCGATAATACCATCAAAACGGTTCATAAACTCTGGGCTAAAGAAGTTACCAAGTTCACCGAGAACAGAATTGGTACGTCCTTCTCTAGCAGCTCCAAATCCAACGCTGGCTTCGGCCTTACCTGTCCCTGCATTTGAAGTCATGATAATGATGGCATCCTTGAAGCTAACGGTGCGTCCTTGCCCATCTGTCAAACGACCATCGTCCAAGACCTGGAGGAACATGTGCATAACATCTGGATGGGCTTTTTCCACTTCATCCAAGAGAATAAGAGAGTAGGGATTACGTCGGACTTTTTCGGTTAATTGCCCAGCCTCATCGTAGCCAACATAACCTGGAGGGGCACCAACTAATTTCGCAACACTGTGTTTTTCCATGTATTCACTCATATCGAAGCGAATCATGCTGTCAGCAGAACCAAAGAGTTCGATAGCCAGTTGTTTGGAAAGTTCTGTCTTACCGACACCGGTTGACCCAACGAAGAGGAAGCTTCCGATTGGGCGGTTAGGGGGTACCAAGTCCGACACGATTACGGCGAATAGCCTTGGCAATCTTATCGACTGCATCATCCTGTCCAATAACATGAGACTTGAGATCTTCGGCTAGATGGATGAGTTGAGATTGTTCTTTCTCTTTTAAATCACCAACAGGGATGTTGGTTTTCTGCTCGATAATGTGCTCAATGGTTTTCTCACTGATGATAGGAGTATCCTGGTCCGTAACCTTTTTCTTTTGCATTTCCTTATACTTGGCAATCTGGTCGCGGAAGTAGGCAGCCTTCTCAAAATCTTCTTCTCGTGTAGCTTGAGATTTGAGATTTTCAGCTTCAATCAAGCGTTGATCAATTACTTTAGGGTCTACAAAATTCAAGGTCAAGTTCATCTTAGAACCCGCTTCATCTAAGAGGTCAATGGCCTTGTCAGGCAAGAAGCGGTCTTGGATGTAGCGATTGGAAAGAGTTGCAGCTGCTTCAATTGCAGCATCGGTATACTGAACGTGGTGGTAGTCTTCGTATTTCTTTTGAATGCCTTTGAGGATAGTGATTGTTTCTTCCACCGTTGGTTCATCGACCTTGACAGGCTGCATACGACGCTCTAGGGCAGCATCCTTTTCAATGATACGGTATTCATTGAGCGTAGTTGCACCAACCAGTTGTAGTTCCCCACGAGCAAGGGCGGGCTTGAGGATATTTCCAGCATCCATATTGCCATCGCCTGCAGAACCTGCACCGACAATTTCATGGATTTCATCGATAAAGAGGATGATGTCCTCACGTTTGCGAATTTCTTCCATGAGTTTTTGCATGCGTTCTTCAAATTGTCCACGGATACCCGTTCCTTGAACCAAGCTAACTACATCCAGACGGATGACTTGTTTACCTTGGAGTTTATGTGGAACATCGCCATCAACAATTTTCTGAGCTAGACCTTCGACAACGGCCGTTTTTCCGACACCTGGTTCACCGATAAGAACAGGATTATTCTTAGTTCTACGATTGAGAATTTCGATGACACGGATAATCTCATCGTCGCGCCCAATAACAGGGTCTATATCTCCACGACGGGCAATCTCAGTTACGTTAATACCAAATTCTTCCAGCAGGCCTTTTTCTTGGTTTGGTGGCGGAGTTTGAGCAGGTCCACGATTTTGGGAACCATAACCGCCGTTTCCACCGTAACCTCCACCTGATTGGGTTGGGGGAGTCGGAGGAGTATTGCTGGAAGGTCTAAAATTATTTAGGTCATTGAAGAAATCACCAAAGGGATCAAAGTCACGATTGTTCAGATCTGTCATACCTTTAAAGAGGCTATTGTTAGGGTCTGTTTTGATAATCTTGTAGCAGTTTTGACAGAGGTCAATCTGTTTTTGCTTTCCATTGAGATTGGTATAAAGATGAATTGTTGAGTCGTTGATTTTACAGTTTTGACAAAGCATACATCTACCTCATTTCTTTCTTTAGGCTGACCTGTTTAAAGGTCAAAAATAGTCAAATTTCTATACTCTCATTATAACAGGATTGGGGTGTAAAGCAAGTAAAAAGATTGCAGCTTTGAGAAGTTGTTACAAGGAAAATTTTTGAGATTTTAGGGAATAAAAAAAATCCTATTTGTGAGACAAAAAGGATTTTGGTTAGACATGCAGGGTATAATCCCAGCTTGTTTTGTATTAGTAAAGGAGTTCGTAAATCTCCATTGCAATCAAGTCAATGCTGTCAAACGTATAAGTTTCGCGAGCTTCGACATCACGAAGTGTAAAGATTGATCCGTTTTCTTCGTCGTGGCTGTATGCAACTTCTGCAACAACAACTCCTTCGCGTTCAAAATTACGTTTTAAATTTCCGCCGTCTTTGCCATTGCTTCAAGGCGGTTGATAATTCTAACCAAATGTGATTCCATTTTGATTCTCCTTCATTTCTTATCGTTACTATTTTACCATAAAGGGGGCCAACTTGACTAGAAAAAACTAAGATTTCTCGCTAATTCTACTAGTTTAAAGTTTTTTTGAATAAATTGGATAAAAAGTTTGAATTTTAATTCAATTCATGTTATAATCATACAGTATTCTATTTTAGAAAGCAGTGTGACTATGAATTTCTCTTTTTTACCTAAGTATTTACCTTATTTTAACTATGGGGCTGTTGTGACGGTTCTTATTTCTATATGTGTTGTCTTTTTGGGAACTATTTTGGGTGTTGTCTTGGCTTTTGGGCAACGTTCAAAGTTTAAACCGCTTGTCTGGCTCGCCAACTTGTACGTTTGGATTTTCCGTGGGACACCGATGATGGTTCAGATTATGATTGCCTTTGCCCTTATGCACATCAATGCTCCGACTATTCAGGTTGGGATTTTGGGTGTTGATCTTTCTCGTCTGATTCCAGGGATTTTGATTATTTCTATGAACAGTGGTGCTTATGTTTCTGAGACTGTTCGTGCCGGAATTAATGCGGTTCCTAAGGGGCAATTAGAGGCGGCCTATTCTTTAGGGATTCGTCCTAAAAATGCCATGCGCTATGTGATTTTGCCACAAGCAATTAAAAATATTTTGCCAGCATTGGGGAACGAATTTATCACTATTATCAAGGATAGTTCCCTCTTATCAGCTATCGGTGTTATGGAGTTGTGGAATGGGGCTACTACGGTTTCTACAACAACCTATCTACCTCTAACTCCACTTTTATTTGCAGCCTTTTATTATTTGGTTATGACCTCTATTTTGACAGTAGCCTTGAAAGCATTTGAAAAACGTATGGGACAAGGAGATAAGAAATAATGACAGAAACCTTGATAAAAATTGAAAATTTACATAAATCCTTTGAAAAGAATGAAGTATTGAAGGGCATCAACCTCGAGATTAAAAGAGGAGAAGTTGTCGTGATCATCGGTCCTTCGGGGAGCGGGAAATCTACCTTGCTTCGCTCTATGAATTTGTTGGAAGAAGCAACTAAAGGGAAGGTTATCTTTGAGGGAGTCGATATTACGGACAAGAAGAATGACCTCTTTGCCATGCGTGAGAAGATGGGCATGGTTTTTCAACAATTTAATCTCTTTCCTAATATGACTGTTATGGAAAATATCACCTTGTCTCCTATCAAGACCAAAGGTGAAAGTAAGGAAGTTGCTGAGAAGAGAGCTCAGGAACTTTTGGAAAAAGTTGGTTTACCAGATAAGGCAACTGCTTATCCACAGAGTTTGTCAGGTGGGCAGCAACAACGGATTGCCATCGCGCGTGGGTTGGCTATGGAACCAGATGTTTTACTCTTTGACGAGCCGACTTCAGCCCTGGACCCTGAAATGGTAGGTGAGGTGCTGGCGGTTATGCAAGACCTAGCCAAGTCAGGAATGACCATGGTTATCGTAACTCATGAAATGGGATTTGCCCGTGAGGTGGCAGACCGTGTCATCTTTATGGCAGACGGTGTGGTTGTTGAAGATGGAACACCTGAGCAGATTTTTGAACAAACCCAAGAACAGCGGACTAAGGACTTCTTGAGTAAGGTTTTATAAGTTAGCTTTGTGGAGCTGTTCGCAGTCAACTTCATATATAAAATATAGATTAGGGAAAAGCTCGATTAGAGCTTTTTCTTATAGTTTGCAACTATAGGCTTTCCTAGGAAAGAAGTGTTAGAGGGGATTAGCAGTTTTTGGTATAATGGAAGATATTTGAAAGAAAAGAGAAGTGATATGACACAGATTATTGATGGGAAGGCTCTAGCAGCTAAGTTACAAGGACAGCTGGCTGAAAAGACTGTAAGATTAAAGGAAGAAACAGATCTAGTACCTGGTTTGGTAGTGATTTTGGTTGGGGACAACCCTGCCAGCCAAGTCTATGTTCGAAATAAGGAACGTTCTGCCCTTGCGGCTGGTTTCCGTAGTGAAGTTGTGCGAGTTCCAGAAACCATTACTCAAGAGGAATTGTTAGACCTGATTGTTAAATATAATCAGGATCCAGCTTGGCATGGGATTTTGGTCCAGTTGCCATTACCAAAACACATTGATGAAGAGGCGGTTCTATTGGCTATTGACCCAGAAAAGGATGTGGATGGTTTTCATCCGCTTAACATGGGGCGCCTTTGGTCTGGTCATCCAGTCATGATTCCTTCTACACCTGCAGGGATTATGGAAATGTTCCATGAATACGGGATTGACTTGGAAGGTAAAAATGCAGTCGTCATCGGTCGTTCAAACATTGTTGGAAAACCCATGGCCCAGCTTCTTTTGGCCAAAAATGCGACAGTAACCTTGACTCATTCACGGACTCATAATCTTGCCAAGGTGGCTGCTAAAGCAGATATTCTTGTAATAGCAATCGGCCGTGCCAAATTTGTGACTGCTGACTTTGTCAAACCAGGTGCTGTTGTCATTGACGTTGGAATGAATCGCGATGAAAATGGCAAGCTCTGTGGTGATGTTGACTATGATGCTGTTGCACCACTTGCTAGCCATATCACTCCAGTTCCTGGAGGTGTCGGTCCTATGACCATTACCATGCTGATGGAGCAAACCTATCAGGCAGCCCTTCGGACATTGGATAGAAAATAAGAGAAAAAATTTGCTGAATATAGTGTATTTTCAATAGCTATATCTAAAATGGCAGAAATGAATCTTAAATTTTAGATATAAGATTACAAAAGGAGGTTTGTGCCTCCTTTTTGTTGTATAATGGAGTGAGGTGATTAGATGATTTTAAAAATTTATAATGGGGAATATAGTTTACAATGGGATGGAATATACTACTTAGCACTAATTGATTATCCAAATATTCAAGAATGGGAATTAGAAAAAATTGCTAAATTTATAGCTTACGAAAAACTTCATAAACGTCAAACAAGTATTGAGTGTGCTGATTCTTGTTTAAAAAAAGAGATTTCAGATTACATCTTTCAGCATCCCTTTCTGCCACCATTTACCCCTACAGATAAAATAGTAGCCTCGACTTATGATCTACATAAGAGATTAGTGACTTCAGACTACTGTAGTCATACTACGACTATAGATGTAGCGATTTCTATCTTTAAAACAGGTCAGCTCTTATCTGCTGTGAAAGCCTTTGGGCGAGATGCTGAGGAGTTGGTTTTGGATAGTCGAAATGCTACATCGGATCCGATAGATTATTTTGACTATGTCATGTTAGGGTGGTCAAATACAAGTTCTGGTTATCGATTAGCGATGGAGCGTTTATTAGGTCGAGCTCCTTCAGAGAAAGAATTACAAGACAAGTTTATTCCTGGAGTGAGTTTTCATTTTATCTATACAGATTTGATTAAAGTTACTGGATATATTTTTGATGGCTACCATGTTGCAAAAATTAAGGACATGTTGAATTTATTTAGTGAGTTGTATATTTGTATTATTCCAACTCATAATAAGAGCCAATTTGAAAATATTATTCCAACTAAAATACAAGATAGGGTGCATTATCTTGACTATGCTGGAGAAGACTTAGAAGAGTGGACTAAGAAAGTCTATCAAGTTGTTTTAAAACAATCAGATAAAGGATAGTTGAGGAGAAAACGATGAAAGGGATTGATCAAACCTTACTAGAAAAAGTCATTATTGAACGTTCTCGTACAAGTCATAAAGGAGACTATGGTCGCTTGCTTCTGTTAGGTGGAACTTATCCTTATGGTGGTGCTATCATCATGGCTGCTTTGGCAGCTGTTAAAAGTGGAGCTGGTTTGGTGACTGTTGGAACAGATAGGGAAAATATCCCAGCTTTGCACAGTCATTTACCTGAGGCTATGGCCTTTTCTCTTCAAGACCAGCACTTGTTAAAAGAGCAATTGGAGAAGGCAGAAGTTATCTTGCTGGGGCCTGGTTTACGAGACGATGCTTTTGGAGAAGATCTAGTCAAAGAGGTCTTTGCTGGCTTAAAACAGAATCAGATTTTGATTGTAGACGGAGGTGCTTTGACCATTCTTGCTAGAACAAGTTTGTCATTTCCGTCTAACCAGCTTATCCTAACTCCTCACCAAAAGGAGTGGGAAAAACTGTCTGGAATTACGATTGAAAAGCAAAACGAAGCTACAACAGCTAGTGCCCTAACTTCTTTCCCTCAAGGAATAATTTTGGTAGAGAAAGGTGCGGCTACTCGTATTTGGCAAGTTGGTCAATCTGATTTTTACCAGTTACAGGTTGGCGGTCCCTATCAGGCGACTGGGGGAATGGGAGATACTCTGGCTGGAATGATTGCAGGATTTGTAGGTCAGTTTAAACAAGCCAGTCTCTACGAGCGTGTGGTAGTAGCGACCCATCTTCACTCAGCTATTGCTCAAGAACTAACTCAAGAACAGTATGTGGTCTTGCCGACGGAAATCAGCAGTCATCTTCCCAAAGTAATGAAAAAAATATCTCAAAAAGGCACCTGATGGTTTCAGGCGCCTTTATATCTTTTAGAAAAATCCTTTAATCTTTCCAACGAGGCCATCCAGACCTTCAGAACCAGAAATCAACTGCTGAGCTTGAGAGAAGTATTCTCCAAGTTGGTCTTGGTTTTCTGCAACAAATGTTTTTGCAGCTTCGAAATCTTTTGTTTCGATTAATTCTTTTACTTGGTTAAACAAATCTAATGGGTTCATCTTATTTCTCCTTTTCTGTACTTAACTATTTAATCATCTTTATGATAAAAAATCAACTGTTGCTACTTTTGGCTAGGACCTGTTTTTATCTACAAGTTCACATAACTAAGATTCTAACTACCAAAACAAGGTGGACATAAAAATAAAAATGTTCGGTTTTTTTCTAGTGTATCCATGAAATAAAAACGGATACATGTTATAATAGAAATAGCTCTTTAATGGAGGTGTTTGAGTGGAAAATCTGAAGAAAATGGCAGGTATCAAGGCTGCTGAGTTTGTCAAGGATGGCATGGTTGTCGGACTAGGTACTGGCTCGACTGCCTATTATTTTGTCGAAGAAATCGGTCGTCGTATCAAGGAAGAAGGACTACGAATTACAGCTGTAACGACCTCTAGTGTGACTAGTAAACAGGCTGAAGGGCTTAATATCCCGCTCAAGTCTATTGACCAAGTAGACTTTGTCGATGTGACAGTTGACGGGGCGGATGAAGTGGATAGCCAGTTTAACGGAATCAAAGGCGGTGGTGGTGCACTTCTCATGGAGAAGGTTGTAGCAACGCCCTCAAAAGAATACATTTGGGTAGTGGATGAAAGCAAGCTGGTAGACAAACTAGGTGAATTTAAATTGCCAGTAGAAGTGGTTCAGTATGGTGCAGAACAAGTCTTTCGTCGTTTTGAACGAGCTGGCTACAAACCAAGTTTCCGTGAAAAAGACGGTCAACGTTTTGTGACCGATATGCAGAATTTTATCATTGATCTTACCTTGGATGTCATTGAAGATCCAATTGCTTTCGGACAAGAATTGGACCATGTCGTTGGTGTTGTAGAGCACGGTTTATTCAACCAAATGGTGGATAAGGTCATCGTTGCTGGACGAGATGGAGTTCAGATTTTAACTTCAAACAAAGGAAAATAGGAGGAGATACACTATGTCAAAATTTAATCGTATTCACTTGGTGGTACTAGATTCTGTAGGAATCGGTGCTGCACCAGATGCTAACAACTTTGTCAATGCAGGGGTTCCAGATGGAGCTTCTGATACACTGGGACACATTTCAAACAGTTGGTCTGAATGTGCCAAACATGGCTAAAATCGGTCTAGGAAATATTCCTCGTGAAACTCCTCTTAAGACTGTAGCGGCAGAAAGCAATCCAACAGGTTATGCAACAAAATTAGAAGAATTATCTCTTGGTAAGGATACCATGACTGGACACTGGGAAATCATGGGACTCAACATTACGGAGCCTTTCGATACTTTCTGGAACGGATTCCCAGAAGAAATCTTGACAAAAATCGAAGAATTCTCAGGACGCAAGGTTATTCGTGAAGCTAACAAACCTTACTCAGGAACAGCCGTTATCGATGATTTTGGACCACGTCAGATGGAAACTGGGGAGTTGATTATCTATACTTCAGCTGACCCTGTTTTACAAATTGCTGCCCACGAAGACATCATTCCTTTGGATGAACTCTACCGTATCTGTGAATACGCTCGTTCGATCACCCTTGAGCGCCCTGCCCTTCTAGGTCGTATCATTGCTCGTCCTTATGTGGGTGAACCAGGTAACTTCACTCGTACAGCAAATCGTCGTGACTTGGCTGTATCACCATTTGCTCCAACTGTTCTCGATAAACTCAACGAAGCAGGTATCGATACTTATGCTGTTGGTAAAATCAACGATATCTTTAACGGCGCTGGTATCAATCATGACATGGGCCACAACAAGTCAAACAGCCACGGAATTGATACATTATTGAAGACCATGGGACTTGCTGAGTTTGAAAAAGGATTCTCCTTCACAAACTTAGTTGACTTTGATGCTCTTTACGGACACCGTCGTAATGCTCACGGTTACCGTGATTGCTTGCATGAGTTTGATGAACGCTTGCCTGAAATTATCGCAGCCATGAGAGAGAACGACCTTCTTTTGATTACTGCGGACCACGGGAACGACCCAACTTACGCAGGAACAGACCACACTCGTGAATATATTCCACTTTTGGCCTACAGCCCTGCCTTTAAAGGCAATGGTTTGCTGCCAATTGGACATTTTGCAGATATCTCAGCGACAGTTGCGGATAACTTTGGTGTTGAAACTGCCATGATTGGGGAAAGTTTCTTAGATAAATTGGTATAAGATGAAACGCTATGCTTTACTGGTAAGGGGCATTAATGTCGGTGGGAAAAATAAGGTTGTCATGGCGCAACTTCGTCAAGAATTGACAGAGTTGGGACTGGAAAAAGTTGAAACCTACATCAACAGTGGCAATATTTTCTTTACTTCGACAGATGCCAAAGCCCGATTGGTCGAAATGTTAGAGGCTTTCTTTGAAGTCCATTATCCATTTATTCAGAGCTTTTCTTTACTGAGTCTAGAGGACTTTGAAGCGGAACTTGAAAATCTGCCTGAATGGTGGACCAAAGATTTGGCACGAAAGGATGTCCTCTTTTACACTGAGGGCTTAGATGTGGATCAAGTGATCGAGAAAGTGAACGGTTTGGAACTGGAAGATGAAGTCGTTCATTTTGGAAAACTTGGTATTTTCTGGGGGAAATTCTCTGAAGAATCCTACTATGCAACTGCCTATCATAAGTACTTGCTCAAGATGCCTTTCTATCGCCACATTACCATTCGCAATGCAAAAAAACCTTTGACAAAAATCGGTCACATGCTTAAAACTAAAAAAAGGAGACACACAATGACATTTTTTTAGATAAAATCAATGAAACAGCTGCCTTCCTGAGAGACAAGGGAATCCAAGCACCTGAGTTCGGTCTAATCCTTGGATCAGGACTTGGAGAATTGGCAGAAGAAATCGAAAATCCAGTTGTAGTAGACTATGCAGATATTCCAAACTGGGGCCGTTCAACAGTAGTCGGTCACGCTGGTAAATTGGTATATGGAGAACTTGCAGGTCGAAAAGTCTTGGCTCTTCAAGGTCGTTTCCATTTCTACGAAGGAAACCCTCTGGAAGTCGTGACTTTCCCAGTACGTGTGATGAAAGTTCTCGGATGTGAAGGTGTCATTGTAACCAATGCAGCCGGAGGTATTGGTTATGGCCCTGGTACTTTGATGGCTATTTCAGACCATATCAATATGACGGGGCAAAACCCATTGATGGGTGAAAACTTGGATGACTTTGGTCCACGTTTCCCAGATATGTCTAAGGCCTACACTCCAGAATATCGTGCTACTGCCCATGAAGTTGCTAAAAAAACTGGTATTAAGCTTGATGAAGGTGTCTATATCGGTGTTACTGGTCCAACTTATGAAACACCAGCAGAGATTCGTGCCTATAAGACACTGGGAGCTGATGCAGTCGGTATGTCTACGGTTCCTGAAGTTATTGTAGCAGCCCACTCAGGTTTGAAAGTTCTAGGAATTTCATGTATTACTAACTTTGCAGCTGGATTCCAAGAAGAGCTCAACCACGAAGAAGTTGTAGAAGTAACCGAACATGTCAAAGGTGATTTCAAAGGCTTGCTAAAAGCGATTCTTGCTGAACTATGAGAAAAAAATAAGTAGGAAAGCATTTCTGTAAGATGGAAGATGAATGAAACAATTAACTTCCATATAGGATTATGATATGAAAATTGAATGAGGTTCCTATACTTTTACAAACCTCATCAAATCCTTGTTAACCAAGTATAAAAATGAAACTGTGATGCTAAAGGAGATTAGCTGATTGGAGAGTATTGTTGGTAAAGAGGGTGAAAAAAATAAAAGAAAGATATATGAATAAATGAAAATTAATCAACGAATTATGCGTTTTGGTATAAAAAAACTAAGTATCGGAGTTGTGTCTGTTGCAGTAGGTTTTGCTTTTTTAGCACCGACAGGAATTTCTGCCAATGAAGGCAGTCCAGTTGTAAAAAACGAAACTCCTCTAGTAGTAAATGCAACGGATAGTCCGACAAAACTAGACAGTACCGATAAAAAACAGGAAATATCTATTACAGAGGAGAAAACTACAGCTGCTCAATCAACTCTAGAGACAAAAGAAGTTGTTGAAACTCAGAAAGAAAAAGCAGGAGAAGAATTATATCAAAAAGAATCTGCTGTGCCTCATGAGGAATTGAAGAAAGAGGAAGTTCTAAAGGATGAGCCGAAAAATTCTCGTCCAGTAACAGAGGCAGACTTTGTCAAAATTTCTAAAGGAGAGCTCCATGTAGAGAAGGATCTTGTCGATAATTCTTTATACGGTGGAAAATTTTTAGATCCTGATGGAGATGATGATCATGATGGAATAAAAAATAAGGATGAATTGTATATTTACAATAAAGATGGGAAAGACTACTTAGGATACCATAGCCATCCTTTACTAGCAGATAGTGATGGAGATGGACTAGAAGATGGGGAAGATGATAACAAGAAACAATGGTATGTCACAGATCGTGATTCCCTCCTTTTTATGGAGTTGGCTTATCGTGATGATGCTTACATTGACAAAATTCTAGATCATAAAAATCCTTTTCCAAGTCTTTATCTTGATCGTCAAGAATATAAAATGATGCACAATGAACTGGCACCATTTTGGAAGATGAAAAAGGCTTATCATACAGCAAGTGGCTTGGATGCTTTCTTATTTGAGACCAAGAGCGATCTCCCTTATCTCAAAGATGGAACGGTGCATATGTTGGCTATTCGTGGAACAAGACTGAATGATGCGAAAGATTTAAGTACAGATTTTGTTTTGTTTGGAGGAAATAAACCTGCACAAGCGGATGATATCCGTAATGTTGTAAAAGAACTGGCGCAGGATCCCAGCATTACCAATCTGTATATGACAGGTCATTCGCTAGGAGGCTACTTAGCTCAAATAGCAGCAGTTGAAGCTTATCAGAAATATCCTACTTTTTATAATAATGTTTTGAAAAAAGTTACGACATTTAGCGCTCCTAAAGTAATTACTTCTCGAACTATTTGGAATGCAAAAAATGGTTTCTGGGATGTAGGTTTAGAAAGTCGTAAGTTAGCTCTATCTGGTAAAATAAAACATTATGTGGTTGATAATGATAATGTTGTGACATCTTTGATTCGTAATGATAATGATATTGTAACTTTTACAGGTAACTCTAGTTTCAAACACCGTTCGCGTGGTTATTTTGAAAGTAGAATGAATGCTATCCCGAATTTTAATATTGGAAAACGTGATACGCTTGATAAACAGGGATATCGTGATCCGAAATTGGATAAAGTTTATTTCTTTAAGAAACAACAAGTCCCTCTGTCGTCTAGTCAACCAAGCGCTGAACCTCTTGAAAATATAGCTCTAGGGAAACGAGTAACTCAAAGTTCGACAGCTTTTGGAGGAGATGCTAGAAGAGCAGTTGATGGGAAATTAGATGGAAATTACGGACATAATTCTGTCACTCATACAGATTTTCAATCAAAACCTTGGTGGCAAATCGATTTAGATAAGGAAGAAACGATTCGCCAGATTAATATTTACAATCGAACAGATGCTGCTCAAGATAGACTGACTAATTTTAATGTGATTCTTTTGGATAGTTCTGGAAAAGAAATTGAAAGAAAGCGCATTGCATACTTACGAGATAGTTTCGCTCAGATTTCAATTGATTATAAGAAAGCTCGTTTTGTACGCATCGAGTTAGATGGATATAACGCTCTCAGTCTTGCAGAAGTCCAAGTATATCGTGCTGAGAATATCGCTTGGAAAAAACAAGCTCAGCAAAGTTCTACTGATTTTGGAGGAGATGCTAGTCGTGCCTTGGATGGCAATACTAATAATAGTTATAGCCAGCAATCAATTACCCATACAAAATTTGAAAATCAGCCTTGGTGGGAAGTTGATTTAGGTCGTACAGAACAAGTAGGACTTGTTCGCCTTCATAACCGCGGGGATGGAGAACTTTCTAAACGTCTGTCAGACTTTGATGTGATTTTATATGATGAAAAAGGGACAGAAGTTGCTAGACAATATGTTTCTCGTTTAGAAGGAAGCAGTTTAGATCTCCAGTTAAATGGTAAACTAGGTCGCCGTGTTCGCATTCAATTGCGTCAAAAAAATCAAGCTCTTAGTCTTGCGGAAGTAGAAGTTTTTCGATTTGTAGCTAAAAATAATGTAACTACTCAAGCTTCTAAGCCTGTACAACTGTTAAACTACACTCCTGTAAAAGATAAAACCCTAACTATTCAACATAGTGGTGCTTATATTGCACGTTATTCAATATCGTGGGAAGAAGTTACAGTAGATAAAAATGGCCAATCAGTTGTCCGAAGTCGTTCTTGGGAAGGGAATGGGCGTAATCAGACCGCAGGCTTTGTCCTCAATCTCCCAATTAAGTCTAATATGCGCAATCTTCGAATTAAGATCGAAAAGAGAACAGGTCTTATTTGGAATAGATGGCAAACAATCTATGACAACAGACCTCTTCTCGCCCAACCACATCGAAAAATTACTCACTGGGGAACAACATTGAATTTAAGGTAAGTGACGATGATGTCCTGTAATCTGACGATACAATGACAGTTAGTTTGTCTAGTTTATAAGAAAGCACTAGCTGATCTTGAACAGAACTCAGCTAGTTCTCTGTGAGAGAACAAAATTAAACAGAAAGGGAGAGTGAGGTGTTCTAATTTGAACACGAGTAGCAATTCGTACCTATAAGATGCTTGGAACAGATGTGGTCGGAATGTCAACTGCTCCTGAAGTTATTGTTGTAGCCTACTCAGGTTTGAAACTTCTAGGAATTTTATGTATTACTAACTATACTACTGGTTTTAAAGAAGAGCTTAACCATGAAGAAGTGGTAGAAGTGACCGAACGTGTCAAAGGTGACTTCAAAGGCTTGCTAAAAGCCACTCTAGCTGAATTATAAAAGGGAAAATTGATGTCAAATTTAATGAATAATCCATTATTTCGTATCATTCGTGGAGTTTTTATAGTTGCTCTCCTAACTATTGTTTGGTTGATTATATTTTCTGCTATAGATACAAGTGGTAGTGAAATAGACTATGAACCGTTTCAAGGAGCATCTATCGTATTTGCAGTTTTAAGCTATATCATAATAGTCTTTCTATTTCAATACCATAAAGTTGTTAACTTAAAAGAGTTAATTAAATCCTCATACAGTGCAATTGAAATTAAAGAACAGTATGTGGAAAAGTTAATCGTACAACTTCGTGAATTGACCGATAAAATTGTTGACCATGAGTTAAAAATGTCTGTTAGGAAAAATGTTTCAGAATTGTTGGAAGAAAAAAAGTCTGTTAACAATTTTACAAACTATGAAAATCAAGCCAATCATTCAGAATCTAAGCGTAAATTTTATGGTGAATCTGGAAATACTTCAAAACACGAATACTCTACTAAAATGGAGGAGACGAAGAATAAAATTATTGAGGAAATTGAAAGAGATACAAGTGTTACCGCGGATCAAAGTATAAAGGATCTGATTGCTGAGATTAAGGAGTCAGAAGTGCTAGTTGCTAATCAAAAATTACACTATAATGAAATGGTATCGCAATACAACAAAGCAATTTACACTTTGCCATTTGCATTTTTAAGAACAACTTTAGGTCATTCAGAAAAAAATTATTTATAATATTTAACAAAATCACTCAGACTAAAATATAGTCAAAAAAAGTAAAACAAGGAAAGGTAGAGCATGTGTTCAGATTTGAACACGAGCGGAAATCTTTTCTAAAAAAAATACTCACAGAAAGGAAGGGTTAACCGTATTCGCTGAACTGAATACGGGCGGAGAACTGTGTAAAAAAGATAAACTGTCTAGTATCATTGATGCTTCGTCAGTTTCCTATTTTTCCTTTGTTCTCTGTCTCCCTTTATATCTTAAACATGTCTATCCATATTGCTGCTAAGCAGGGTGAAATTGCTGATAAAATTCTTCTTCCTGGGGATCCTCTTCGTGCTAAGTTTATTGCCGAAAATTTTCTAGAAGATGCTGCTTGTTTTAATGAAGTGCGTAACATGTTTGGTTACACAGGGACCTACAAGGGGCACCGTATATCTGTTATGGGTACTGGGATGGGAATGCCATCAATTTCGATTTATGCGCGTGAGTTAATTGTAGACTACGGTGTGAAAAAATTAATTCGTGTGGGAACTGCGGGTTCTTTGAATGAAGATGTCCACGTTCGTGAATTGGTTTTGGCGCAGGCAGCTGCAACCAACTCAAACATCGTCCGTAATGACTGGCCACAGTACGATTTTTCCACAAATTGCTAGCTTTGATTTGCTTGATAAGGCCTACCATATCGCTAAAGAACTTGGTATGACAACCCACGTTGGGAACGTTTTGTCTTCTGATGTCTTTTATTCAAACTACTTTGAAAAAGAACATTGAGCTTGGTAAGTGGGGGAGTAAAAGCGGTGGAAATGGAAGCAGCAGCTCTTTACTATCTTGCTGCCCAACACCATGTTGATGCTCTTGCTATTATGACTATTTCAGATAGTTTGGTTAATCCAGATGAAGACACAACTGCAGAAGAACGTCAAAACACCTTCACTGATATGATGAAGGTCGGTTTGGAAACATTGATTGCAGACTAAAGGTAGGCTATATTCAGAATGATTTCTCTTGTTCTCAAAATGATAACTATCAACAATGAATCAATCCTGAAATAGGTAAGAATAAGGAAATTGAAGGAAGCCTAATTGTGTCAAAGGACCGAGACTAGTCAGTTTAATATCTAAATCATAATCAAATAAAGTTGGAAGCCAAGTTGACAAGAAGTCAAGACTTTCAACTTTTTAACTTGAAAATTCCTAGGAGTACAAAATGGATAAGATTGAACAATTACAAGGTATTATTGATCAAAGTCAGAGCATTGTCTTTTTCGGTGGTGCAGGGGTTTCTACAGAGTCTAATATTCCAGATTTTCGTAGTTCAGATGGTATATATAGTCTGAAACTAGGTCGCCATTTTACTGCCGAGCAACTGGTTTCACGCACTATGTTTGAGCGCTATCCAGAGGATTTTTTTGATTTCTACAAAAAGTATCTGGTCTATCCTGATGCCAAGCCGAATTTAGCACATGATTATCTAGCGTCGTTGGAAAAAACAGGTAAATTAAAGGCGATTGTGACGCAAAATATCGATAGTCTCCATGAAATGGCAGGATCTCAGAAAGTTTTGAAACTGCATGGTAGTGCAGATCGTAATTATTGTTTGGGCTGTCATCGCTTTTATGATTTGACTATTTTTTTGGAACTTGAAGGCCCAGTTCCCTACTGCTTAGATTGTGGCAAGGTGGTCAAACCTGACGTGACCCTTTATGAGGAAGCGCTAGATATGGATGTATTTAGTCGCGCAGCTCGAGCCATTCAGCAAGCAGATTTGTTGATCATTGGTGGCACTTCCTTAGTTGTTTACCCTGCAGCTAGCCTAATCAATTATTTTTCAGGGTCAAATCTTGTCGTTATCAACAAGTCCAGTACTCCTCAAGACAGCCAAGCTGATTTAGTTATCGAAGGTAAGATTGGAGAAGTTTTTTCTAAATTGAGACAATAAAAAACTGAAAGAAGTAGGACTTTACTTCCTTCAGTTTTTTTGTATCACGAACTCAGAAACTATGAACAAGATTCTCTTCATTTCTAGGGGAATTTTATTGTTGATTTATAAATTGCTCGAGTTATTTTTAATTGTTGAATAAAAGGAAAAAAGGAAGACTTTCTGGATGAAAAACTTCCTTTTTTAGTCAATCAGTACATGCTGATTTTAATGAAATGCTACTATATTGTTTACTTTTTTAAAGATCGCAAAAAACAATCAATCTCTGCTTGAGAATGGAGAATATGCATCTTTTCTGGGTAAGTATTGTTTAAGTATTGGTATCTATCCTTAGCATTTTTTGTTCGACCATCCCAGAGAATCCAACGAATAAATTCCCAGTTGAATTGCTCGGGGCATCCCTTAGCCATACTTTCTCTCACTTTTCCTCTGTATTTTAAATAGCGCTTAAAGGCTCTTAGCAAACAATTCCAAGCGGAGAAGTTTAAAAAGATGATCTGGTCAGCTTCGTCCATTCTTTCCTCATAACAACACCAAGAATAATTACCATCGATGACCCAAGCTTCATGCTTGGTGAGAAAGCTTTTCATCTCGGTCAACATCCATTCGCGGTCACTGTCTTGCCAACCAGGTTGAAATTGGAGTGTGTCCATGTGAAGTTTTGGGATGGAGTAGTAGAGAGATAACTTTTCAGCTAGCGTTGACTTACCAGCACCAGAATATCCGATAATTGCGATTTTCATTTTCTACCCTTCCTATTTGGAGACAAAAAAACAGCCTCTATGGACTGTTTCTTATTTAGCAAGTTTAGCTGAAAGACGAGCTTTATCGCGGCTTGCTTTGTTTTTGTGAATCAAACCTTTAGTTTCTGCTTTATCGATAGCTGAGCTAGCAGCACGGAAAAGTTCTTCAGATGGGTTTGCTTCGAAAGCTTTGATAGCAGTACGCATAGCTGATTTTTGAGCTGAGTTCTTTTCGTTTTGTTTAACGTTCAATTCAGCGCGTTTGATAGCTGATTTAATGTTTGCCAATGTTCTTACCTCCATATTTACTAACTATACCATTATATCTGAAAACTTACGTTTTGACAAGGGAAAATTACTTTTTAAGTAAATTTCATCGATTTCATGGTTCTTTGTTTTATGCAGAATCACTTCTGCACGATTTCTGGTTGGTTCAATATAATTTTGTAGATTTGTGAGATTGATACTAGTCCAGACTTGATGGGCAAAGGATTCAACTTCCCCGATTGGCATTTGAGTAAAAGGATAATAGTAGCTATCAGGGTCGTTTTGGGCTAGGCTCAGGATTTTCAAGAAACGGTCTAGATACCAACTCTCGATGTCATCAACTGAAGCATCAACATAGATGGAAAAGTCAAAGAAGTCAGTAATATAGAGACGCTCGTTTTGTGGATTTTGAAAGACGTTAATCCCCTCGACAATCACAAAGTCAGCAGCTTTTACTCGTTGTTTTGCTTCAGGGACGATGTCATAGACTTCATGAGAGTAGACAGGAATATCCACATCTTGTCCATTTTTGATGTGGTCCAAGAAGTTGAGAAGGGCTTCCATATCATAGCTTTCAGGAAATCCCTTGCGATTTAAAATCCCTTGCTCAGTCAAGGTCTGGTTGGGATAGAGAAAGCCATCAGTTGTTACCAACTCAACCGTAGCATCTGTAAGGGTACGGGACAGTAGGATTTGAAGTAGGCGACTGGTTGTGGATTTTCCAACGGCAACACTACCAGAAACACCAATGATAAAAGGTTGGGATTTGCTTTCACGTTGAAGGAAAATTCCTTTTGAAAAGGCCAAATCATCCTTGGTACGCTTATAAATCTGAATGAGGTGTGCTAGTGGAAGATAGACATCGGTCACATCTTGTAGGCTAATCTGGTCATTAAAACTCTTGATAGATTCTAATTCCTCTTCAGTCAAAGGAGGTGTTGTTTTTCGATGTAAGGATTGCCAAGTCTGGCGGCTGATTTTTTCAAAATGTAAAAATTCGTTGGTCATTTATTTTCCCCTAGATATTTTGTCTATCATACCATAAAAAGCTAAAAAAATAAAGCGTTTTCTTGATGATAGTAAACTTATTTCGTATAATAGAGCTAGATAGAGATTGACCAATTTATAGATGAAGTAGGAGCTACTTTCTCCTGATTTATAAGCTTATAAAGGGCACTTTTGGGTTCACAACTTATAGGAGGTGTGTCATGAAAATCTTAAAAAGTTATATATTGGAACTCTGTTTTATTTTAAGTTTTGCCTTACCTTTTATAAAAGGGGTCAATGCGGATAATGGTAGACGCTTTGTGGAAATCTATTACGGTTTTACTTTTTTGATGGAACATGCCATTGTAACAGCTGTCTTTATCTGTTCGCTCTTGATTGCTTGGCTACTCAAAAAACGGTGGACGAAACGGCTTGCTGCTGGAAGTTATTTCTTTTTGATTTTATGGATTGCTACAGAGGGTTATTTATTCCGTATGTCATTAGAAGATTTGATACGCCTTTGGACAAGTTTGGAAATTCTGACACAAACTTATCAGTTGGGCTTTTATCTAAACATCTTGTTGGGAATTTTGTTGATAATAAAGTATTTGAAGGTTAAGCAATAGTCATAAAAATACGCCCGATTATAGATGATAAATTTATTGTTTTATCCTGACTATGATATTTCTAGTTCTAAATGGCTTATTATTTATAAGTGTTTAAAGAGATTGAAGAAAAAGTCTTGTTTACTAGCTTTCTTCAGTCTTTTTCATTTCATTATCAATTTGTAAACGATTTACAATTTAAGTCAAATTATGGTAAAATAGTTTCATGAGTAAAATGTATTATGCAGAAAATCCTGATGCTGCTCACGACATTCATGAGTTGAGAGTGGAGTTGTTGGGAGAAAAAATGACCTTTTTGACGGATGCGGGTGTTTTTAGCAAGAAAATGATTGACTTTGGAAGTCAACTCTTGCTCAAGTGTCTTGAGGTCAACCAAGGAGAAACTGTCCTGGATGTAGGTTGTGGTTACGGACCTTTGGGCTTGTCTTTAGCTAAGGCTTATGGCGTTCAGGCGGCCATGGTCGATATCAATAATCGTGCCTTGGATTTGGCGCGGCAAAATGCTGAACGAAATAAAGTAGAAGCGACGATTTTCCAGTCCAACATCTATGAACAAGTTGAAGGACATTTTGACCATGTCATTTCTAATCCCCCTATCCGTGCGGGTAAGCAGGTGGTTCATGAAATCATTGAGAAAAGTAAAGATTTTTTGGAAACTGGTGGCGATTTGACAATCGTTATCCAGAAAAAACAAGGGGCTCCAAGTGCTAAGTCCAAGATGGAAGATGTGTTTGGAAATTGTGAAGTTGTTAAAAAAGATAAGGGGTACTATATCCTTAGAAGTGTGAACGAATGAGAGCAGTTGATTTAATCCAAAAAAAACGTGATGGTCAAGAACTGACTTCAAGTGAAATCGAATGGCTAGTTGAAGGCTATGTGTCAGGAACTGTTCCTGACTATCAGATGTCTGCTTTTGCTATGGCTGTTTATTTTAAAGGAATGACGACTCGAGAAATATCTGATTTGACCATGAAAATGGTTCAGACAGGTCAAGAGTTTGATTTATCAGCTATTGAAGGGGTTAAGGTTGACAAGCATTCTACTGGTGGTGTTGGTGATAAGGTAACCTTGATTTTGGCTCCCCTTGTTGCTAGTTTTGGTGTGCCTGTGGCAAAAATGAGTGGTCGTGGTCTCGGCCATACGGGCGGTACAATTGATAAATTGGAGTCCATTAGGGGTTATCAAGTAGAACGTAGTCAAGAGGACTTCATTGCACAGGTGCAGGATATTGGAGTATCTGTCATTGGGCAATCAGACCAGCTGGTCAAAGCCGACAAGCTTCTCTATGCCCTTCGTGATGTGACTGCAACTGTTGACACGATTCCTTTGATTGCGAGTTCAGTGATGAGCAAGAAAATCGCGGCAGGAGCGGATGCTATCTTGCTAGATGTGACTGTTGGAGAAGGTGCCTTCATGAAGACGGTTGATGAGGCGCGTGAATTGGCTCAAACTATGGTGGATCTTGGTAAGGCAGTTGGTCGAAAGACGGTAGCAGTGATTACGGATATGAGTCAACCTTTGGGACGAGCGATTGGAAATCGTCTGGAAATCCTTGAAGCATTGGAGATTTTACAAGGTCAAGGTCGTCAGGATATTACCCACTTCATCTGTGAACTGGCTCAAATTATGCTTGGTTTGGCAAATGTTAACAAGACTGTTGAAGAAGTTCGGCAACATCTTGAAAATGGCCAAGCACTGGCTAAGTTTGAGGAGATGGTCCAAGCTCAAGGTGGAAACTTGGAAGACCTCTACCGTCCTGTCAATGTTGCCCATGTGGTGGAAATCCCTGCCCAGGAAACGGGTATTATCTCAGCTCTTCCAGCAATGGAATTTGGTCTTTATGCTATGAGACTGGGGGCAGGCCGTGCAGTCAAGTCTGATATCTTGGACTATGAAGCAGGAATTGTTTTTGAAAAGAAAGTTGGAGATTCCGTTCAAAAGGGAGAAATTGTTGCAAAAGTATACACAAATGGAAAAATTTCTCCTCAGCTAGTTACAGATTTTCAAAAATATGTTAAAATAAATGATAGGGTGCAAAGTTTACGAGAAATTATAGAAATTATCTCATAAACCGCAGGAGAATCCGAATATGAAATTAAATAAATATATCGATCATACGCTTTTGAAACAAGATGCAACAGAAAATCAAATTGATTGTTTGTTGTCTGAGGCTAGAGAGTATGATTTTGCCAGTGTTTGCGTCAATCCGACCTGGGTTGAACATGCTAAAAAAGGGCTTGAAGGAACAGATGTCAAGGTCTGCACAGTAGTTGATTTCCCACTGGGAGCAACAACTTCAGCCGTGAAAGCATTTGAAACCCAAGAAGCTATTCAAAATGGCGCAGATGAGATTGATATGGTGATCAATGTTGGAGCTCTCAAATCAGGTAATCTTGATTTGGTTGAATCTGATATTCGCGCAGTAGTGGAAGCAAGTGGTGACAAGTTAGTGAAAGTCATTATTGAAGCGTGCCTTCTGACAGACCAAGAAAAAGTTTTGGCTTGTCAATTAGCCCAAAAAGCGGGAGCTGACTTTGTTAAAACATCTACTGGCTTTTCAACTGGTGGTGCGACGGTAGCAGATGTTACATTAATGCGTGAAACAGTTGGACCTGATATGGGAGTCAAGGCTGCTGGTGGAGCTCGTTCTTATGCAGATGCTCTTGCCTTTGTGGAAGCAGGGGCGACCCGTATCGGAACTTCAGCTGGGGTAGCAATTCTAAAAGGAGAATTGGCAGATGGCGACTACTGAGTTGATTGAACTGGCAATTGAAACTAGCAAGAAAGCTTATGTGCCCTATTCTCATTTTCCAGTCGGAGCTGTTTTAGTGGCGAAGGATGGTAGTATTTATACTGGTGTCAATATCGAGAATGCTAGTTATTCTTTGACCAACTGTGGAGAACGTACAGCGATTTTTAAAGCAGTTTCCGAAGGCCAAAGAGAATTTTCAGAATTGATTGTCTATGGACAGACTGAAAAACCAATTTCACCATGTGGTGCTTGTCGCCAAGTGATGGCTGAATTTTTTGAACAAGATCTAAAAGTGACCTTAGTCGCAAAAGATAAATCGACGGTCGAGATGACGGTCGGGGAATTACTTCCATACTCTTTTACAGACTTAAACTAGTCTGAGTCGCTCTCTGAGTGGCACGGTCCTTGTGGCCAATCAATCCATACTTGCAACATCGTTGCACATCTTATTTAGGAGGTTCAGTAATGAACAAGAAACAATGGCTAGGCCTTGGTCTAGTTGCAGTGGCAGCAGTTGGACTTGCTGCATGTGGTAACCGCTCTTCTCGTAACGCAGCTTCATCTTCTGATGTGAAGACAAAGGCAGCAATCGTCACTGATACTGGTGGTGTTGATGACAAATCATTCAACCAATCAGCTTGGGAAGGTTTGCAAGACTGGGGTAAAGAACATAATCTTTCAAAAGATAAAGGTTTTACTTACTTCCAATCAACAAGTGAAGCTGACTACGCTAATAACTTGCAACAAGCGGCTGGAAGTTACAACCTAATCTTCGGTGTTGGTTTTGCCCTTAATAATGCAGTTAAAGATGCAGCAAAAGAGCACACTGATATCAACTATGTCTTGATTGATGATGTGATTAAAGACCAAAAGAATGTTGCTAGTGTAACATTTGCTGATAACGAAGCTGCTTACCTTGCGGGTGTTGCAGCAGCTAAAACAACTAAAACAAAACAAGTTGGTTTTGTAGGTGGTATTGAGTCTGAAGTTATCTCACGTTTTGCAGCTGGATTTAAAGCTGGTGTTGAGTCAGTAGATCCATCTATCAAAGTACAAGTTGACTATGCTGGTTCATTTGGTGATGCTGCTAAAGGTAAAACAATTGCGGCAGCACAATACGCAGCTGGTGCAGACGTTGTTTACCAAGCAGCAGGTGGAACAGGTGCTGGTGTCTTTGCAGAAGCAAAATCACTTAACGAAAGCCGTCCTGAAAATGAAAAAGTTTGGGTTATCGGTGTTGACCGTGACCAAGTAGCAGAAGGTAAGTACACTTCTAAAGATGGTAAAGAATCAAACTTTGTTCTTGTATCTACTTTGAAACAAGTTGGTACAACTGTAAAAGATATTTCTAACAAAGCAGAAAAAGGTGAATTCCCTGGCGGTCAAGTGATCGTTTACTCATTGAAAGATAAAGGGGTTGACTTGGCAGTAACAAACCTTTCAGAAGAAGGTAAAAAAGCTGTCGAAGCTGCAAAAGCTAAAATCCTTGATGGAAGCGTAAAAGTTCCTGAAAAATAATGGATGGAAGTCATTTCTTAGGAAGCGGCCCTCGGCCGCTTTTTTAAGAGTTGAGACAAAGTCATTTTGTCTCAGTAAAGCTTGCTACTAGATAAATTAGCAAGTTTTATTGAAATAAAATAAGACTCTGAAAGGGAGAGCACATGGCACACGAAAATGTCATTGAGATGCGTGATATTACCAAGGTGTTTGGTGAATTTGTTGCCAACGACAAAATCAATCTGCACCTACGAAAAGGTGAAATTCATGCACTTTTAGGAGAAAATGGGGCTGGAAAGTCCACGCTAATGAATATGTTAGCAGGGCTTCTTGAACCAACCAGTGGTGAAATTATGGTCAACGGTCAAGTTGTCAACCTCGACTCACCATCTAAAGCAGCTAGCTTGGGAATCGGAATGGTTCACCAGCACTTTATGTTGGTAGAAGCCTTCACAGTGGCTGAAAACATCATTTTAGGTAGTGAATTGACTAAAAATGGTGTGCTAGATATCGCTGGAGCTAGCAAAGAAATCAAGGCTCTTTCTGAACGTTATGGCTTAGCTGTTGACCCTTCTGCCAAGGTAGCAGATATCTCAGTTGGAGCCCAACAACGTGTAGAAATTTTAAAAACCCTTTATCGGGGGGCTGATATCCTTATCTTTGACGAACCAACGGCCGTTTTGACTCCATCAGAAATTGATGAGTTGATGGCTATTATGAAAAATCTTGTCAAAGAAGGGAAATCAATTATCTTGATTACCCACAAGTTGGACGAGATTCGCGCAGTTTCTGACCGTGTTACAGTTATCCGTCGTGGGAAATCAATTGAAACCGTCGAAATTGCAGGAGCTACTAATGCTGATTTAGCAGAAATGATGGTGGGTCGTTCTGTTTCCTTTAAAACAGAGAAGCAAGCCTCTCAACCAAAAGAAGTGGTCTTGTCTATTAAAGACTTGGTGGTCAATGAAAACCGCGGTGTCCCTGCTGTTAAAAATCTGTCCTTGGATGTTCGTGCTGGAGAGATTGTTGGTATTGCAGGGATTGATGGAAATGGTCAGTCTGAACTGATTCAAGCCATTACAGGTCTTCGCAAGGTTGAATCTGGAAGCATTGAGCTAAAAGGAGATTCAATTGTAGGCTTGCATCCACGTCAGATTACAGAGTTGAGTGTTGGGCACGTTCCAGAAGACCGTCACCGTGATGGTTTGGTTTTGGAAATGATGATTTCTGAAAATATTGCCCTTCAAACCTACTACAAAGAACCACATAGTAAAAATGGAATTTTGAACTATTCAAATATTACTTCTTATGCTAAAAAGCTAATGGAAGAATTTGATGTTCGTGCTGCTAGTGAATTTGTTCCTGCAGCGGCACTCTCAGGAGGAAATCAACAAAAAGCAATTATTGCTCGTGAAATTGATCGAGATCCTGATCTCCTTATCGTCAGCCAGCCAACTCGTGGTTTGGATGTCGGTGCCATTGAATATATCCACAAACGCTTGATTGAAGAGCGTGATAATGGTAAGGCTGTCCTTGTTGTCAGCTTTGAACTAGATGAGATTTAAACGTCTCAGACCGTATTGCCGTTATCCACGATGGTAAGATTCAAGGTATTGTATCACCAGAAACAACCAATAAACAAGAACTAGGTGTCTTGATGGCTGGTGGAAACTTGGGAAAGGAGAAGAGTGATGTCTAAAAAATTACAACAAATTTCGGTTCCCTTGATTTCTGTCTTCCTAGGAATTTTACTCGGAGCCATTGTCATGTGGATCTTCGGTTATGATGCTATTTGGGGCTACGAAGAATTGTTTTATACAGCCTTTGGTAGCCTGCGTGGTATTGGAGAAATTTTCCGTGCAATGGGGCCTTTGGTCTTGATTGGTCTTGGCTTTGCCGTTGCCAGTCGTGCAGGCTTCTTTAACGTAGGGCTTCCTGGTCAGGCCTTAGCTGGTTGGATTCTCAGTGGTTGGTTTGCCTTATCTCATCCAGATATGCCGCGTCCCTTGATGATTCTAGCAACTATCGTGATTGCCTTAATTGCTGGTGGGATTGTTGGAGCAATCCCGGGTATTCTTAGAGCCTATCTAGGGACGTCAGAGGTTATCGTCACCATCATGATGAACTACATCGTCTTGTATGTAGGGAATGCCTTTATCCATGCTTTTCCTAAAGACTTCATGCAAAGTACAGATTCGACCATTCGTGTTGGGGCTAATGCAACCTACCAGACCCCTTGGTTGGCTGAGTTGACTGGGAATTCACGGATGAATATTGGTATTTTCTTTGCTATCATTGCCGTTGCAGTTATTTGGTTCTTGCTCAAGAAAACAACCCTTGGTTTTGAAATCCGTGCGGTTGGTCTTAATCCACATGCTTCAGAATACGCTGGTATTTCTGCCAAACGGACGATTATCCTCTCAATGATTATCTCAGGTGCTTTGGCTGGTCTTGGTGGAGCCGTTGAAGGTCTGGGAACCTTCCAGAACGTTTATGTTCAGGGGGCGTCATTGGCTGTCGGATTTAACGGGATGGCGGTTAGTCTGCTTGCGGCAAACTCACCAATTGGTATTCTCTTTGCAGCCTTCCTATTTGGTGTTCTCCAAGTTGGAGCCCCAGGTATGAATGCGGCGCAGGTACCGTCTGAGCTTGTCAGCATTGTAACAGCGTCTATTATCTTCTTTGTCAGTGTTCATTACCTTATCGAACGCTTTGTCAAACCGAAAAAACAAGTTAAAGGAGGTAAGTAAAGATGTCTATTACAACCTTGCTCACCCTCTTGGTGTCTTCTATGCTGATTTACTCAGCACCCCTCATCTTTACAAGTATCGGTGGTGTTTTCTCTGAACGTGGTGGTGTGGTAAACGTCGGCCTGGAAGGAATTATGGTTATGGGTGCCTTTTCTGGAGTTGTCTTTAACCTTGAATTTGCAGAACAATTTGGAGCAGCAACTCCATGGCTATCTTTGCTTGTAGCAGGATTGGTTGGTGGTCTCTTCTCTATCATCCACGCAGCAGCGACGGTTCATTTCCGTGCAGACCATGTTGTCAGTGGTACGGTATTGAACTTGATGGCGCCAGCCTTGGCTGTTTTCTTAGTGAAAGTCCTTTATAACAAAGGACAAACCGATAACCTAAGTCAGACTTTTGGACGCTTTGATTTCCAGTCTTGGCCAATATTCCAGTGATTGGTGATATCTTCTTCAAGTCAACTAGTTTACTTGGTTATCTGGCGATTGCCTTCTCCTTCCTTGCTTGGTTTATTCTCTTTAAGACTCGATTTGGTCTTCGTCTCCGCTCTGTAGGTGAGCACCCACAAGCAGCGGACACGTTGGGAATCAATGTCTACAAGATGAGATATTTAGGGGTTATTATTTCAGGTTTCCTAGGTGGAATTGGCGGAGCTATTTATGCTCAATCCATATCAGTTAACTTCTCAGTGACAACTATTGTTGGACCTGGATTTATCGCTCTTGCTGCGATGATCTTTGGGAAATGGAACCCAATCGGAGCCATGCTTTCTAGTCTCTTCTTTGGGCTTTCACAAAGTTTGGCTGTTATCGGTTCTCAATTGCCGTTCCTACAAGGAGTGCCAACAGTTTATCTTCAAATCGCACCTTATGTTTTGACCATTCTTGTCTTGGCAGCCTTCTTTGGAAAAGCAGTCGCACCAAAAGCAGATGGTATCAACTACATCAAATCAAAATAAGCATACAAAAAACGTCAGTTCAAATGAACTGGCGTTTTATTTTTTAGGATGTTGATGGGTTAGGTTCAATCCCCAAGGGACAAGATTTTCAGTTTTATTTTTGATGCGTGTGATATTGTCCTTATGACGAATGATAATCAAACTAGCAAATGCTAGGATAATAGCGATGAAGAGAGGGTCATAGTTGCTCAGGATAAAACCAAAAAGTGGAAAGAGTAGAACCCCGATAACAGCCGCGATAGATGCTGTGACACTAGATAGTGAAATCATACTACCCAGATAGAGGGTTCCAAAGAAAACAACTGCAAGGTAGAGACAGAAGACAGGCGCAAATCCGAAAACCACTCCAGCACTGGTTGCGACAGCCTTACCCCCCTTAAATCCTGCAAAGATAGGAAAGGTATGGCCGATTACAGCTAAAAGTCCAAAGATGAGAGGCGAAACGCCTTGTAGATGAAAAATAATTGGAAGAAGTGTTGCTAGAGTTCCTTTGAAAAAGTCAATCACAAAGGTCGCCATACCAGCTTTCTTACCTAAAATACGGAAGGTATTGGTTGTTCCGGTATTTCCAGAACCATGTTCACGCAGATTGATTTGAAAGAATACTTGTCCAATCCAGAGACCAGACGGAATCGAACCCAGCAGATAGGCTAGGATTAATAAAAACTATTGTAATCATACTCCTATTATATCATGAAATGGAGAAGAAAGGCAGAGAATCACTTCTGAAATTGTCACACCGGAGAAAGAAAAAAATTTTTGCAAAAATCCTTGGAAAACCTGTAGAATAGTAAAGATGAACGAATAGGAGGTTCCTTGTGTCAAAAAAGGAAATCAATATTAACAATTATAATGATGATGCCATTCAGGTGCTAGAAGGGTTGGATGCGGTTCGTAAACGTCCAGGGATGTATATCGGATCGACCGATGGTGCTGGTCTCCATCACCTAGTCTGGGAAATCGTCGATAATGCTGTCGATGAGGCCTTGTCTGGATTTGGTGACCGTATTGATGTGACCATCAATAAAGATGGGAGTTTAACGGTTCAAGACCATGGTCGTGGAATGCCGACTGGAATGCACGCTATGGGTATTCCAACAGTTGAGGTTATCTTTACCATTCTTCACGCCGGAGGGAAATTCGGTCAGGGTGGCTACAAGACTTCTGGTGGTCTCCATGGGGTTGGATCTTCCGTTGTAAACGCCCTATCAAGCTGGTTGGAAGTTGAAATTACCCGTGATGGAACGATTTATAAACAACGATTTGAAAATGGGGGCAAACCTGTTACGACTCTTGAAAAGGTCGGTACAGCACCCAAGTCTAAGACAGGTACTAAGGTTACTTTTATGCCTGACGCGACGATCTTTTCTACGACAGATTTCAAGTACAATACCATTTCAGAACGTCTCAATGAATCAGCCTTTCTCTTGAAAAATGTGACCTTGTCTTTGACGGACAAGCGCACAGATGAGTCTGTTGAGTTTCACTATGAAAATGGGGTACAGGACTTTGTTTCTTATTTAAACGAAGACAAGGAGACCTTAACACCAGTTCTGTATTTTGAGGGGGAAGATAATGGCTTTCAAGTGGAAGTAGCCCTCCAGTACAATGATGGATTTTCAGATAACATTCTGTCCTTTGTCAATAACGTTCGTACCAAGGACGGTGGAACGCACGAGACAGGACTCAAGTCTGCCATTACCAAGGTTATGAACGACTATGCGCGTAAGACAGGTCTCCTCAAGGAAAAAGATAAAAACCTTGAAGGTTCCGACTATCGTGAAGGACTAGCAGCCGTTCTTTCTATCCTCGTTCCTGAAGAACATTTGCAGTTTGAAGGTCAGACCAAGGACAAACTAGGAAGCCCATTGGCTCGTCCTGTTGTGGATGGAATTGTGGCTGATAAGTTGACCTTTTTCCTTATGGAAAATGGGGAATTAGCTTCAAATCTTATTCGCAAAGCCATCAAGGCCCGTGATGCTCGTGAAGCAGCACGTAAGGCGCGTGATGAGAGCCGTAATGGTAAGAAAAATAAAAAAGATAAGGGCTTGTTGTCTGGGAAATTGACCCCAGCCCAGTCTAAGAATCCAGCTAAGAATGAACTCTATCTAGTTGAGGGGGATTCTGCCGGTGGTTCTGCCAAACAAGGCCGTGACCGCAAGTTCCAGGCAATCTTGCCCCTTCGTGGTAAGGTTATCAATACAGCTAAGGCCAAGATGGCGGATATTCTCAAAATGAGGAAATCAACACTATGATTTATACCATTGGTGCGGGTGTGGGAGCAGACTTCTCCATTGAAGATGCCAACTATGATAAGATCATTATCATGACCGATGCGGATACCGACGGTGCCCATATCCAGACCTTGCTCTTGACATTTTTCTACCGTTACATGCGTCCTCTAGTTGAGGCAGGTCATGTCTATATCGCCCTTCCGCCTCTTTACAAGATGTCCAAAGGCAAAGGCAAGAAAGAAGAAGTAGCCTACGCATGGACAGACGGAGAACTTGAAGAACTCCGCAAACAGTTTGGTAAAGGAGCGATCCTTCAACGCTATAAAGGTCTCGGTGAGATGAATGCGGATCAGCTCTGGGAAACAACCATGAATCCAGAAACTCGTACCCTTATCCGTGTCACCATTGAAGACCTGGCTCGCGCCGAACGCCGCGTCAATATCCTCATGGGAGACAAGGTCGAACCACGCCGTAAATGGATTGAGGATAATGTCAAGTTTACTCTGGAAGAAGCGACAGTGTTTTAAGTCGGTTTTTAAAGAATGGATATCAACATGAGAACTGAAACAGAAATGCTAGATCTGATTTTACAGACTGCCAAAACTATACAAGTAGAAGTTGTCGCCATGTCTGGTTCACGAACTGATACAACAGCACCAAAGATGAGTTTCAAGACTATGACGTGGTCTATGTCGTGGACGATTTAGATAATTTGACGAGTGACCTTTCTTGGTTGGACCAGTTTGGTACACGCATTATTGAGCAAGAAGTCATTCTTGGTCACTGTCGCCTATATCTCATGCTTTTTGAAGATGGCAATCGGATTGATTTGACACTCTGCCCCAAAGACTATATCCAAGAGTGGGTGGATAGTGAAGCTGATTATACAGTATTGAAAGATGAGAAAGGCTTGTTTGAGTCTTATACTACAAGTCCTCAACGTTACTGGACGAATCCAGCTAGCCCGATTGATTTTGAAAAAGCCTGCAATGAATTTTGGTGGGTGTCAGCTTACGTGGTCAAAGGCATTCATCGGAATCACCTTGTCTATGCGACGGATCATCTCTACGGTATTTGTCAGCAAGAATTATTGAAGATTTTAGCTTGGCAGGTTGCAAGTGAAAAGGGAGCAGTTGATATCGGCAAAAACTACAAGTATCTCTTTAACTATTTGCCTGCTGAGAAAGAAAAGGAATTCTCAAGTCTACTTGATTTCGCAAGTTTAGATAAAATTATTCAGTCTTTGTTTGCTACGATGCAACTTTTCCACCAAGAAGCTCAGGCTTTCTCTCTCAAGACTGGTTTTCCTTATGATAAAGAAACTGCTGAGAAGATGATTGAGTATGCTAAGGAGAGACTTAGACTCTAAATTTCGCTATGCAACTTTAGGTTCGATGCTCTCATACACTATTTCAGTTAGCTATTACAAAAGAGAAAGGCGATCAGTCATGAAGCATAACAAACAGTCCATTACACTTCGTGAAGCACGCGAGAATGATAAAGAAATTTTTGTCGAACTGACATTTGCTCTAAGCCGATTCAACAGGCAACACCATGATGAAAAATCAACATACGATGATTATTCGCAGGTTCTTGAAGCTATTAAAAGCCAGGCACTAAAAACATTTGAAAATAGAGATGATGGACGAACACACATTATTTTAGCTGAATATCATCAAGATATTGTAGGTTATGGCTTGGCAAGGGTATATGATGAAGACGCAACTGCGGATAACGGAACAGGTCAAATAGGACTGATTGATGAACTGTTTGTCAGCGCCTCTGTTAGAGGGAAAGGAATTGGGTATATGTTGTTGGACGACTGTATGGAGTGGCTGAAGAGAACTAATATCCAGCGTGTTAAACTTCATGCTTACTCGTGGAATGATAGTGCAAAGTGCATTTACGAGCGCAAGGGATTTAAAGCCTACGCTATTTCCTATGAAAAATGGCTAGAAGAATAGATAACAGTTAGTTATGAGAAACTAAAATCCCTAGACTTTTCATCTTTTCTCTATTTAAAACCTACTCTACATTCTTTGAAAGGAGTTGAACACGCCCTAAATGCTGGGTGAAAACTCCGTATTACTCACTGAAGCAATAAATTTTTAACACATTAAACTACAGAAAGGGTCGTTTAGTTATTTCTAGTAACTGAACACGGGACTGAGACTTAGGAAAAAAGAGAAATTGCCTTGGGTTCGTTGAATCCTTGCATCGATTTCCTATTTTTCTATAGAAATTTTCGGCAAGCCGAATCGTCCCTTTGTATCTTATGTCTAACATTCAAAATATGTCCCTGGAGGACATCATGGGAGAGCGCTTTGGTCGCTACTCCAAGTACATTATTCAAGACCGGGCTTTGCCAGATATTCGTGATGGTTTGAAGCCGGTTCAGCGTCGTATTCTTTATTCTATGAATAAGGATGGCAATACCTTTGACAAGAGCTATCGTAAGTCGGCCAAGTCTGTCGGTAACATTATGGGTAATTTCCACCCACATGGGGACAGTTCTATCTATGATGCCATGGTTCGTATGTCGCAAGACTGGAAGAACCGTGAGATTCTAGTTGAAATGCACGGTAATAACGGTTCCATGGACGGTGATCCGCCTGCGGCAATGCGTTATACAGAGGCGCGTTTGTCAGAGATTGCTGGTTATCTCCTTCAGGATATCGAGAAAAAAACAGTTCCTTTTGCTTGGAACTTTGACGATACGGAGAAAGAGCCGACAGTCTTACCAGCAGCCTTTCCAAACCTTTTGGTTAATGGTTCTACTGGGATTTCGGCTGGTTATGCGACAGATATTCCACCACATAATTTGGCAGAAGTTATCGATGCTACAGTCTACATGATCGATCATCCGACTGCCAAGGTTGAGAAGTTGATGGAATTCTTGCCTGGACCAGACTTTCCTACAGGAGCTATCATCCAAGGTCGTGACGAGATTAAAAAGGCCTATGAAACTGGTAAGGGGCGCGTGGTTGTTCGTTCCAAGACTGAGATTGAAAAGCTAAAAGGTGGTAAGGAACAAATCGTTATCACTGAGATTCCTTATGAAATCAACAAGGCTAATCTAGTCAAGAAAATCGATGATGTTCGTGTTAATAACAAGGTAGCTGGTATTGCTGAGGTTCGCGACGAGTCTGACCGTGATGGTCTACGTATTGCTATTGAGCTAAAAAAAGATGCCAATACAGAGCTTGTCCTCAACTATCTCTTTAAGTACACAGATCTGCAAATCAACTATAACTTTAACATGGTGGCGATTGACAATTTCACGCCTCGTCAGGTTGGGATCGTTCCAATCTTGTCTAGCTATATTGCCCACCGTCGTGAAGTGATTTTGGCGCGTTCACGCTTTGACAAGGAAAAGGCTGAGAAACGTCTCCATATCGTCGAAGGTTTGATTCGCGTGATTTCGATTTTGGATGAAGTCATTGCTCTTATCCGTGCTTCTGAGAATAAGGCGGACGCCAAGGAAAATCTCAAACTTAGCTATGATTTTACAGAGGAGCAGGCTGAGGCCATCGTTACCTTGCAATTGTATCGTTTGACCAATACCGATGTGGTTGTCTTACAGGAAGAAGAAGCAGAACTTCGTGAAAAGATTGCCATGCTGGCGGCTATTATCGGTGATGAGCGGACTATGTACAATCTCATGAAGAAAGAGCTTCGTGAGGTTAAGAAGAAATTCGCGACTCCTCGTTTGAGTAGCTTAGAAGATACTGCGAAAGCAATCGAGATTGATACAGCTAGTCTGATTGCTGAGGAAGATACCTATGTCAGCGTGACCAAGGCAGGTTACATCAAGCGTACCAGCCCACGTTCCTTTGCGGCTTCCACGCTGGAAGAAATTGGTAAACGTGATGATGACCGTTTGATCTTTGTTCAATCTGCCAAGACAACCCAACACCTTTTGATGTTCACAACTCTTGGAAATGTCATCTATCGACCAATCCATGAATTGGCAGATATTCGTTGGAAGGATATTGGTGAGCATTTGAGCCAAACCATTACAAACTTCGAAACGAACGAAGAAATCCTCTATGTGGAAGTCGTGGATCAGTTTGATGATGCGACAACCTACTTTGCTGCAACTCGTCTCGGTCAAATCAAGCGTGTAGAACGCAAAGAATTCACTCCATGGCGGACCTACAAGTCTAAGTCTGTCAAGTATGCTAAACTCAAAGACGAGACAGACCAGATTGTAGCAGTGGCTCCGATTAAACTAGATGATGTTCTCTTGATTAGCCAAAATGGTTATGCCCTTCGTTTCAATATTGAAGAGGTTCCTGTTGTCGGTGCCAAGGCTGCAGGTGTCAAGGCTATGAATTTGAAAGAAGATGATGTCCTCCAATCTGCCTTTATCTGTAACACTTCATCCTTCTATCTCTTAACTCAGCGTGGAAGCTTGAAACGTGTTTCCATCGAGGAAATTCCAGCAACCAGCCGTGCCAAACGAGGACTACAAGTCTTGCGTGAGTTAAAAAACAAACCGCACCGTGTCTTCTTGGCTGGTGCAGTTGCAGAGCAAGGATTTGTTGGTGATCTCTTTAGTATAGAAGCAGACAGGAATGACCAAACTCTGCTTGTTCAATCTAACAAAGGAACAATCTATGAAAGCCGATTGCAAGACTTGAATTTGTCAGAACGGACTAGTAACGGAAGCTTCATTTCTGACACGATTTCAGATGAAGAAGTTTTTGACGCTTATCTTCAGGAAGCTTATACAGAACTTGAATCTAAGAAATGATAAAAAACAATGAAAAGCTTTTCATTAAGAAATTTCTTAAGCTATAGATTTAAGAGTTGAATTTGATTATATATACAAAAACGAACGGTGCTGATTCCCAACTGGTAGGGACGTAATCCTGTTCGTTTTCTTATTTTCATTGGTATAGACCGCCTGGCGTTTAATTGTGGAATTATTAATATGTGGTCAATTATTCAAGCTGGATTAATAAAAAAATAATATTTTTTAAGAAAACGATTGCGTCACATTTGTTTTTATGTTATACTAATATTGTTTCAAGAAAGCGCGTTCAAGAAATAGTTCGTTTAAATATAAAAGGAGTTTTGTATGTCTCAAAACAAACAAGATAAAGGATTTCGTTTTTCTATTCGTAAACGTAGTGTTGGAGTATGTGGTGTTGCCATTGCAACATTTTTGCTAGCTTCTGGCCTTGTATTTCAAACAAATGTAGTAAAAGCAACAGAGCCAAGCGTTGCTGCAGTTGCTGGTGAAAATATTGCTGCTCATAAACCAGCGAGTCAGAGTTCAATTGCTTATGGAGGAGATGCTTCTAGAGCAGTTGACGGTAATCGTGATAATGCATGGAACAATCGTTCAGTTACTCATACAGATTTTCAAGATCATTCTTGGTGGAAAGTTGATTTAGAGAAAGAAGAATCAGTAGGAACTGTTCGTATTTATAATCGTGGAGATGGGAATGTAGCAAATCGTTTATCTAATTTTGATGTTATTTTGTTAGATAAAGATGGTAAGGAAGCGGCTCGTCAACATGTAGATAGCTTAAACAATCAACCAACAGTTGATGTTCAATTCTCAGGAGTTGATGCACGATATGTAAAAATTGAATTAAATAAATCTAAAACTCCACTTAGTTTAGCAGAAGTTGAAGTATATCGTGCTGTAAAAGAAGAAAAAGTAGTAGCAGATAAGAAAACAGAAAACAAAGCTAAAACAGATTATACTGCAGAACTAAATAACTATTTATTTGGTTTAAATTACGATAAAACAAATATTTTAACTAGACGAGGCGAGGCAATAGAAAATTACACGAATACAAGCACAAAACAACAAGGAAATGAATTTGTGGTTGTAGAAAAAGTGAAGAAAAACCTTTCTAATGGTTCTGCAGATGTTGCCATTAATGGTAACGGAGATATTTTCCTAGGTGCTTTGTTTAAAGCAAATCAAGACCTTCTAGAAAATAAACCACAACAAATTAGTTTAGATCGTAGCAAAGGTAGAATTAGTGTTGATTTACCAGGAATGGTAGGCGGAGATAGCTATGTAGATGCTAATCCAACTGCAAGTGGTATGCAGGAAGGTGTAAATACCTTGTTAAATCGTTGGCATGAAAAATATGCTGCGAAAAATCCTGCTCCAGCACGTATGCAGTACGAATCAACTTCTGCTTACAGCATGAATCAATTGAAAGCAAAATTCGGAAGTGATTTTGAAAAAGTCGGTGTTAATTTGAAAATTGATTTTGAAGCTGTCAATAAAGGTGAAAAACAAATTGAGGTAGTTGATTTTAAACAAGTTTACTATACTGCAAACTTTGATGCTCCAAAAAATCCATCAGATGTATTTGCTCCAGGAGTAACAGTTGATCAATTGAAAGCACGTGGAATTGATGAAAATACTCCTCCTGTATATGTATCAAGCGTGTCATACGGACGTCAAATGTATGTTAAGTTTGAAACAACAAGCAAGAGTACCGAGTTGAAAGCAGCAATCAATGCTGTAATCAAAGGTGTGCCTATTAAAGCTGAATCTGAATGGGCACGTGTCTTGAAGAATACAACTGTAACAGTTTCAATCGTAGGTGGAAATGCTGATGGCGCTGCACGTGTTGTGACAGGTACAGTAGAAGATTTGAAGAAATTGATTCAAGAAGGAGCTACTTTCAGTACACAAAACCCTGCTGTTCCAATTTCTTATAAGACTGCATTCTTGAAAGATAATCAAGTAGCCACAATTCAAAGTAATACAGACTACATTGAAACTAAAGTGACTTCATACAAAAATGGTTATCTCAATTTACAGCATAAGGGAGCTTATATCGCTCGTTACTATGTTTACTGGGATGAAGTAACTTATGATAAGGATGGAGTTGAAAGCATTCGTTCACGTCAGTGGGAGCATAACGGCAAGAACAGAACAGCTGGCTTCCAAACTGAAATTCAATTTAGAGGAAATGTGCGCAATATACGCGTGAAGATTCAAGAAAAAACAGGTCTTGTTTGGGAACCATGGCGTACTGTTTACAATCGTACCGATCTTCCTTTAGTCCAAAAACGTACCATTATTAATTCAGGTACAACAATCAGACCAAAATACGATGAAAAAGTTGAAAACAACTAATTCTCACTTGTAAAAGGAATCAGTTCTATGAGCTGGTTCTTTTTATTGAAGAAATTTTCTGAAAATTACAAAATATACTTGCTATTTTAGAAAAATAGTGTAGAATATAAGAAATAGGTTTTTAGAATAAGGAGTGGAATATGACAGTAACGATTGATTGGGAAAATCTCAGTTTTTCCTATATGAAATTACCTTATCGCTATATTGCTCATTTTAAAAATGGACAATGGAATCAAGGAGAGTTGACAGAAGATGCAACCTTGCATATTTCAGAGTCTTCTCCAAGTCTTCACTATGGTCAACAAGCATTTGAAGGTTTGAAAGCTTATCGTACTAAGGATGGCAGTATTCAACTGTTCCGTCCTGATGAAAATGCCAAACGTTTGCAACGTACATGTGACCGTCTCTTGATGCCACAAGTTCCGACAGAAATGTTTGTAGGAGCTTGTAAGGCAGTTGTTCGTGCGAATGAAGAATATGTACCTCCATACGGAACAGGTGGAAACTTATATCTTCGCCCTCTTTTGATTGGTGTCGGAGATATTATTGGGGTAAAACCGGCAGAAGAGTACATTTTCACCATCTTTGCTATGCCAGTTGGAAATTACTTTAAAGGTGGTTTGGTTCCAACCAACTTCTTGATTCAGGATGAATACGACCGTGCAGCACCAAATGGTACAGGTGCGGCTAAGGTTGGTGGAAACTATGCTGCCAGTCTCTTGCCAGGGAAATTGGCCAAGTCACGTCATTTCTCAGATGTTATTTATCTAGACCCTTCAACTCATACAAAGATTGAAGAAGTCGGTTCAGCTAACTTTTTTGGAATTACAGCTGACAATGAATTTGTAACACCATTGAGTCCATCTATCTTGCCATCTATTACCAAGTATTCTTTGCTTTATTTGGCAGAACATCGCTTGGGCTTAACTCCTATTGAGGGGGATGTCCCAATTGATAACCTGGATCGTTTTGTAGAGGCAGGTGCTTGTGGTACAGCAGCGGTTATTTCTCCAATTGGAGGTATTCAACACGGTGATGATTTCCATGTTTTCTATAGTGAAACAGAAGTAGGTCCTGTGACTCGTAAACTTTATGATGAATTGACAGGAATTCAGTTTGGTGATATTGAAGCGCCAGAAGGTTGGATTGTAAAAGTAGATTAAAATTAACTAAAGGAGATTTTTTATGAAATCGAAAAAGTGGCTCTTAACAGCAGGACTAGTCCTGAGTACAACAGCTTTTTTAGTAGCTTGTGGGAAAACTGATAAAGAAGCAGATGCACCGACAACATTTTCATATGTTTATGCAGTAGATCCAGCATCTTTGGACTATAGTATAGCGACTCGTACATCTACAACAGATGTCATCGGGAACGTGGTTGATGGCTTGATGGAAAACGACCAGTACGGAAATGTTATTCCTTCCTTGGCTGAAGATTGGTCTGTCTCAAAAGATGGTTTGACTTATACCTACAAACTTCGTAAAGGAGTTAAATGGTACACTTCTGAAGGTGAAGAATATGCAGAAGTAACAGCCCATGACTTTGTAACAGGATTGAAACACGTAGCTGACGGTAAGTCAGACGGTGTTTCTCTCATCCAAATTCAATCAAGGGCTTGGATGCCTACATGACTGGTGAGACGAATGACTTCTCTACAGTTGGTGTCAAGGCCTTGGACGATTACACAGTTGAATATACCCTAAACAAACCAGAAAGTTTCTGGAACTCTAAAGTCACCACAGCAACGATGTTACCTGTAAATGAAGAGTTTTTGAAGGCGTCAGGTAAAGATTATGGAGCAGTTACTCCAGCAGGGATTCTCTATAATGGTCCTTATTTCTTGAAGACTTTGACTTCTAAATCGTTAATTGAATACGAGAAAAACCCAAATTACTGGGATAAAGAAAAGGTAAAAATCGAGAAAATTAAATTGACTTACTACGATGGTTCTGATCAGGAATCGTTGATTCGTAGCTTCTCTTCTGGTGCTTATACAACAGCCCGTCTCTTCCCAAGTAGTTCAAACTTTGCTTCAACTTTGGAACAATACGGAGATAAAATCACTTATAGCCCACAGGACTCAAGCAGTTATTACTTCACCTTTAACGTAAATCGTCAGTCATACAATAAAACTGCGAAAACAAGTGAGGAGCAAAAGACTTCAACTAAAGAAGCTATGCTTAATAAGGACTTCCGTCAGGCTATCAACTTTGCCTTCAATCGCCATTCTTATGCTGCACAGCTAAATGGTGAAGACGGTGCGGACAAGATTATTCGTAACAGCCTCGTTCCAGATAACTTCGTGCAAGCAGGTGGTAAGAACTTTGGACAAATCGCTCAAGCAGAGTTGGTAAACTACGGTGACCAATGGAAAGGTGTTGAGCTAGTTGACGGTAAGGACTCTATCTACAATCCTGATAAGGCTAAAGCAGCATTTGCAAAAGCTAAGAAAGACTTAGAGTCTAAAGGGGTAACTTTCCCAATTCACTTGGATGTTCCAGTTGAACAAACAGATACCATCGCCGTTCAACAAAGTAACTCTTTCAAACAGTCAATCGAATCAACTCTTGGTGCTGAAAATGTTGTCATCGACGTTCTTCAAATGACAGATAATGAAAAGGAAACAATCACTTCACAAGCGCGTGTTCCTTCTCAAAAAGATTATGATTTGAACAGTACAGGATGGGCTCCAAGCTATCAAGACCCAGCATCTTACTTGAATATCATGGATCCTAAATCAGGTTCTGCCATGAAGCACCTCGGTATTACGAAAGGGAAAGATAAGGATGTTGTAGCGAAACTTGGTTTGGACCAATATAAGAAATTATTGGATGATGCAGATTCAGAAACTACAAATCTTGAAGAACGCTATGAAAAATATGCCAAGGCTCAAGCTTGGTTGACAGATAGTTCATTATTGATGCCAACAGCCTCATCTGGTGGTTCTCCAGTTGTAAGTAATGTCGTGCCATTCTCAAAACCATACTCACAAGTTGGTATTAAGGGTGACCCATATATCTTTAAAGGGATGAAATTGCAAAAAGATATTGTTACGACAAAAGAATATGAAGAAGCACTGAAAAAATGGCAAAAAGAAAAATTGGAATCAAACGGTAAGTACCAAAAAGAACTAGAAAAACACATTAAATAAAGCAGAAAACTCTATATCAGACTTGGAATGATATAGAGTTTTTTCTTGCTAGTTTTAGGATTTTCTTGTAAAATAGAAAAAGTGAAGAGAGGTATGAAATGAGTAAGAAAGATAAAAAAATCGAAATTCAAGTAGCAGATGCCAAGGTTAATGTAGGAAAAGACAGTTTTGAAGGTTATACATTGACTATCGGTAAAAAGTTATCGGAGAAATTGCCGAATTAGATGGACAATTTGCCATCATAAAGAATGGGAATGTCGATAGTTTTTATAAAAAATTGGAAAAAGCTGTGGAAATTTTGATTGAAAATTATAATTTATCAAAATAAGTCTTGTTTTTTTGAAATTTTCATGATATAATAGTCCATGTTGATTGTAGGAGAGATAGCGAAGAGGCTAAACGCGGCGGACTGTAAATCCGCTCCTTCGGGTTCGGGGGTTCGAATCCCTCTCTCTCCATTTCATCAATGGGGTATAGCCAAGCGGTAAGGCAAGGGACTTTGACTCCCTCATGCGTTGGTTCGAATCCAGCTACCCCAGTTCTTAGGTAATGATCAAGATAAAAAGCAAAATATCTTAGGGTATTTTATTTTTATAATTGAAAGACGTGAAAGATATGAACATGTCCTTGCGGGTGCTTAGGAAAAAAATTATAAGTATGTCAAGTTTAAGAAAAACTTGATTGTTGGAGGATTTTTTAGATGAACGAATTTGAAGATTTGCTAAATAGCGTTAGCCAAGTTGAGACTGGTGATGTTGTTAGTGCTGAAGTATTGACAGTTGATGCGACTCAAGCTAACGTTGCAATCTCTGGAACTGGTGTTGAAGGTGTCTTGACTCTTCGCGAATTGACAAACGATCGCGATGCAGATATCAATGACTTTGTTAAAGTAGGAGAAGTATTGGATGTTCTTGTACTTCGTCAAGTAGTTGGTAAAGATACTGATACAGTTACATACCTTGTATCTAAAAAACGTCTTGAAGCTCGCAAAGCATGGGACAAACTTGTTGGTCGCGAAGAAGAAGTTGTTACTGTTAAAGGAACTCGTGCCGTTAAAGGTGGACTTTCAGTAGAATTTGAAGGTGTTCGTGGATTTATCCCAGCTTCAATGTTGGATACTCGTTTCGTACGTAACACTGAGCGTTTTGTAGGTCAAGAATTTGATGCTAAAATCAAAGAAGTTGACGCTAAAGAAAACCGCTTCATCCTTTCACGTCGTGAAGTTGTTGAAGCAGCTACAGCAGCAGCTCGCGCTGAAGTATTCGGTAAATTGGCTGTTGGTGATGTAGTAACTGGTAAAGTTGCACGTATCACAAGCTTCGGTGCTTTCATCGACCTTGGTGGTGTTGACGGATTGGTTCACTTGACTGAATTGTCACATGAACGTAACGTATCACCAAAATCAGTTGTAACTGTTGGTGAAGAAATTGAAGTGAAAATCCTTGATCTTAACGAAGAAGAAGGACGTGTATCACTTTCACTTAAAGCAACAACACCTGGACCATGGGATGGCGTTGAACAAAAATTGGCTAAAGGTGATGTAGTAGAAGGAACAGTTAAACGTTTGACTGACTTCGGTGCATTTGTTGAAGTATTGCCAGGTATCGATGGACTTGTTCACGTATCACAAATTTCACACAAACGTATTGAAAATCCTAAAGAAGCTCTTAAAGTTGGTCAAGAAGTTCAAGTTAAAGTTCTTGAAGTTAACGCAGATGCAGAGCGCGTATCACTTTCTATCAAAGCTCTTGAAGAGCGTCCAGCTCAAGAAGAAGGACAAAAAGAAGAAAAACGTGCTGCTCGTCCACGTCGTCCAAAACGTCAAGAAAAACGTGATTTCGAACTTCCAGAAACACAAACAGGATTCTCAATGGCTGACTTGTTCGGTGATATTGAACTTTAATCAAATTGAAAATTCACAAAATCCTTTGTTTTCTAAACAAGGGATTTTTCTTTTGTCTGTAAGCCTTTTTTGATATAATAGTTCTATGTTAGAATCAGAAAAACAATCACGTTATCAAATGTTAAATGAAGAGCTCTCTTTTTTATTGGAAGGTGAAAGTAATGTTTTGGCTAATCTTTCTAACGCCAGTGCTCTTTTAAAATCACGTTTTCCTAATACTGTATTTGCAGGCTTTTATTTGTTCGATGGAGAGGAATTGATTTTAGGTCCCTTCCAAGGTGGTGTTTCCTGCATCCGTATTGCGCTAGGCAAGGGTGTTTGTGGTGATGCAGCTCACTTTCAGGAAACTGTTCTGGTTGGAGATGTGACGACCTATCCCAACTATATTTCTTGTGATAGTAGTGCTAAAAGTGAAATTGTTGTGCCTATGATGAAGAATGGTCAATTACTTGGAGTTCTGGATCTGGATTCTTCAGAGATTGATGATTATGATGCTATGGATCGAGATTATTTGGAACAATTTGTCGCTATTTTGCTTGAAAAGACAGAATGGGACTTTACAATGTTTGGGGAGAAAGCCTAATGTATCAAGCACTTTATCGAAAATATAGAAGTCAAAACTTCTCCCAGTTGGTTGGACAGGAAGTTGTGGCTAAGACTCTTAAACAAGCAGTAGAGCAAGAGAAAATAAGTCATGCCTATCTTTTTTCTGGTCCACGTGGAACCGGAAAAACCAGTGTGGCTAAGATTTTTGCCAAAGCCATGAACTGTCCAAATCAAGTGGGTGGTGAACCTTGTAATAACTGCTATATTTGTCAAGCAGTGACGGACGGTAGTTTAGAAGATGTCATTGAAATGGATGCGGCCTCTAATAATGGGGTGGATGAAATCCGTGAAATTCGTGATAAATCTACCTACGCCCCTAGCCTTGCCCGTTATAAGGTTTATATCATAGATGAGGTTCACATGCTGTCTACAGGGGCTTTTAATGCCCTCCTAAAGACTCTGGAAGAGCCAACACAGAATGTGGTCTTTATTTTGGCCACTACTGAATTGCACAAGATTCCTGCCACTATTCTATCTCGTGTACAACGTTTTGAATTTAAATCAATTAAGACACAGGATATTAAGGAACATATCCACTATATCTTAGAAAAAGAAAATATCAGTTCTGAACCAGAGGCTGTGGAAATCATTGCCAGACGGGCTGAAGGTGGAATGCGAGACGCCTTGTCTATTTTGGATCAAGCCCTGAGTTTGACGCAGGGAAATGAATTGACGACTGCCATCTCTGAAGAAATTACAGGAACTATTAGTCTGTCAGCCTTGGATGATTATGTGGCTGCCTTGTCTCAACAGGATGTTTCAAAGGCCTTAGCTTGCTTAAATCTTCTTTTTGACAATGGCAAGAGCATGACTCGTTTTGTGACCGATCTTTTGCACTATTTAAGAGATTTGTTAATTGTTCAAACAGGGGGAGAAAACACTCATCATAGTTCAGTTTTTGTTGAGAATTTGGCACTTTCTCAGGAAAATTTGTTTGAAATGATTCGCTTGACGACAGTCAGTTTAGCAGATATTAAGTCTAGTTTGCAACCCAAGATTTATGCTGAAATGATGACCATCCGTTTGGCGGAGATTAAGCCCGAACCAGCTTTTTCTGGTGCAGTTGAACATGAAATTTCTGCATTGAGACAAGAAGTTATACGTCTCAAACAAGAACTCGCCAATGTGGGAACCGTACCCAAGCCAACAAGTCCAGTACCTACCCGCCCAGCAGCAGGCAAGACAGTCTATCGTGTGGATCGCAATAAAGTTCAATCTATCCTACAAGAGGCCGTTGAAAATCCTGATTTAGCACGTCAAAACCTGATTCGTTTACAGAATGCCTGGGGAGAGGTGATTGAAAGTCTAGGAGGCCCTGATAAGGCTCTATTAGTTGGATCTCAACCTGTTGCGGCCAATGAACACCACGCTATTCTTGCTTTTGAGTCTAACTTCAATGCTGGTCAAACCATGAAACGAGACAATCTTAACACCATGTTTGGCAACATCCTCAGTCAGGCAGCAGGTTTTTCACCTGAGATTTTAGCCATTTCCATGGAGGAATGGAAAGAAGTGCGCGCAGCCTTTTCAGCCAAAGCCAAATCTTCCCAAGCTGAAAAAGAAGCAGAAGAAAGTCTTATTCCAGAAGGATTTGAATTTTTGGCTGATAAAGTGATGGTAGAGGAAGACTAAAGAAAGATTTCATGATACAATAAGTTTATGAATAGACAACAATTTATTATCATCGCGCTGTTTACAGCTGCTGAGACCTATTTTTTCAATGAAGCCTGGATGACTGGTCGCTATATTATGGCAGCCTTTTGGGCCATTTTGCTCTTCAGAAATTTCCGAGTTAGTTACTTGATGGGCAAGATTGTAGATGTCATTGACCAGCATTTAAAAGGAAAAGACTAGTCCTCAGCTTCTAGACAAAATCAAAGCCTTTTAGGCTTTTTTTTGTTATACTATAAAAGTATATTTATTGACCTTTTACCGTATTTTCTAGGGAAATCAAGTATGTTTCCAGTAAGAACTGTAAAGGTCTTGAAAAAGAAAGGAACTATCATGTCAGTATTAGAGATCAAAGATCTTCACGTTGAGATTGAAGGAAAAGAAATTTTAAAAGGGGTTAACCTGACCCTGAAAACAGGAGAAATCGCCGCTATCATGGGGCCAAATGGTACTGGTAAATCAACTCTTTCTGCCGCTATCATGGGAAATCCAAACTATGAAGTGACCAAAGGTGAAGTCTTGTTTGATGGCGTAAACATCCTTGAGTTAGAAGTGGATGAGCGTGCGCGTATGGGACTTTTCCTTGCTATGCAATACCCATCAGAAATTCCTGGTATTACTAATGCTGAGTTTCTTCGTGCTGCCATGAATGCTGGTAAAGAAGATGATGAGAAGATTTCAGTTCGTGAGTTTATTACTAAACTAGACGAGAAGATGGAATTGCTCAACATGAAAGAAGAAATGGCAGAGCGTTACCTCAACGAAGGTTTCTCTGGTGGTGAGAAAAAACGTAATGAGATTCTTCAACTTTTGATGTTGGAACCAACTTTTGCCCTCTTGGATGAGATTGACTCTGGTCTTGATATTGATGCCCTTAAAGTTGTGTCTAAAGGTGTGAATGCCATGCGTGGTGAAGGTTTTGGTGCTATGATTATCACTCACTACCAACGTCTTTTGAACTACATCACACCTGATGTGGTACACGTCATGATGGAAGGTCGTGTTGTTCTTTCAGGTGGTCCAGAATTGGCTGCGCGTTTGGAACGTGAAGGATACGCAAAACTAGCTGAAGAACTTGGCTACGACTACAAGGAAGAATTGTAATTCCCTCGTATCTTTTAGGAGAAGTAAATGACTAAAGAAAATATTAAACTTTTTTCAGAAATGCACGCTGAACCAAGCTGGTTGGCTGATCTCCGTCAAAAAGCTTTTGACAAGATTGAGACTTTGGAATTACCAGTTATTGAGCGTGTCAAATTCCACCGTTGGAATTTGGGTGATGGAACAATTACAGAAAGTGAGCCATCATCAAATGTTCCAGATTTCACTGCACTAGATAACCACTTGAAGTTGGTGCAAGTAGGAACTCAAACTGTTTTTGAGCAAATTCCAGTTGAGTTGGCTGAACAGGGTGTTGTCTTTACAGACTTTCACTCAGCTTTAGAAGAAATTCCAGAGCTGATTGAGGAATTCTTCATGTCATCTGTTAAATATGACGATGATAAGTTGGCAGCCTACCATACAGCTTATTTCAATAGTGGTGCTGTTCTCTATATTCCTGATAATGTTGAAATTAAAGAGCCAATCGAAGGAATTTTCTACCAAGATAGTGATAGTGATGTGCCGTTTAACAAGCATATTATAATTATCGCTGGTAAAAATTCTAAGATTAGTTATCTTGAACGTTTGGAATCTCGTGGTGAGGGTAGTGCCAAAGCAACTGCTAATATTACAGTAGAAGTGATTGCTCGTTCTGGAGCTCAAGTGAAGTTTGCGGCTATTGACCGTCTAGGTGAAAACGTCACTGCCTACATTAGCCGTCGTGGTAAATTAGGGAACGATGCAAGCATTGACTGGGCGATTGGTGTCATGAACGAAGGAAATGTCGTTGCGGATTTTGATAGTGACTTGATTGGTAACGGTAGCCATGCTGACCTTAAAGTCGTAGCTCTTTCAAGTGGCCGTCAGGTACAAGGTATTGATACTCGTGTAACCAACTATGGATGCAATTCGATAGGAAATATCCTGCAACATGGGGTTATTCTTGAAAAAGCAACCTTGACTTTCAATGGTATCGGTCACATCATCAAGGGTGCTAAGGGGGCAGATGCGCAACAAGAGAGCCGTGTTCTTATGCTGTCAGATCAAGCGCGTTCAGATGCCAATCCAATCCTTTTGATTGATGAAAATGACGTTACTGCAGGACACGCGGCTTCTATCGGTCAGGTAGATCCAGAAGATATGTACTACCTCATGAGCCGTGGCTTGGATAAGGCAACTGCAGAACGCTTGGTTGTTCGTGGTTTCCTTGGATCTGTTATCGTTGAGATTCCAGTCAAGGAAGTTCGTGATGAAATGATTGCAACTATCGAAGAAAAATTGTCAAAACGCTAAGGGGTAGCCTATGTTAGATGTAGAAGCGATTCGCAAGGATTTCCAATTTTAGATCAGATTGTTAATGATGAACCATTAGTCTATTTGGACAATGCTGCGACGACACAAAAACCACGAGCAGTTCTGGAGACGATTAACCGCTACTATGAACAGGACAATGCCAATGTTCACCGTGGTGTCCATACCTTGGCAGAACGGGCGACAGCTTCTTATGAGGCGGCTCGTGAAACCATTCGTAAGTTTATCAATGCAGGCTCTACAAAGGAAGTTCTCTTTACAAGAGGAACGACAACCAGTCTTAACTGGGTAGCGCGTTATGCTGAGGAAGTCTTGACTGAGGGAGACCAGGTCTTGATTTCCGTCATGGAACACCATTCCAATATCATTCCATGGCAGGAAGCCTGCCGTAAGACTGGAGCAGAACTTGTTTATGTCTATCTCAATAATGGAGCTCTGGATATGGAGGACTTGCAAGCTAAATTGACTGATAGAGTCAAGTTTGTCTCCCTAGCTCACGCTTCAAATGTTCTGGGTGTTGTCAATCCGATCAAAGAAATCACTCAAATGGCCCACCAAGTGGGAGCCATCATGGTGGTGGATGGTGCTCAGTCTACTCCTCATATGAAGATTGATGTTCAGGACTTGGATGTGGACTTCTTTGCCTTTTCAGGTCACAAGATGGCTGGCCCAACTGGTATCGGTGTTCTTTATGGCAAAGAAAAGTATCTGGAGCAAATGTCACCAGTAGAATTTGGTGGCGAAATGATTGATTTCGTCTATGAGCAATCTGCTAGTTGGAAGGAATTGCCTTGGAAATTTGAGGCTGGAACTCCTAATATGGCAGGCGCGATTGGACTTTCTGCGGCAGTAGATTATCTGGAAAAGATTGGTATGGATGCCATTGAAGCCCATGAACAAGAATTGATCGCATACGTCTATCCAAAACTGGAGGCGATTGAAGGACTGACCATTTATGGTTCACAGGATTTGGCTCAACGTTCAGGTGTCATTGCCTTTAATCTCGGGAAACTTCATCCTCACGACCTTGCGACAGCTTTGGATTATGAAGGAGTGGCTGTTCGCGCAGGTCACCATTGCGCTCAACCCTTACTCCAGTATTTGGATGTCCCAGCAACAGTTCGCGCAAGTTTTTATATCTACAATACCAAGGCAGATTGCGACAAGTTAGTCGATGCCTTACAAAAGACAAAGGAGTTTTTCAATGGCACTTTCTAAACTAGATAGCCTTTATATGGCAGTGGTAGCAGACCATTCGAAAAATCCACATCACCAAGGGAAGTTGGATGATGCTGAGCAAATCAGTCTCAACAATCCAACCTGTGGTGATGTCATCAATCTCTCTGTCAAGTTTGATGCAGAGGACCGTTTGGAAGATATTGCTTTTCTAAACTCAGGTTGTACCATCTCGACTGCCTCTGCTAGCATGATGACAGATGCCGTTTTAGGAAAAACCAAACAAGAAATTTTAGAACTTGCGACTATTTTTTCTGAAATGGTTCAAGGGCAAAAAGATGAGCGTCAAGACCAACTCGGGGATGGCGCCTTCTTGTCAGGTGTTGCCAAATTCCCTCAACGAATTAAGTGTGCAACCCTAGCTTGGAATGCCCTGAAGAAAACAATTGAAAATCAAGAAAATTAGTAAGACAAGTTTATTTGTCTTATGAATCAGTAGAAATGAAGAATGAAAGAAAGGATATTATGGCTGAAGAAAGAGTAGAACCAAAACCAATTGACCTTGGTGAATATAAATTTGGTTTCCATGATGATGTAGAGCCTGTCCTATCGACAGGAAAAGGTTTGAATGAAGATGTCATTCGTGAACTATCAGCTGCAAAGGGAGAACCTGAGTGGATGTTAGAATTCCGTTTGAAATCTTATGAAACCTTCAAAAAAATGCCCATGCAAACTTGGGGAGCAGACTTGTCAGAGATTGACTTTGATGACTTGATTTATTACCAAAAACCATCTGATAAACCAGCTCGTTCATGGGATGACGTTCCTGAAAAGATTAAAGAAACCTTTGAACGTATCGGGATTCCTGAAGCTGAGCGTGCCTATCTAGCAGGTGCCTCTGCCCAGTATGAGTCCGAAGTGGTTTACCACAACATGAAGGAAGAGTTCCAGAAATTGGGGATTATCTTTACAGATACGGATTCTGCCCTCAAGGAATACCCAGACTTGTTTAAACAATACTTTGCTAAGTTGGTACCGCCAACAGATAACAAATTGGCTGCCCTTAACTCAGCAGTATGGTCTGGTGGAACCTTTATCTACGTACCAAAAGGGGTCAAGGTAGATATTCCACTTCAAACTTACTTCCGTATCAACAACGAGAATACAGGTCAGTTTGAACGTACCTTGATTATCGTTGATGAGGGAGCAAGTGTCCACTATGTAGAAGGATGTACAGCGCCAACTTATTCAAGCAACAGCTTGCACGCCGCCATCGTAGAAATCTTTGCCTTGGATGGAGCTTATATGCGTTATACAACCATCCAAAACTGGTCTGATAACGTTTATAACTTGGTTACTAAGCGTGCTAAGGCTCAAAAAGATGCGACTGTTGAGTGGATTGATGGAAACTTGGGTGCCAAAACAACCATGAAATACCCATCTGTTTACCTAGATGGAGAAGGGGCGCGTGGTACTATGCTCTCTATCGCCTTTGCCAATGCTGGGCAACACCAAGACACGGGTGCTAAGATGATCCACAATGCTCCACATACTAGCTCGTCTATTGTGTCTAAATCCATCGCTAAAGGCGGAGGAAAGGTGGACTATCGTGGACAAGTAACCTTTAACAAAAACTCTAAGAAATCTGTTTCTCACATAGAGTGTGATACCATTATCATGGATGACTTATCAGCGTCAGATACCATTCCATTTAATGAAATTCACAACTCGCAAGTTGCATTAGAGCACGAAGCCAAGGTATCTAAGATTTCAGAAGAACAACTATACTACCTCATGAGTCGTGGTTTGTCAGAATCTGAAGCTACTGAGATGATCGTTATGGGATTTGTAGAGCCCTTCACTAAAGAACTTCCAATGGAATACGCAGTTGAGCTGAACCGCTTGATTAGCTATGAGATGGAAGGATCAGTCGGGTAAAATTTGATTTTAGGTTTACTCAAAATCAAGGACTTTGAA